>JGI24159J19872_10014996_pt1 | contig 9992 bp, 8 predicted proteins | sample Ectturendosymbi4_FD_19872 | JGI IMG/M metagenome (IMG submission 19872) | reverse complement strand
TATGACAATCTGGAAAGAGAAAAATGAATAAGGTCATCGATAAAGGTTTTAGAAGCTGCCGCTTTGTTTCAACAATTGTGAAACACCCTGTATGTTCACTTAATCACTTCTTGCAGTTGAAATGCGTTCTCAATCTTACGCTTACATGCCAATCATGTAGTCGAGAGCGCAACCTTCGAGACCGAGACCTTGTTAAAAATTCGAGACCGAGAGACTTCATCAAAAACTCCGAGACAGAGATTCGAGACTTGAAATTGGAGACCGAGACTCGAGACTCAAAATTTGTGCATTTTGTCGAATTTTTTTAATGAATATCGTTATCACTTTTGAGTTTAATTTTTTCAAAGTTCTGGCATTTTTCCGACATGTTTTTGTTGCTTCTTACCTGCAAACACAACAAACTAAAATCGTTGAATTATGGAAATTTTACTGAACCATTTCTTTGCAATATTCAAAGTCTCGAGATCTGCAGCCTTCGAGGCCGAGACGAGACCTGAAACCTTCGAGAGCGAGACTCGTAAAAATGGGTCTCGAGACCGAGACCAAGTCTCGAGACTCCATCACTGTTACATACATTGTTGGTCAAGCTTTTCGTTATCACCAAACATTTTTACTCCTAACTCCACAAGAAATTGATTTCTAACCACGGGTGGCGCTATTGGTGTGAAGCTATAGCAACCAGTCGAAGCGCTCCAGCCTACACAGCTCATGATGATTGCCGCAGCATAACGTTCTCAACAATGGCGTTGCATGAAACCAGCGCTAACCCCTCCTTTCGCTACGGTGTGCGGGCGTCAGGTAATTGTGTTGCGAAATTTATGTTTTTAGGTGCAAAATTCATAATTTTTGGAAAGCTAGTGCCTGAGAAATGACACAAACTGTGGTAGCCGTTATATCTGCTTTTACTTTTTAGTTTTACTTTTAGTGTAGGCTAGGACCTAGACGCTAGGCCTACCGAGTAAGCTATTGTACTGTTTATCGACACCATTACGTCTAGCTATTAGGTTTTTACCCTTCACTGAAAGATGCAATACTTACACTAGAGACAGATATCTGAATCTGAATGTATCAAAGTAATTTTATGAAATATAAGTCTAAAATATAAAAATTATACCCTAGCACCTTTTCACAAAATCCGACATAGATACAGAAATGACAATGAAAGGAGTTCATTTTGAGGGATTTTAGCGAGTGTTCTGGTCACGAAGCTTGTATGTACGTGTTGAATTATCCCAAACATGGATTTTCTCCTAACTTTTAAAGCTGATGATTGTTCAGTAGTAGGGCTATTTCTTTTTAGGTCTAACTACTCAATGTAATCTGTTTCCACCTTTTACTCGTCAACCTCATTCGAGTGTACTATATGCCCTACGGGACATACTTGACACTATGGTACTCTATGGTGTTCCATGGGTAACTGTAATGCTTTTTCATGATCTGATAAACATTGTTTATTGCCTCTGCTGCGTGCCTTTGTTCTGTAAATGTAATGTCATGGCTGCTGCATGGCTTTCTGCTTTGCAAACTCCATTCATTGTCACCTACTTCTCTTACCTATCCCTCAACTCTTCATGCACTGCATGCCCACCATCTTCTGTATTATGAGAATGAATGTGGTGTATATGATTCAACGTTTGTGTACCCATGCTTCCTTTTGCTACTTTTGTAGGCTATTTGTTGTTCTGTATGGTCTGTTGTTTTATCTTCTACTGTTTCTGTTTAAGTGTTTACAGTGCTCTTGATACAGTGCATTTTAAGGATAATAACAGTAAAGCACAACCAGCGGTGGACTTAGGGTTAGGCAGCCCGAGGCAAGGTTGAAAAGGGGTCCCTCTGATGACGGCATCATATTCAGCATATTTCATCATATTCAGCCAACCGTGATAAGACCTTTTGATCAAGCCTAGGAAGGGGGACATGCGGGCCACCCAAAGATACGTTCCTGATACTACGGCAGGACTGACATAACAGAAAATTTAAATGGGTATTCATGATACACAACTTTAAAAACACTGAAAGTTGGGAAGACAAAGCTAGTAGCAACACATAAAAGTTAAGTGATAGCAAGCTGGCATGCCCCCAATTTTCTAGTTTTACAGTAACTGTTGCTGTTGGGAGCAAAAAGGGGCATCGCCCCCCACTTCTCTAGTTTCACAGTTGCTGTTGAGGGCAAAGAGCAACTCCCTTTGAAAGCAGAGTATTTACTATGATCTGCTTCGGAGTATTTCATGTGAGTGGATAATACGGTTTTCACCAAAAATAAGGAAAATTTACGCGTGAAATACCTCGAAGGGGGGGAAGGAAAGTACATCGCTCACCTCCCCTTAAACACACCACTGAACTTGACAAGTTTTTAAGGTGAAAAAATGTACAAAATGTTAAACAGTCAACGTATGAAGGGTGTTGAAATAAATAAATGAATAAGTGTGGGAAGTCGATGGGCGAGAAAAGTGAATGCCAATACTGGGAATGCAAAAAGTAATGCAGCAGCAATGATAGTAACCTACAATGATGTGGTCAGCGAAAGCACAGGACAAACGGCGAAAGCGATATTGAACTTTACAAACCACGAATGTGTAAAAGTGTGCTAAAACAGCGGTCTAGTTAAGCATTATGCTGTATATGCAACAAACTCATGCTGTTCTGTAAGACAGGGTTGCGGAGTCGGTGGTAAAATATCCGACGCTAACTCCGGCCTTTCCAAAATTTCCGACTCCTACTCCTTAACATCAAGGGAATGAAATTTGGCTGTTAAAATCAATGGAAATCGTGGTGCACAGCAAGAAATCTGTTTCAACAAAAGTTTCAAAATAAATTGTACCATTTCAACAGGAATTCCCAATTTTGGAGTTTGATACAAAAATGATCCAATTGGACATCCGGAGTCGGAGTCGGACAAAAAAAATCCAACTCCGGCTCCCAAGGTTGTCAGGAATCCGACTTAACCCAAAAACCTTCGACTCCTTACGACTCCGACTCCGCAACCCTGCTGTAAGATAGCCTATACGTCTATGTTACACCATTTTATTTGATGCTACTAAAAACATCTTTGCCAATGCCATGCAAATAAAAGATTGAAAAATGTGAGGGCTAAGCGACAGAAATTATATTAATTATAGGTGTAAGCATTTCAAATGCAAGCAATCTTTAAAGAAAAGAATGCCAAATCTTCATCAATCTCTGAGCATTCTTTTATGATTGCCAGATGTAATTTCTGCTGGATTTTGCAGGTTTGGGAGAGGTTTGGACTCATACACATGATCAACAAAAATTTCAGCAATTTGGGTGGAGATGCACTACAAAGGAAAGCAGTTACGGCACGAAGACACTCGTTGGCAATTGGAACGAGCAGCGCTACAACATTCACTCTACTCTGGAACAAAAACCACTGCCATCGCAGGTATGCTATCATTAGCCACTCATCATTGCGCCATGGAAAAACTAATGCATGATGCGCAGAAATCAGCACGCTATATTACTGGATCGTCACCATTTTCAACAATTTATATTCCCCGGAATTCCGGGAGCGTTATCTAGGGCGTTAGGCATGGTTGTCAGAAATATTTTTTCCACGGAGAGAGGGGATTTTTCCAGGTGGTGACCATAACCATTTTTCCAGGGGGGCAGCAGTAGTTAAATTTAATTTCACCAACTCGAAACTAAGAGAAAAGCATTTTCTACTGAAAAGCTAATAGGAAAATGTCAAAATTCAAAATTCAGGGGGACCATGGCCTCCACTGCACCCCATTTCTGAGGGCCATGCCGTTGGTTATGAAGTCTGTATCGAGGGACAACGCGCCGGAGGTAATATGACAATCGTTTTCATCCTAGAGCTTAAACTACAGTTTTTACCAAACCTTATTACGCATGCTATGCCACTAATTATATTTTCACATATAGGAAGATTCGATCGCAGTAATGCTCTTTTCATCCCTAAAGGTCACCTCCTGTGTGTCTGATATTATGAGAGTGACTGCGACTGAAAGATCACTGAAATAATTTTCCCATCTGCAAAGACTACACTTCTCATTGCTTTATAGGACACTGCTTTGGCCTGTAATGCATCTAGAGCTGTTAGATTTTTTACCGTGGAGGTGGAGACGCCGGATTATTTGCAACAGGGTATTTATAATTAGATATCCTTGGTTTGCCAGAACATTTCGTTGGTTTGGCGGTAGTTGGAATCTAGTCTAAACCCATTTCTATTCACTTACGCGAGCAACTGTTAAAATGACAATTGCTTTGAACAACCGCCACTCCTCAACGTACGCTGTTCATTCCGGAAGCTCTTGCAGCAAGGAAAATACGCTGTTTGCGAAGATCTTCATTCACCCTTGTCCACCAGGGCTTCCCACTTTATTTGATAGGATCTCTTAGTCCTGCACATTCGTGTAAGTTCCGTTGGTTTTTTCAGACGCAAGCTATACGTAACCACGTGTTGATCGGTCGACAATTCTGTACCACTTTTGGCGCGAACGTCAAACACGATTAGAACTTGTCAGCTAAATAATGCAGAAATCAGTCAGTAACGGTCGGTCCATTGAATCTCTGCATGAAGTGCGCTGGTCCAAATCACCGCGTTAGAAAAAGTGTTCACCATGTTGCACATTGCGTTGTTGCAGCACAGTTCCAGCAGGAGCCTTCTTTAGATTAGCATCACCATGTTGAACCATCACAACCTTCCTTAAATCAGTGTCTTTTCCAACGTGTGCACAGCAGTTTAAAGGATCATGGATTCATTAACTTCCGCATCACTAGTTTTCTCCACGAAATCTGGGTACTATTCAGTTGAGTGTGTGCCGTGTTACGACCTGCATCAAACACAGGTGCAGGTCAATTGCACTAACTTCAGCTTCAACATAAACACTTTTCCTCCCAGTGTGATCCGTTCATTAATAAAGCCTGCCAGCTGGCGACTTACGAGCATTCCCACCACAGACTGGGCAGACGTTGGCTCAACACCGGATTAGAAGAGTTTCCACTCATCGCCTAGATCCACAGGGCTGGAGCTACGACATATATTCGAAGATATCCCCACAATACCCTGATGATATCGTTTGGCTTCTGCCACCTACTGCATGAGCATACCCATGCAGCAGTCACTACACTTGAAAAGAAACGGCCATGTGTTGCACAATCACTTTTTTAATGAACAGCGCGAACGGAATGGCGGTCACTTCTGCCGAATATAACTCCATGCACAAAATACCTCAAAAGTTGTAAGTATTGTGACTTAAGAAAGTTTCAACCAGTGGTGTGTCTAGAATCGTCAACGGTCTCGATACTTGCCCTGGGACCCGATTGTGTGAGTCTCTGTGTTGGTCCCGAAGTTTTCAAGCCTCGTCTCCGCCTTGCATCCTTTGTTTCGAGACTTTCAATGCTTTGCCGAGGTGGGAAAGCTCGAGCAGTTCAACCCTGTTTGCTGGTCGTCTTACGGAAAGAAAAAACGGTTTGAGCCAGGGGGAAAAAACATAGCAGAAGTGGGCCCACTGGTCAACACTCAGAAAAATGTTGAGAAATTATAGTCAATCCGGATGTGGCTGGCTATACTAAAACCCGAAATCATCGGAAAACACCCAAAAAAACGTGGTGAAAACCAAAAGAATACTACATACCGAAATATAAGGAAAGTGAGGGCTACGTTTTCACATTTAGCTTGCCAGGGAGGGGGGTTCGCACCAGACCGTCGCCAGAGAGTTTTCAATAGGGGTGCTTTGCAGTTCTGCGGGGGACTTTGCGTTTGTGCGGGGGGCCTTGACATTATAAAATTAACCAAAATTCCACTTATTTATAGTGTTTCACGTATCAATTTGGGGGGGCTTGGAGCTTTGATTGGGGGGCTAAGCCAACCAAAGCCCCCCCGTGGGGACGGGACTGGCTCGCACGCCTGCCCCCCGTCAATTACGCCACTGAAAAAACGGTGTTGGTCTTGACGTTTGAATCAAGCTCCGGTTTCGGAAGATGCAGTCGTGACCATATGACTGATGCTAGTAACGAGGCGCAATTCAGAATCTGCCCTTATCCAACGGCACCTGACTGACATTAACCTTTTCTAAGAAAAACCCGATTCCAAAAGCTAGTCGGCGTTGGAATTTGAGCTAAACATTTCTTTCTGAAGTTGTGCTTTTGGCATTTACTGGTAGAATACAAATATGTGGTTTCCGTTACCGACTGTGAAACTGACATTAGCTCTCGTCATTGACGGCAACGATTCTCGAGACAAGAATTTCTTTGATGAGGCTGAAGAGTTTAACATCGGCCAGAATTCAATTCGATGTACTCAAAAATGCGCTTTGGTAGTTTTTGTTTTTATAGAAATAAATATCATCGCCGCGCAACAGTATTTACGTGAAGGTGGATTAACTGTTACCACAAGCTTATCTCGTATAAAAGCACAGCTGGAAGCCTACCTGGAATTGCCGCTTTGAAATGGCTTTGGCCGCCGTAAACAAAAATGTTGAACCGCACTCGGTCTTCAGTAATTTTGGCGCTAATGTTACCTGGTCGTTTTTTTTCAGTACGGCCACTACTTCGAAACCACCGCTGCTCACGACTACGGCAAGTGTCGGCCACCTGTGGAGTTAGACAGCCCTGCTAGAGTAATGCAGTTAAAGAAGCGAGCAGGTACGGAGCTTACTATTTTTTCAATCCCATCTGCAACAGCGTGCGAAAAAATCACAAATGTTTGGGTCCGAAGTATGGTGGCATTGTGTTTAACACATGCACTTCTCAAACAGGCAGTGAACCTACAGCGTTTCCGGGCCATCAACCCGAGTTCGATCATGACCTGGACCGCGAGCAATATCAGACGTTCATGACAACGTCGCGGATTTCATACGTGTTTCCACAACTCCGAAAATCACCAATGGACATTGCGGTACCTCAAACGTAAATGCTGGTCAACTCACTCTTTGCTTGCCGTCTTCATTGCAAGCATCTTTTAATGAAGGCTGGCTTGTGCATGTTGTCCCTGGTGTGATTCATTTTTGTTTCGGAATTATTTCTTGTATATACTGCGGTTTTCAACATGGCGCCTGTCACTTTTTAAAGCAGTTTCTGGTCAAAGTAACGTTTCTGTAAAAGCTCACGCGATCATTTTTAGCTGCCACCAATTGCTGTTATGCGAATCGAAGCAGACACAATATAAGTTGTCAAGTCAAATTATGCTCTCTAGAGAAGAAAAAAGTGGTTCAGCAAAAAAGCTTTGAATATTCAGCGCATATTTGAAATAATGGTTGTAGAAAAGAATGCGAAAAGCGAATAACGTGTATGAAAACTCACATTTTCTAACTTTCACATTTTCAAAGTTATACAACCAAACCGTTTTAGGAATATACTATACCAGTATTTTCACTATAACAAAGTGCATAATCTCGACCTCGTCACGATGTTGAATCAGAGACTGACAAAGTTTTGTGAAAGTGCGAGTGTGTGGAGCTTATCTCACAATGCCATCACTGGAAAATTGCAATTACAAGCTGCCGGCACGACAAGGGTTATAGCCAAACATATCATAACAGTGTTTCTACAGCATTTAATGTTGTATTGCTTTGTCTCGCGTAGTATAAGCCATGTTCAGCTAAACACCACATTCAATAAAACTTCAGCTTTCGCGTTGTGGTTGAGTGAAATATTGGGTCAGAAACGCGTAGATTTTGCAACAAACTTGTAACAAATTGTGATATTCGTCGTTCAACTTCTCGTCGTGAAAAAGGTTTGTCATACTTTTATTCCAGTGAATTCATTGCATGAGTGATGGTGATTTTCTTATACAGCAGTGGCGTGGAATGATAGATCGCCCCCGAAAATAATTTTCGGGATTCACAATTTCGCTGAAATCACAAAGTTACAGTGGTTTTGTAAAGGAAGAGTAGCTCAGCATCAGCAGCTTTTCTCCAGTAATTGTGCTGTTATTGGGTAGCACGAGGATAATTTTTCAAGTTTACTTTCACATGACCACTGTTGCATAAACAGTTTTTCAACTTTTAAAAATAAATTATGATGTTAAAAAGGAGTGCACCATAAAAGCTACCTCAATATATTTTTAATTAGGAATTCTCATAAGATAGAAGTCTCTCTCGAGTTTTTAGAATTTCCGCCGCGTTCACGTTAACTAACTTCAACAGATGGCGTTTTATTCAATGCACCAAAAAGAAAGATTAGGTTCCTTTTTAAACTTTTGCTATATTGCCGCAAAAAAACTAATGCGCCACTTGCTTGTATGGATCAAGTTTTTGTACTATTTTGAAAGTGTTAACAAATTTCGAATTTCCATGACCACAAACGATGCGTTTTCAATTACGAAGGCATTCCACGTTGCAGTTCGCATCTCCACGAAGTTTATCTGATCACGTATCAGTCACGCGGTTTGAAAGCTACGTAATGCCGGCTTGCGATGCTAAGCAAGATGAATTTCACAGATATTCCCTCTGTGAGGTATTTTGTGTGAGAAAGTGATGGACATTTTTCTGTTCCAATGTTTTGACTTTAAACGCGCATTAGCGCATACCAAGGTTGAATCACACCTCTGCGGCCAGCAGCAGAGATCGAAATGCCTGTTAACTCCCTGCGTAGCCTCATTTGATTGCTTATAGCACCCTTTTCCTTCGAACAGCTCTTCACGTTTAAGTGCAAGTAGATTAAAAACCATAATCGGAACCTTCTGGATGAAGGAATGTTTTCGGCATAGAAACCTCGCATAAGCAAAACGAAAATGTGCTACGCATGGGGGGTTTCCGTATCTTAGCATTACGCTCGGGAAAAGCATTTATTACATTGTTTCTTTGCCTATTCAAACATGGCAACAGTAAACATCTTACATCAACTGTGGAGCATGTCATTGACAAACAAAAACTGTGTAGGTCCATGATGTTAAAGTTACAGATAGTCGCCGTCAGAATAACAATTGTTCAGGGATCTCTAGAAACTCCATTGTCCAGGAATATCTAGAAACTTCATTGCTCAGGGATACTCAGAAACTCCACTGTCTAGGGATATCTAGGATTTTCCAGATATATCCCCAGCATTGTCTTCAGCTTGGGTGAAAAACTCAACTTGAACTTTATAAAAGTATTTTCATTGAAAAATCGAAAACACAACCTAAAGATCTGAACGAATTCTTGTGTTTTTGAAAAAATTTACAATCTGATTTTGTTGCTGTCATTTAATAGGGTTTTCAACTTTCAAGCAAGGAAAAAATACGGAGAACATTTGCAAAATCGAATTATTTTGAAGAATTCAACCATGGAAAAAATTTCTGAAACTAAAGCTTTTTTCCGATCACATAGTGCCTGTGAGACATCAAATAGCGACAAAAAATTTCATCACTTCTTTACGGAGTCTTTCCACGGAAAAATAAAATTGAACGAAAAAGCATTTGTCAGTTGTCGATTTTCATAACGTCTTGATATTATGGATCTCAATTTACATATCCTGACCGGACATGCAGCAGAAACCAAACCATGGCGAGTTTTGCAAAAACATTCAGTAGGTTTACGTGGAAAGGCTCGGCCTCTCTTGATTTTTTCGTGAACTGTTACGCTCTGTTAATCGCGTGGTTTCCATCTGACACCTATCATCGCGCACGTGTGTTATCTCCAGAGGAAAAGTGTCCTGCATCGACCGCTTCCAACGCCGATTTTCTTAGCAGTGACTGGTTTATGAGGCTCTGGGAAGGTCAGCCTTTTAGCTTCGAAAATTTTCTAGTAATGTCGTTGTAACTAGTCACAGTTCGTTTTCTTTCTTTACTTGTTTTCAAGTGCCAACATTTCGCCTGTAAGATTTGTCTTACATTTACAGGACTGATGATGCGTTGCAAAACGCGAAACTAGTTTCCCCGTCAATAAACTGTGACTGATTTCCTTGTCACCATCTTTATGGCCTTTAACTATGAGGAAGGGTTGAGTTGAGTTTATTTGGCGAAAGTTAAGAATTTCAAAGACGAGAAAGAAACCATAGCAATTGCAAAAACGCCAGGGCACCGAAAAAACCGC
>JGI24159J19872_10014995_pt1 | contig 9992 bp, 7 predicted proteins | sample Ectturendosymbi4_FD_19872 | JGI IMG/M metagenome (IMG submission 19872) | reverse complement strand
TTGGACAAGGGCTCCACTGTGGCCTTGGTGATGTTGGACCAATCTGCTGCCTTCGATGTGATTGATCATGATATACTCCTGCAGCGCCTTGAATTTGTCTTCGGTATTTCAGGCCGAGGTCTTAAATGGTTTGGCTCGTACCTGCAGGATCGGAGTCGGTGTGTCTGTGTAGGGAAGATGTCTCCAAAACACTTCCTGTGGTTTGCGGAGTACGCCAAAACTCAGTACTGGGTCCTCTCCTATATACTATGTACACCAAATCAATAGGGGAAATGTGTCGGAGACATAATGTGTTGTACCATTGCTATGCTGACGACATCCAGCTCGACTGCGCAGCTGAGGGCAGCGAAGACTTAGCAGCAAAATTAAGTTCCATAAACGAATGTATTGATGAGCTGAAGTTATGGATGGGATGTAGTATGCTCAAACTTAATTCTAAAAAAACGGAGTTCATCATGTTTGCTTCGAAAAAGTCTCCTGGTCGCAATATGACACCGTCGTTGCCTTTGCACTTGCGAGACATAAACATATCTTCTTACGCACGGTCTCTGGGTGTAATTTTTGACAGTGCATTGTCGTTTGCTAAACATATTGACTACTTTATTAAATCCTATAACTTCTACATTAGAAATATTGGACGAATCCGACAGTTTCTCTCCATAAAAGCCTGTGAGAGGCTTGCTGCTGCATTGGTAACATCCCGCCATGACTATTGCAACTCTCTACTAAACGGTCTGTCACAAACGCACATGTTGCGACTACAACGCGTTCTACAATACGATACAGTATGTGATTGATCGAACACTTGCATTCAAGGGTGTAAAGCAACTATGTCCAACTCAGTGAGCCAAAAATTTTGTCACTATCTTAACCAGGGCCACACATCAATGAGGGCCGCAGATCGAATGGTTTACTTTGATTTTAGAAAAATAAATTTGTTTTAAGCTAATATACTGAAAGCGTTCGAATCCTAACTGCAGTGGTAACAGACGTGATAAAGTGGTACTGACTAGTGACTACCTGCATCAACAACGTCTAATTCAAAATTATCAAGAATGACAAGTTGTGGATATGTAGAAAATTTCTACAGTGAAAACCTCAATTAGGCCGCACAAAACCTTCGACCGGGCCGCGTGTTGGACATAGCTGATGTAAAGCATTTCACTTATTCGCTTTAAGCCTCGTACGACCTTGCCAAAATATTTATTTTTTCGTTACACGTTTGAAAATATTTTGACAAGATTTTCGCTTTCTAGGGACGGATCTGCAGAATTTCCTGCACCTGGGGCTTCCGCCAATCAGAGCAAGCCACGTGAACCCGACTACCAGGCCGAGACCCCTCTCTCGCCCACCGATTCGTTCACCGCGGAGTTTCATCACGCCTTCGACTCGCTGGAGTTTCCGAACATCATGGACTCGTCCTTGTCAGACGCTTACCAGGAAAACGCAGGGATGGACGAGGGGGGAAACATTGCGTGCTCGTCGGCGTCGATGGAGCTCTTGAGCAGGACTTCGAACCCTTTGTCAAGGGCATCCAGCCAGGACAGTAGTCAGCGTGATGTTGATGAGGTTGGTATTGGTTCTTGTTCAGCCATTTTTAATGAAATACAAACCGTCTTTTGGACTTGTGCTCTTTTGGTGAACTGAAACATCTTATTTTATTAAACGTTTTAGCTTAGTCATAAGCCATCACCAGGAATGCAAATAACACCATCTTAATCAGAAAATTGACAAAGAGCTGTGCTGCTGGTGTTATGCCGAAGGTATATTAGCTTTTTTAAATCAGGTCTCCAATCACATTGCGAACATTGCAAATCATGTATCTGCCGAACGCTAAACGACTTTCCGTTCCCATGCGTGAGGCATCACAGCGACTGCAAATCCATTTCCCGAACAAATGATTGCAACCCATGTTCTCAGGTTGCTTAAATGTTGCAACACACACTGCAGCACTGTGCCACAGCCGTCGTGACGCATTTCCGTCTCCAGTTGTCACTCAAAAATTGGTGGCTGTTTAGAAAGGAAGCGCTGATTGGTCGTCGCCTTAGTGGAGTCTATTGAAACCAGGAATCACGAGTTTTCACGATGTACGCGAAAACTGCAAACAGTGTATTTGGCCAAGTTAATCCAATTTCTTCTGAAGGCGTAAATTTGCCTGCATCGCGTTTTGCTTCCATTTATCGTACCGATGCATCAAAACATCTAAAACCTAATACTAAAGAACAATATACTTTTACCTTATTTCTATTAATCAACTGTTCCATCAAGTAGCCTTGCCGCGGGGAGGTCTGCAGTTGTAATGGCCCCAAGTCCTTCTCAGCCTCCCATCCTTCTTACATGATGAATTAGTCTACTTGTGACTTCAGCATTATGTGCAGCGGTGCTAAACATCACAGTAGCTGTGTTAGTTCCATGCTACGGCATGCTCTGCTACCGCCGCATATCTATGCTCGTGTTCTTTCATTCATCTGTGTGTACCTTGTTAGCGCCATGTGTGCGTAAGTTGTACTCTGTTGTGTGCAGTGACGTAACGAGGGGGGGGCAAGGGGGTCACATTTACCCTGGCGCCAATTCACTATGGGGGCGTTGAATTACTGCGGGAGCCGCGGAAAGGTTCCAGCAATGTCACAAGTACTTCCTTCAATACAGTAAATTTTCTTTCGAAAGAGCTCAGGGTCCACCATGTGTCGCCAAACTTCGACCATGGGGGCGCCGGTGCGACCACGGGGGCGCCAAACTTGTTTTTTTTGCCCCGGGCGCTATCTAACCTCGTTACACCGCTGGTTGTATGGTGATGTGAAGATGTTTAAACGATAAGCAATCCTTGAGCGAGAGACTCAACATCTGTTTGTTCAGTCTGCCGAAAGTACTGGTGAACCAATCCGCGTTCATCTTACATTTCAATGTGGAGTGACGCGTTGCAAAAACAAGTATTCAGACATTAATATGTTGCTTTGTATCTGAAATATTTCTGACCCGACGCCAATTGCCTCTCATGTTCAGGTTAACCGATCGTCTGTCGATGAAACCGAGGAAATGCGCAAGCAGTTGTTGCAGCAAATAAGTGAAAGAAGGATGAAGGCAGCAGGTGAGACTCGACCGATCAAGTTTACTGCGCATAACGGTGTTGATCCGATTACTACACAAAGGGTTTGCGCAGCCCAAACAAAAACTGCGTCCGACTCATTGATTCACATGTAAAAACAACACTGGCTTTTAAATGCTCACTGTTGGTCACACAGGCACGTGCCATTCTCCCTAGGTGTTGTTGAAGTCTAATGTTTGCAAACGGCAAGATCAGGGACTGCTTTTCTATCGCAAGCCCTTTATTTTTCTCGCGTCGCTCAGATGGGTGAGCCTTTGTTGCTGGTTTTGTGTGCGGGTCCTTCTTCTGTTAAACATTTCCGCTGCCACGTTTCGACACACCATTATCTCCGAGGTGTTTCGCAAGAAATCCATTTAATAACATTGTGTCCTCCAGTCAATCCGATAGTGAGCTTTAGCCTATCATGGCCTTTACATAAGAGTCCTTCCACTCGAAATTGCGATAAACTAATATTCGGCTTCAGCTCGTTCTTTCTGACGTTATGGTGCGACTGTAAGTTGTTGCTTTTGCGTCTTGATCATTGCAGAGCTTTCTGCAACGCTGTTTGTTCGCCCGACTTCGTGTTTAATTAGAATGTTCAATCAGTCAGCGCAGCGTTCTGCTCTGGGCGGAACTTGCAATCCGTCGCGCAAGCAGCTTGAATCCGCACACGATGTGTGTGCATGCCTGTGTCGAAGGATTCGCAAGTCTTCTTTCTGAACAGCAAACGAGAGTTACTTAATTTACTTGAACCGCAAAAAAGGAAAGACTTGTTTCATGTGAACCAGATTATTCTATCTTGGTCAGGTGCTGAGTGTTTTGTAGCTGATGTGATTGTCCTTCCTTGTCATTTAAAACCGGTCCTAGTGTTTAACACGTAAGGTTTGGTTACGTAAGCTCTTGTGATAGTTTACTGTACATGTCGTTTTCCAACCGGGAAATACAATTTCCTTTTCCCCTGTGGTGACTGTTATAAGCACAACACAGCCAGTTTATTGACGTGGCTTGAAACGACTGAAGGTCAGTTCCTTCAAAAAGAAAAAAACGAAACGCATTACACTGACATCCAAACTGCGACCGATCGCCAGACCAACCAGCGCATAATGCGATACTGGCGGATAAGCAAACACTCGAAGGCTGCGGCAACCAAGCAAGCGCCATGCAATGATTACGCACGCGCGACCAATGAACACAAGAAACGGAATAATAACCACACGCGCATTCCACGACAATAACTTAAAAGATGTTTTTTGCAGGTGACGGTTATTAATTTATTGTGCATTTGAACTGCCACCCCTAAAAGCCTTAAAGCGTATAATCAGAAATAGCGGTGTGGTTTTTAAAATGTTTTTATTTTTTCAACAAGGTTACCTTACGCTCAAAAATCCAATCCTGTAGCGCAGTTATTAGTATGTTAGGAAAAGCGACTTGTGGCTTGCGCGTCAGTTTGAACTTTTACTTTACGTATCACAGGCTTAGGTTTTCTTTTTTTGCTCTTCTACTGACTCTGTGTTGCTCGTGTAACCGTCATGGACATGTCGGGGTTAACTTACTTTAAAGCGCTACAGGTATCAGGGCCCTCTTGGAAGCCGTCTCCGTGGACTTGTTTTGTAAAACGTCTTCGAAGAATGTTTGAAAGCAATTTGGAAACCCATGCGACAGTATTATACTTGTTGCCAAAATATATTTTTCCATTTGGTGTCACTGAAGATAAAATGCCAAGCAATTTGAAAAAGCAAAAAAGCAACATTATGTCGATCGCTTCATGCAGCGCTGCAATCTATTACCCTGCAGAAATGTTTCTAGCAAACTTCTATTGTTGCTCGATTGATCATCTTCAACGGCACTGCGGATCAAACGCATTGAATTTCTTGCATTACCAGTAACAAACGCGTATTTCACTAGCGATTTGTAAAATACAATTTAAAGGTTTTTACTTCTATAGATCAAACCCTTAAATTATATAACACTGCACAGAGCCTGGGAACAGCTAAACCTAAATCTTAAGACCCCTTCGCTTTCCCGGATGATTGCTGTGTTTTCTTCAATGTTGGGTAATTTGTTGATTTCTGGTTTAACACATTCTGCTTTTTATATAGCAGCGGCATGATGCCTTTTGTTTTTGTAGCTGGCCAGTGCCGAGTTAAATTAGCACACGTTTTCATTTGATCTGTAAAAATCTTACATTCTTGGTTTCCAGATGAACCGGATGCCGCGGCCAACAATTCCGCTGCGGAGAGAAGCGCAAATTCGCCACCACTCGCCGCTGCTGCTGCTGCTGTTGTGGAGGAGGAGGCCCATTCGCAAAACGATGCCCACTTTTCTGCTCTCGAAAATCAAAACAGTGCGGTAGTTGGCGAGACCGGCGTGTTTCGACCCGTTTTGCGTCGCGCTGAACCGTCAGAACCTGGTAGTTGTCGCAAAGCGGCGATTGGCGACATGACACAAAAGGGCGTCGATCACCAGTCTACGTCCGCGGACGCGCTCGAGCTTCCCTCGTCAAATACTGAAGCTGTCGAATCTGACACTGCGTCGGCAGCAACGCAGAAAAAAGATTTTCAAAAAGCGACGTCTTCCGACGCTCTCGACAAAGATCAAGACCGCGCGCTCGAACAAAAGCCAGTCGCGTGTCCTGCGCCAACCCCCGCTGGGTCTGACTTGCCGTCTGCGCTGTGCAGCCTTCCTGCAGAAGACTTGCCAGTTGGCGGCGGTTCGAAAATGTCTGCAGCAGAACTTGATGCGACAAGCACTGCTGGATTGGATTCGTCCTTCCCGTCGTCTGTGTCGTTAATAGAGAAATACAGCCATCTGATCGAACGAAGCTCAGTGCTGCGCGACCAGTTCGAAGCCATGGACGCGGCCGCGGGCGAGTATTCCGAGCTGTGTGACAAGAGCGACTGGTTGAAACAGCAGCGGTATGCGAACTCTCGGAAGCGATCGGCAGCCCTGAGGAAAATTAAAATAAAGCTCCGAAACGCCGCTCGAAAACAGCGCAAGCTATTCGCGAAAACAAAGCGCGAGTGCGAGCGTATCGAAAGCGAAAGCAAGGCGTCGACATCGCAGACAGACAAACCAACGAAAGTTAATCCTGCGAAAAGAATTTCAGAAACCGCTCCCTCGAAAACACTGAAAGCGCGTCGGAAAGATACTGGTCCAGAGAGCACATTGACTGCGCGGTGTTCGAGCTCCACGGGCCCTGAAGCGAAGGGGCGTTTAGGGAAAAATCTCGCCCTCGACAAGCGTAGGGTTTCGCGGGTCGATGGCTCCTGCGTCGAGAAAGGCCGCGCAGGAACGACGGAAAAAGTACGACATGATGAGCCCGGTGACGAGTTAAAGGCCAGTACTTCGGATCAGTGTACGATCGTTGACACATGCTTCCAGGTACCTGGAGCGTCACCAGCCAGCAAAAATAATAATGCGACGGCATTAGCCAACCTTGAGAGCAGCACTTGCACTGCCTCCGGAACAAAAGACAAACTTAAATCAGAGGGAAGTTCAGCTCTGTCGACTGCAGGAAACGCAGACAACGACGCTGATCGTGTGTTGAGAGAAACCACTGTCGGAACCACTTCGTCGATTCGAATCTTCGCGCCGTCGATCCCCGGCGGACCTCACACTGAAAATCGCAAATCAGTTCTGCAGAGACTGAGCCCCCCTGTTATCGAACAGCGGTCCGCTGACGATTTGCCGCCATCAAAAAACGTAACCGAGCCCATTGCGGATCCGCCAAGACCTGCACGAAAACGGAAACAGCCGGACGATCCGTCCACGTCGACCGTTCGCGGCGATTTGTTAAGCGCCGATTCACCTGTCCTTACGCACGCGGCGTCTCCGAAATCGTCCACTTGGGTTTCAGGTGGTTATGCCAAGCGCGTGAAAAAATCTGTCGACCCCGCCTCTGACGATGCAACGTCTGGTGATTCTGACGGAACGAGCGATCTTGAGGTGGTCGGGTCAGAAACAAGGACGCAACAGCCTGTTATCGAAATCTCGTCGGATTCTTCGAAAGCAGTAGAACTCGTCAGTTCCGTCCAGAAGCCCTCCGCGTCCACAATGGTCACCGAAATGCCGCATTCCTCGTCGGAGTCCAAGCGTGACGCATCAGTTTTTTCTTCCGCACACAGCCAAGTGTGTTTGAAAGCAGAGGAACCGGCGAGCGTGCCGCCAAACCGACCTCCCTCCAGTGGAACCTTGATTTCAGATCCAGCCACAGCATCATCTTCACCAAAAGCGAGGTCGTCAGAATTGCAAAACGGCAAATTGTCTGATATCGGAAACACGGTATGATGTGTAGAGCTCATGTGGTTGTACATTACTATTAAGGAGCTTCGAATTTGCTGCCAAATTTTCTTCAAAAGAATAATAATTACAAGCTCGCCATTCCTTCTTTTCGCCAACATTCGTAAGAGCACTTGATAACGTAGTTCATGCTGTTTCAGTTATGTTCTTGTTTTGTGTTTTAATTACTTGCAGTTCAGCTCACGTAATTTCATACTTGAATGATGAGGGCTGCTTGAACTTGTCAGCAAGTACTCATAGTTTCCCGAACCGCCACAGGTCAGAACAAAGTTTAAACGAGCATTTAGAATTGTGCAAAACCCGAAATGGACCTACCGATGCCGCTGTTTTTGAAACAACAAAAGCACGTTTTTTTCATACGTCCATTTTCCAACTCTCGCACTTTGTGGTCGACTTTTCAGATCCAGCATTCTCAAGCTTCACCGCGCAAACCAGACGAAGCTGACTCGCTAGATCTTGAATGGAAACTGGAGCGCGTCAAACGTTTGCTCAAATCCGATGGGGTGGAGATACTTCGTTTGACCGCAGAGCGCGAGGCCAAGGAGAAGGAAAGAGAACAGTTGAAACAGGAAGTTGTCAGCTTGAAAAAAGCGTTACTCCAACTGGAAATGTGAGGCGTTTTGTATAGTTTTGATTGCGGCTATTATTTTTATCATATAATAAGACATTGCCGTCAGTGGAATTTTGCGCTTGTCATACTTCATGTAATAACGACAGCTCAAGACATGTGACTGATTCCAGTATAACTGCCTAAAACTGCGCGTCTGCACCTTTTTACACAGGAAAATCGAGAAAAATGACCACGCGACTGGCGTCATCAGTCAGAAGCTACAAAAAGTCGAAACCAAGGCAAAGCAACGACAACGTTTGAAAGATCGATTCGTCAAACAGCTCAATCAAATCAGAAGTGCAGCAAGTTTGGTAAGAAGAAAGTTCAGGCCAGACGCACCCACACTTTAATCTGCGAAGAGTTCTTTTTCAGGAAGATTGTTCATTGAGCGAGCAGATCTTCCTTTATTTCGTGCACATCGGCATCAATGCGTTTTTGAACAGCATGGGAATGTGGCATCGCGTTAAATTTCGATCGAACGTGTCGTGCGTTTTCAGTGTCAAGATTGGCTTCAGTCGCCTGCATTTTCACAGATCCTGTATTGATGGAGCAAAGTTCTAAGATTTGGTTGTTTAAAAAACTGCGATCTTATCATACTTCAGTATCACTTGCTGAAAGGAATGCCACATTAAGGGGGAGCACTACTACTGTTCTCGTAATCTTCCTCATTTAAAGCTTTAACGAACGTTTTTCTATAAGTTTTTTTTTTCCTTAAGTTTAGGTCCAACGTATAATTTTATGCCTGTCAGATTCCCTCCTCTGCGCCGCCAACTTCGTTGTCTGCCAACGACGTTAAATCCCAACAGACTGTTGCCGATACCGCGGCTCAAGAAATGCAAGCCTCAAGTGTGTTGCGGGAATGCGAAGAAAAAGTTCGAAGCCCTGTTGTCGAGGAGACGTCTGCCGTCAACGACCCGTCCGAACCGCTCGACTCAGACGCATTGCCCCCAGCATCCCAGCCTGACCCTGATGATCTCTCGCAGCCTATTCTTGGCGCAAGCACCAGTGCCCTGCCGGAACCCATCGCCTCTGAAGATTTCCATTCAAACCCTGAAGGAACCCCGGAATCCAATTCCCAACTGCCTCTCCCTTCCCTTCGCGACACAAACATTTGCAGCAGGCCCGCTTCTGACACCGCATCTAAAAATATTTCTGAAGCCACTGCAAGAAACCCGCCGAGACCTGCTGTCAAAGATGTCGCCAGCAACCTCCTCAACAGTCCGCGAAAACTTACTGCTCGGACTCCGGAATCTCCCTCCCGCAACCCTGTCAAGACCACCGTTGGATCACCCATCCCGTGTAGCTCAGTGCCGAAGTTAGATGTAAGTGCTGCTGTCTAGGCTTGGACAAGTATTCTACGCTTAAACGAACATATCACAATAACAGACTTTTCAATCGCACAGTCAACGTACGAAACGATAAAGCTGCTTGGCTTTCCACACATGCGTCTATTGGTTCTGATGCCTCGTATGTGGAAAGTACTCTTGACCTTACGCTGCCCACAATTGATCACAGGCTGAAACGAATGCTACATTGCAGATAACTGCTTCCGTGAAGCCACTTCGGGAAATCGAACCAAAACAAATGAAGTTGCAGCAACGGCGACAGCTGGAAAAAGCCATGCTGCTTCGGCGTGCTGAGGAGCTAAGGCGAAAAAAGCAGGACTTGACGAAGCAGTTAAAGAGCATTAACACCGGTGATCCAGGTTCACGTTCTGCTTATGAACGGGATAGTGTTATTTGTGGCTTAGCTGACTGCTTGGTCTCCGTAATTGTAAGCCGTGGATTCTAATCTCAAGCAGAGCTATAGTGTTTATCGCAGTGAAAAAAATCTACGCTTTGTATCGTTACCTTTTTTGCTTTTTTTTCAAACAGCTCGTACAGTTTCCATGAAAAAAAGAAAATTGTCTGCAAAAGTCAAGCCGGCAGCAACGAAGTCCTCGTCTGCAGCACCCGCACCCCAGGCTGCAAANTCTGCGGCGCAGGCTACGTCATCAGC
>JGI24159J19872_10014994_pt1 | contig 9993 bp, 4 predicted proteins | sample Ectturendosymbi4_FD_19872 | JGI IMG/M metagenome (IMG submission 19872) | reverse complement strand
CTAAATATTTTTAAAAGCTGCTATAACTTTTTTTCTGGTGATGATAGGTTAAAATAACTTGCATTTTTGAAATCGTTGACCTTGAAAATGGTGGAATCAAATGTTTCATCATCACTTTAACAATAGTAGATCACAAAAAAGCAGTTTTTGTATCTTGGTATTACTGCTGCCACCTAGTGGTTTCTAAAATGAACCCCTCATAACTTGAACCGCACATCCGATTTCAAAAATTTTTTTTGCATTGAGCTTGGAATTTTGTGTAGAAAAACATATCTAAAAATTATAAAAATCCAAGACCATGGGTTGACTCATTTTGTTGAAATATAATGGAATGACCCTTAATTGTTATCAGCTAAAGGCAAAATAGCTACAGCAGTGTTTTCACTTTGTGAGGCAAAATAGACACTTCTGTAATGTTACAACAATGGTGTCTTATGTAAAACCATGGTTGCTCTAGACTGGCGAGAAGGGCTCTGGCTGAGAAGCATCGCGTACTTCAATGCAATTATTGTAGTAAACTACCCATGTTGTTCTCGTAGCCACAGATGACTGATGGCTAGGCTACCTTTTGTTGGTAGTGCTACAGCGAAGTTTTAAGCTCTTTGCTTCATTGGCGAGACCACAAAAGTCAAAACTGTGCCATCTAGAGTTAAGCATATTATATTTATTTCAAAATTACATTATCATCAGAGCCTGGTATTCATACAAGATGCATACAATTTGTTGGTGTTTTTTCTGAAATAAATGTCAAGTGCTTGATGATCACATCAGAAAAGCATCAGATTTTTCCAGAATTGCTCCTGTCATAGCTCTTTAATGAACTTTGTGCTTTAACAGGTTTTCTGAACAGGAGGCTATATCTTCTTTTCAAAAATTTAGAGAAAACCTTAATCTACAATCCTGGCCAGAATTTTTAAGAAAAGTTGGTTTTTCTGAAATTGAGGTTCAAGAACAATGTGAGCGATTGGATTTTTGCCATCTAGTGAGCATGTTGCAACAACCAGTTGGTAAGTAATTGTTAAAAATACCTTTAATGATTACTGCCACCTAGAAGTTGTTAATGTGTTTCAAATTTTCAAAGTGATCATTTTCCTTAGCCTCAGTATTAATGACATCTCCTTGCGTGATTAAGTCATTGATGAAACTCTATATCCAATTTTGGACAAACCAGTTTCTTTTATTTTTCAATACATGTTATCAATTTCGTGAGACTTCCAACAATAACAATATTTTTTTAGGTTACTTTACAAAACAGCACCATGATTTGTTGGAGTATGTTCATGATGAGATATTTACTGGAAACCGAAACACTGAAGCTGATGATCTGCTCAAGTTGTGCTCCTCAAATCAATTCATTAAATGTAATTTCTAAATTCTTTACAGTTTAGAAAGTTTTTTGGGTCCAAACGTTTGTAAAGTAACTTATCCTGGAAAACAGGCCCGCAACCAGAAGGAGGCAACCAGACAATTGCCCCAGCCGAAATTTTCAAAAATCATGTTTATTTATTAGGTACAACAAGTTACAATCATTTTAGACCATTTTTCCGTCCCTGCCGAGAATATCAGCTGGTTGCAGCCCTGCTAAATAATCATGGTTTATGAACTAATTTTTCATGATTAAATGCTATTCTCAAAGTCTTTTTTGTGATTAGATTAGTGAGCTTTTATTGATATACTGTACTCAAAAACAATTCATGTTTTTGTATATTTTGTTATACCATTTAATCAGCCTGCTATCACAGACTCATGCAATACATCGCTAATTTATGCAGCCAGTCATATGATCTATAATTTTTCAGCATGTGGAGTCGTTGCCAAACATCTTTGACTTCAACTTCTCTTTTTGTAATGATCTTTTCGTCATTCTAACAACATTACAGCTGTGTCAGTACCACTGCAGTTTTATTGTTATTAAAAAGGTTTTAGAAAGCATGGAGATATGTAAGCACAGTAATACACTGGTGGCCAAAACCAGTCACTTACCACTTGCTTTCCATATTTGACACTGTGTTTAGTTAGTGCGCAACATCGAAAATTGAATGAGCAAGTGAAAGTTGTTGTTTTTTTGGTAACATGTGATTAAAAGCTCCAGCTTTGCTGCAAGCTTTGAAGAAATTAGACTTCCCTGGGCTCTGTTTCATGATTTTGCTGTGTTCCAGTAACTAGTCTACACAGAGTTTTGTCAAGATGGTTGCCAATCCATAGGAGACCTGCTGAACTGGAAGGACCGCTGGACTAAACGCCTAGGATGGGGAAAAACGAAAGACTGCGCTTTGCTTTATGGTCGCAAATGTAAAAGCACTTCATCCAACCTTGTGCAGAGACACTGGCTAAAACTCTCCGAATGTGTCCTGGATAAGCATTTCGAGTTCAGCACCAAGATCCATAAAATCATTGTTGAACAGAACAAATTTACCTTAATAACGTGCGTTGTCACCCAATCCTGCAACGAATTATATACCAAAAAACGGAATTGTAATCGCTGATAAACTCTGTTGGTTCATTGGCAAACACTGCTGTGCATTACAGCCTATTGCTGGTGTGATGCGTAAGGCAAAACGTTTCCGTAGATTCATCGATTACATAATATGAATAAGCGCCTCAGAAACGCCAAATGAACAAACACCAATTTCAGCATTTGCCCACATTGGCTTAGAATTAGGGCTACCATCAGGCCCGTAACCAGCTTGGGATGCCAGTTTTGGCGAAGAGTTTTCTGAGAGGGGCCCAATTATTTTGAACTATGTCCGACACATTTTTCTTGGAGAGCGGAAAAAATTTTAGGGGGCTTTGCCCTCCCGCGCAACTCGTGGTTATGGGCATGGTTGCCATGCGTTTTCCTTTTTAAATTAAAAATGTGCTCCGAGTTTACTAAAAAAACGCCAACATGTCTTCCTTTGCCCTTTGAAATTTTTTTTAATACAAACTACGGTTTTCAGTATAATTTTGAGTAGCTTACTTTCAGTGAGGGCCTGTATTAAAAAAGTACACCAGCGTTTGATTTCAGCACCTTGCTAAAAATGTTTCCTTTTTGGCTAACGAAAATATGCTAACCCTACTCTGAACTAGCGATTCGCCAAGTCTGCACAGCATACCAGAGGAGACGAAATGGAATTCCACGACGTTAATCATTGCGAAACTGCTGAAGTTGGTTTGTGTTTGTCCCTAAAGGCTGTAAAATTCACAGCAGAATGAAAATGTTTCCTTAACGACGAGTAACACCACGCAGACGCCACATGTAAGTCAACCTTATTCGTAGAGGCAACAAGACTGAACCAGCTCGACTAACAAAAAGAAGATTACCTCACTAGCCTAGCCGATTTCAATGGCAATCCGCTCAAACTTTTCTTTGGACATGATGAGTGACGTGATATCAACGGCATGAAATGGGAAGAAAGACTGCATCTCCCGAAATGTGATGTTGCAACCTCTCCGTTGGCGTTGCGTTAAATGGGCGATTCACCACGAACAGGACGTGCGCAAAGAATAACACCTATATATATGTGACGCGAATAAGCAGTAATAAAGTGATCGCAGCGTGCGGCCTCTATTGATGCTTGCTGCCACAGTGTGAAGCTTTGCACACTTGCCGCTCGGATTTATGATCGCAACAGTGACAAGAAAGGTGAGCCGCAGGCTTGGGCTATATCATATCCTCACCTACTCACTATCAAAGAAAAAAAAATTAAATACGAAAGCGATGGTTACCTGTAAAGAACCCACCACAATTCCGCAAAAACTAGTAAACTAAAAGCTCCTTGCTTTAAGTAAGAGAAATAAACGAACCAAAGATTCGTCAGGGCCTTGCAAGCACATTGTGATTGTAATGGAAAACAACCAATTCATGGTCCCAACCGTTAACAAAATTATGACAAATACCAACATTTTCCCGCTGAATCATACATTTATGAGCAAACTATTGTATTGTATTCAGCTTTAACCGCCAGTATAAAACATATATACACAGGTACATCAACAAAAGAATAAACGTGGGGCAGGGACACCGAAAGACCCGATGGTTATCTTGTCAAGGTGTCCCTAAAACTATGGTATTTATGTAGCGACTTGTGGGACATGCCATTAACAGTATGTCGGTAAATCAGTAATCTCAATTTCCACGAGCTGGTCAGCGCCCCGAGATGCATAAAACAAGCCAGATACGCGGGATGGCAACGACTAAATGGCCTTATTGCGCCAATATGCAGTGTTGCTTGGCATCAAAGACATCATCTATTTATCACTGTTACTTTTGTAGAACAACCCAGTTTTGACTCTCTGGATACTTGTGAAGGTCAATGTTTTAAAAACTAAACGCACAAAATAACGTTCAAGGCATGATCCTCTATCGTTCTTAACAATTCTTGTATCTCTCTGCGATGTTCAATGATTTGCTTCCATTATGCTTTTGCCATTTGTTTGATTACCTTTTTTCCATATATGTAGTTCTTGATCTACCGTTTTCTTGTATCTCTCTAACGTTCAGCCTGTAAAGGCTAGGTCTGTCAACCTTACGACCTCCTATCTGCGTACCCATTTTACTTACGCGTTGTGTTGAGCCATCGAGGGAGCTATGTGCTCCGTAATTAGCGCTAAATACGTTTTAAGTTTTTGCGACAAACGATTATTTAAGTACAACCTATTTGCTCTTTTTTACCTACCGCGCGTTGTGCTTGGATTATTCATTTTAGTCTTGAGTTTGCTTGGTTTCTCTGTTCTTGCTTGCTTTATACCTTTCAACATTTCACCCGTACGAACCCCTTACAGATTTTAGAGCTGAGGATGCGTGAAGTTATATGAAATCGATTTTCTCCCAAAAATATTAGCTGACTGATTTCACGTCGTCGCCTAGCTAAAATCAGCTGGAGTTAGGAGAATTTCACATACTTCGACTTCAGCGATTTTTTCAAAATAGCTCTAATTTGCAGCAAAAACAGTATCATGAAGTAATTCCAAACATGTGCTTTGCCCTGCTTATTAAATATTTTCACTGAAATCCAACACAACGACAATGTGAAAAGGGTAGTTCAGCAGATATGTAACATATTGGGTTCACGAAATACAGTACGTTCAAAACAAGGCCGTTCCGTGTCAATTCTCAGGAAGTGGTCAAGGCACCCTCCCCAATTTTACTCAAAATGTCATATTACCCTTATGATGAACATCTGCAAAATTTGAATGAAATCTAACAAGAAATGGCATGATTATAAAGCTTTTTATTGGGGGGGTGCAAATTGTTCATATTTGGCCATGTTTAAAGCCTTATTGCTGCCAAACTACATTAGTGAACAAAACCACAATTTTTCAGGGATGCTAGTAACTTTGCCAAATATTGAAAAAATAACATTATCTACATTGTGACTTTCAAAGGTCATTGATCCCCAAAGTTGACTGTTTCTAGCTCTTGCTACAAATTTTCGAAAATTTCAAAACTCGACACGGTTTTATTTCTTGATAGTTTTCGCTCATATTTGGAAGAATTGTTGCTGATAAAATTATCTTTGACCTTTGAAATTTTATTGCAAAATATCAAACGGCTTGTGAGACATCTTGGGCCAAACTTGGCATGAAATGATAAAACTGGAAAAGTGGGGTACCTTTGTCGCCTGGGTTACCCATGACCGCAGTAAAAATTTGCGTTAAATTCTTTCACATATTCATTATGATATGGCAAGTTTGCCATACAAAATTCATGGATGGTTCTCAATGTTTTCATTGAGAAAAAATTTGACAAAGTTTGTGCAAAAACTACAAATTTTGTATAATACATAGGTCTTAATATTCACTATTTTTCATTATACCATTGTTATTCAAGCTAGCACTGTTACTTTAAATTCTAGAATTGTATTGTGTCTTGTGCAAAGTCAATTGCTTGTCTAGGGGAATGAAACTGAAAAATTTTGTTACATTTCACTCAACACTTTGACGGCCGGTCTGCGAATATATCTTCCTGGATTTCAGCCTAAAACCAACAGTTTTCGGTTGCCTTGCCAACACTATAGCTCCTCCGCTGATTGCGCTAGAGAGCTGTTCAATGGCTGAAACGGATCGACCAATCTTCTAGTCTGCACTTTTTTTATTTGGGGGTTGCGGGTTTTTTGTGAGTGACGTCAAAAGTGAAGTGGTTTTTGGGCCATTTTGGCTCATGTTACCTGGCCTGGGGTGCAACCACTAGGCCAAAGTATTTTGCTGAAGTTTTCATTGGAAACTAGGCTCGAGTTCGAGTCTTTTGAGCCTTTGATCGACTTTCGGCGGAGGAGCGATGACGTTGGCAAGGCAACCGAAAACTGCTGGTTTTAGGCTGAAATCCAGGTACGATAGATTCGCAGACCGGCCGTCAAAGTGTTAAGTGAAATGTAACATATAATTTTTCAGTTTCATTCCCCTAGACAAGCAATTGGCTTTGCACAAGACACAATACAATTCTAGAATTTAAAGTAATAGTGCTAGCTTGAATAACAATGGTATAATGAAAAATAGTGCATATGAAGACCTATGCATTACACGAAATTTGTAGTTTTCGCACAAACTTTGTCAAATTTTTTCTCAATGAAAACATTGAGAACCATTCATGAATTTTGTATGGCAAACTTGCCATATTATAATGAATATGTGAAAGAATTTTCCAACGAAAATTTTCGCTGAGGTCGTGGGTAACCCAGGCGACAAAGGTACCCCACTTTTCTAGTTTTTTCGTTTCGTGCCAAGTTTGGCCCAAGATATCTCACAAACCTTTTGATATTTTGCAATACAAATTTCTAAGGTCAAAGATAATTTTATCAGCAACAATTCTTGCAAATGCTATCAAGAAACAAAACTGTGGCGAGGTTTGAAAATTTTCGAAAATTTGTAGCAAGATCTAGATACAGTCAACTTTGGGGATCAATGACCTTTGACTTTTGAGAGTCACAATGTGCACAATGTTATTTTTTCAATATCTGGCAAAAGTACTAGCATCCTTGAAAAATTGGGGTTGTTCACTGATATAGTTTGGCAGTAATAAGGCTTTAAACATGCCCAAATATGAACAATTTGCGCCCCCCGACTATGCCCCCCCAACTAAGAAGCTTTGTAATCATACCAATTCTTGACAGATTTTATTCAAATTTTGCAAATGTTCATCATGTGGGGTAATGACAATTTGAGTAAAATTTCAGGAAAATTGGAAAGGGTGCCTTGACCGCTTCCTGAGAATTGACACGGAATGGCCCAACAACAAAGATTAAATTTCTGGTCATAACTATTGATCCCAGAAGTATGGACTGCTAAACGTATTTATAGAGATGCCGAGAAGACATTTGTTCATGTTTTTTGGATTAATGTACAAAAGTCGGCTAAAAACGAAATAATGAAAGCCGTTTTCGGAACGTTTCTCAAAATATGTAGAGGTTTCCTCAAACTTAACTTGCCGAAAAGTTTTCCCTCCAAGGTGCGCAGATACTTAGTACTGCCAGCTCATTTGCGCAGTGAACTCTTATTCTAACACACTTGCAGAATTCCAAATTTTGCATCCAATATATATCGCATGACCTTTACCGCTTGATACGCTTCATTGGTTGTGTGCCCACATGGTTGCGCAGTTGCAGGCGTACCGAAACAAGCATTTCCTCAGTGCAAAATTTTCATAGAGGGAACACTGCCGACATACTGATCAAAGCAGAACAAACTTTGTTTCACTGATAACGCAAGTGACTGCGCTGCAAGATTTAATCCTATGCGCGTTTTTCAAAGGTTCCAACAGTATATTTTTCAAAATACCGTTCCAGCACCCCACGAGCATGAGTAGTAGTGCACTGTTCAGTTCGCTATCGATAGTTCATCATTGCGTTGGTAAAGGATAATGTCCGAAAGCGCTGTAGTGGCATGGTATTCTTTGAAACTGATACAAACGTTAGAATTTCCCCAGTCTTGCATGACTTTTTGAAGCCACCACACCGGGGACATAGAAAATGTTTGCCGTGTGGGCTGAATCGCCTTAGTTTTAGCTCGTGCAGCTAAATTTTTTTTCATTTGACTTATGACATGCGTTCCTGCTACTGCAATAGTGCGTACTGGTCCCAACGAGGCCATGAAGACTCATAGGTTGTTGGTGAAGCAGTTGTAGATGGTATTTGATAAGCAGTGGTTAAAGGATGGCTTTTTTGTGCATACCAAATAATGTTTGCTTGCTCTGATCCATTTCAGCGTGGACTCTCTGCGAGGGGTCGTCAAATGATCGATTTGACGAAAAATATGTATTGCAGTTGTGCCAGTTCAATTTAAACTTACCTGCATTCGTGTGCTGTGTTTTAATTTGTGTGTTCTGTATTGCAGACCGTAATCGCGCCTGGCTGATGTATTCAGTTACCCAGAGCTATTCCAATCCTGAGGTATGGAACACCAACATTGTTCGGAATGCACTGAATGTCCCAGAGAGTGATCTTCAAAATCTCCAAATAAATTTCCCGCAGAATATCGAAGAAAGAAAATTTCGAACTCTGCTTTTCTGGATTAGGCGAGAAAAGCTTAGTAAGTATTAGAATTGTCGATAGACGTGGTCATTGCACATTTGCTTAAAAAAGTTCCTACGATTGCAACTCATAAAGGTGTTGAAACTTTGGTGCAAGCTTTGATTGTCGAGATCCGAGAGAAATGCAAACTGCGAAATGGTTTTGCAATTTGACATTTATCCTTTGTTTGGTACTACCGGTAAAGCGGTGCAGTTGGCTAAAAAAGCGTCACAACAGCTGGTAGCCTGGGTTTGATTCCCGGTCGGGACATACCGTAGACATGAAAAACGGTGCATGCGGCTTGTCCAGCCTCTTTCCCGGACACAATCACCTATGTGCAAATGAAAGGTTCACGCGGTGTGCCACCAATGCAGCAGCCAGCGCGAAAATCGCTGCGGTGCCTCCAGCACAAGAAAGCGGGCGTCGCTGATAACTGACATTCCACACCGAGGACGAGAACAAAAGTGAACCTGATGTTTGATACTATGTGACATGCAGTGTGTATTTGGCGTTGATTGAATAAACCAGTAGTTTACTCTAGTTCAGAGGTTCCCAACCTGGGGTAGATGTACCCCTAGGGGTACACTTGCCTATCTGAAGGGGTACATTTAAGGTTAGCAATAGAAGATAAATGCATATTTACAAATCTTTTATTTCCAAATATTAATACAAATATCAATGAATATTAATTTCAAAAATCATTATATGCTTAGTTTTAAATATATCTATGGTTAAGCATGATAAAATATTTTGTCATAAGAAATTTAGGGGTACATATTCATCTGTCGGAATGCTGAAGGGGTACATGGCCAAAGAAAGGTTGAGAAGTCCTGCTCTATTTGGTTCAAAAATGTTTTTGTGTTCAACGATAATTTCATGTTCATTAAGATTGTTCATTACGTTTCTAGGAACAACTCGAGCAATCTTTTGCGGACTTCGCATGGTGAATGTCATTGTTCCGGAAGTTGGTTACGTCATTGATGACGAGGTGATAACGGAAGGAAACTCAGGTATGGAGCTGTGTATGCGCGAACAGGCGGGTTAACATGGAAAAAGAAAGGTGGATTTGGTTTTAAACAGGCATCGACTTCGCGCCGCAATTCATTGCTTTCGACCCTGATCGGGAAGCGGTAGACACATCTGGCTAAATCAGTTTCAACTAATTTTTGAAAAGCTTTGAAAGATACTTTTCAACCAGATTCTTCCAGTAGCTGATTTTTTCGAAACATACTGTCGAGCATTTCTGTCGAAGTATGTAAAAGTTTTGTATTTTTCGAGTAAGAGGGAGTGTTACTGCCGAGATGGCAGCAGTTGCCTAAAGGGTGATAAAAGTCGATGCTGACCAATGCTATTTTATCGTGAACAAGTCCGGCATTTTGATGGACGAGCAAGCTTCGTAATTGCGTCCCGTGAAGGAATTCGCTGATAAGACGAACTGAGTCGATACGCGTGGCTCATGCTTAACCTCGGTTGTTCATATTTAACCTGTAAAAGGACTTCGAGCTTT
>JGI24159J19872_10014991_pt1 | contig 9993 bp, 7 predicted proteins | sample Ectturendosymbi4_FD_19872 | JGI IMG/M metagenome (IMG submission 19872) | reverse complement strand
CGTTGAGCCAAAATGGTGTCGGAAGTACCGAAAATGATTGTGTTGTGAAATTTCGTAACTAAATCCAAATTTAAGACGAGTTTGGCCGTTTGGCGGATTCTTTTGCCTTACATTTTTCAGGGAGGGCTGCAGCCCCTCTAGACGAGTCGCCCCTGAGTAGAACTCATATAAATACTCGGGAAGTGGTTGTGGTAAAATGAAGTTCGTTTTATTTTAGTTTTCTGCTTTTTTATGTTGAAATTTTTAGTTCCTAAATTTAGTTTTTGTAAGTCCATTTTTATTTCATTTATTTTTTGCTCTGTGTACTAGGTAGCGTAGTGCTGCACGTAAAACTACCGTAAGTGACTTATTTCTACACCACCAGTTGTGGATCTGCTTTACTGGAAGGACGTAAAAGCGTCGGCGGCCACCTTCGGCTTGTCTCTGTTGGTTCTGTCATCCCTGTGCTGCTGCAGCGTTATCTCAGTCTTCTCCTATCTTATACTTTCGCTTCTGACCGTAACAATCGGTTTCCGTCTTTATAAGTTCGTCATCCAAACCCTGAATGGAACGCAACAGCCAAACCCGTTCCAGTGAGTTACGCGAATGGAGCTGAGTTTATTTTACCGTGTGTATAGTAGTATTTGTTGGTGTACATACAGAGACACGACATGAATTCTAAGCCTTTTTTGTGTTAGCGATGTTGAAAACTGCTCGGCTCTTGTTGTGCATTGTTCTGTTGTATTACGCAACAATCGCTGTTAAAAAATGTAATTGTCGATTGTATGCTCATCGTAATGCATTTCAACCGGTTGCGCACGCCGAGATTTAATGCGAGATTAAAACCTCATTTCGTGCTGACGTCTCCTCGCACGACCGTGCCTTGATCTCAAATGTGTTGCTGCAACGATTGGAAATGCTTGTGGTGCAGCGACAACACAATAGAAGTATCGATTCTTGAAACAGCAGCTCAAACGTGTTCCACAATTCGTGACAGGGCCTTGCTTGACACGGACGTGACGCTATCTGAGGAGCAAGTCCACAAGTACGTCGATGCTATCTTGTCACGCATGAACTGCCTGGTTGTGACGACACGGGATCTTGTGCTGGTCAAGAACCTGGGAGCATCGCTGAAGGTTCGTTTCTGCGCAAAACGAATATTGAATTAAATGGCTGAAGAACCGCCATATTTCAGTTGCATATGTCCTCTCCTTGTAGTCGAGAGGTTTGGTGTTCGATCCATCCTTCAGTTTGAAGCTGAAAACGTACTGTTTGCGGCAGATTCAAGCTTCAACGCGGAGATTTGACAATAACTTCCAGTAATAGTAAAAACTGCTTCATCATGCAACATGGTCTTTCAGTTAGGTCGCTCAGACCGCTGTAACGACCACATACCTAGAGATGGGTGATTAGTATTATTGAGGTCGCTCGTGGTCGCATTCGTGATGCACCACGAACGGGAAGTGCATTATAAATAGGACCTATATATCGTATATGTGTGATGCGCGAACAAGCGATAATAGAGCGATCTCAATTGTTGCTTGCTGCCACAGTGTGACGCTTTGCGCACTTGCCGCTCGGGATTTCCGATCGCAACAGTATTAACTAATTTACAAGAATCCGGTTTTAAAATATGCGAATCAAAAACGCCAATTAAAAGCTGGCAATTAAGTCCGGTTTTTATATTTCGCAAGGGCGATTAATCTGTAATGTTGCGCTGCATTACGACCGCCTGTTTTTCGGTTATTGACATTCCGAAATAATGCTGACACGCTAAGCTAGTGGCGCCACAGCGAAGAACGGTGCCTTTGCAAGGCAACCCGTTCTGAAATATCTCTCTACAAACTTGCCACGTTAACATTTTCAGAGAGAACTTTTTCCCGCATGGGGTTCAACTGTTACCAAGTTGCGATCTCGTTCAACGATCGGGCATTTGAGAAGCCCTGACTATATTGCACTGCAACGAACTTGTGCCGTTGTTAGCGTTTTTTTTTGTGAATAAATCAATGTCTTGTGCCAGTTCTGCTTCTTTGCTGGAAGCCAAAAATTTCAAGACTGGGACTGCGTATTCTTCTGGGTTCTTTGAAGCTCTTCCGGGTTTATACAGGGAAGTCCAAGTTATTCTAAACCGCCCATCATCCCTGCACATCCTATCGAGTCGCATGCCGGACAGTATTAAACGTAATGGTCCTATTTGTTGGTCACAAACAAGTGGTTCCAGTTGATTAAACGCTGCATGTTCAGACAACTGGAAAAGGCCACGATTTTTGGCCCAAAACGCGCCTCGTCCAAACGCTTTTTCAGGAGTTTGCTCCAAACTCTTTGCGTTTCTTGCAAGATTCCCTTCAAACTGTGAGACATTTTTTATTGATCCGAAAACTGTCGTCGGTTTTCTTTACACTCGCCCAGAAATGCCCTCCGTTCGTCAATGGGAGATTTTAAATCTCAACATATTTCGTCCAGAACCACTTACGCTATTATTGACGACGGGTTTCGATCGTATTTTCACACGTGCAAGAAATCTAATGTGGCGGAAACACAAACGAATACAACCTGCACTTGTGGACCCCGCGTCTCGCCGCAAAGGGCAGAAGCGTCAGCGTTAAGTTACTGCTTTCGATTCATCCCCAGTTTTTTTTCCAGTTTGTTTCAAGATATATTCCCTGTGTTTCTACAGTGGCCCGGTTACTACTCTGCGTACCACTGACTGTGGGAACTCAAATCCCGTTTTTTCTTTACAGTTTGCCGTGCTCACCTGGCTCCTTACTTATGTTGGCGCTTGCTTCAACGGGTTGACTCTGCTCATCATAGGTATGTTATCTTTTGCTTTCTTGACTTTGTACTGTGGTTATTGTTTTGAAACCGTGCTGTGTCAGCGCAAATGATGGCGGCGGTGCTTCCTGTTATATACAGATCATTTGATGGAATCTCCTGCAGTTGTTAACGGTTGATAATTATCTTGTTGTTTGGCAAATGTATTCGTTTTCCACGTCATTGATGTCGAAGAAAATATCATAGTTTTAATCTTTATGTAAATTGTGTTTCCCGTGCTCAATGCCATGACGTATATATTTAGTCTTTGCCACGTACGTACCAGTGTTGCCACCTACGCACCAGTGTTGCCACCTACGCACCACTGTTGCCACCTACGCACCAATGTTGCCACCTACGCACCAGTGTTGCCACCTACGTACCAGTGTTGCCACCTACGCACCAGTGTTGCCACCTACGCACCAGTGTTGCCACCTACGCACCAGTGTTGCCACCTACGCACCAGTGTTGCCAACTCTTCTTACAACGAATATACCGAATCTAGTCTAAAAATATACCAAATTTATATCTGTAACAAAAACTAACCATTTAATGCTATTTTTTCACTGCCTTTTCATTTCATTGTTTCACGTGGATGGTTGCCAGTTTCTGTTGAAAAACACCATCATAGAGAAGCTGCAAGCTCAATTTTTGCTTTCTTAGCTTCAGCAGCGACAGATTTATTAAGCACTGGAAAATGCATCCTTCCAACACATTAGATTTTCATTTATTTTATGGTCCATCACATTATTATGCTCTTGAATAACAGCTGGCAACTTTCCTTTAGTAGAAGGGATACACAACACCAGCAGAATACTGCTTTGCAAGCCACACAATCTCTATCAGTCACTCTTTGCTAAATCTTCTGCCACTCTTGTACGCAGCCTTCCCACATTTGAACGCATTTTTTAACTAAAAGCGCATACCTAGACCTAAGTTCAGTTTTTTCAGAACATCTCAGTTCTCTTTCAATCTCTTTCCGCTTACCCAAAGTACATGCTTGCTCCCATGTTAAGCAAAATCGCTAAACTTTTTTATACAGCTTCAACAGCACTATCGGTTTCTCTGTTTCCGCTTTGTATTAAACCAAATAAATTGGTTAAAAATCTCAACTAAACCCTTTGACAAAAATATACCAAATACATATCAAATTTTTCATACATACCAAATTTAAATTTTTATGCCAAGCACTTTGAAAATTTACCAAATCTATACCAAATTTCGAGGAACAACGTACTTTGGTATATATATACTCTATATATACACCAGTTAGCAACACTGCTACGTACTGTAACACAAATTTATTCCCCGCTGATGTTCTGGCGTTTGTGGTTCCTCCGGTTGTAACAATACTTTATCCCCAGCTGATGTTCTGGCGTTTGTGGTGCCTCCGGTCTATCTCAAATACCAAGACCCCATCGACACGTACTCCGGCCAAGCTCTGGCCAAAGTAACGCAAGTTACCAACGTGGTCAGGAGCTACATACCCGGCGCTAAGCCGAAGACCGAATAAAAGGGGACAAATGGATCTGTACTTGTTTGTTGTTGCTATGTGCTCATTGTCGTCGCCATCTTTAACATCGCGCGCTCGTTGCCAGGGAGAGAGCGGTGCGTGTCGTGCGCGCGGTGGACTGTGCTGAAAGATTGTGACCCAGTTTTGGTCAGTAGCTTCTACTTCGCTGCTAATGGCTTCCTTGCGTTGTTCCTCTTCTCGTTCACTTCGTTTCGGTGCAAACGTTGTTCAGCTCGACTTCGAAGTAAGGGGATTCACCGGGTAAAACTTTGTACAAAACTATTACTTTATTCTGCCTTTTTTCTGCACTGTTGTTCAAAAACTCTAATGTCGTTGAACAATGGGCCAGTGAAAACTCGGCGTCTTTCAAATCAAGGCTGTTTAAAGTCTTTGACCAAGTATTTTTGGTAGGCTTCAAAGTGACAATTCTCACTAAAAGCAAAACACCTTTTTCTTGGTTTAAATTTCTATCTTGAGATAGTTTGCTGTAATCCCAAATCTCCCGTAACCTTGTACATGCCCATACGTTATTGCCAGGTGGGGGGAGCACTTGGTTGCCAACAAACAAATTTGCCGATTGTTCGAGTGGCCGGTGTTTGTAAAACCACTTCCACTTCATCAAAATCTGCGACTGAACTTCAGCGATCGCAAACAGAAAAGCGTTCGTTGTGTTACGTCACAATGACCACCTTGGTATTAAACGCTCCTGTGCATTTTGTTGAATTTCGCCATCTTCAGATGTCTTTTTTCGTTGCTTCTTACATTTGTGTCAAAGAATCAATCGAATAAGGGCATAGCAAATAAACGAGTGAAGGGTTTGTGGGCAACTTCTTACCTGATAACACCGATTACATGATTTTAAGAAAACCTCAACTTTTTTTAATTGTTTTTTTCTATCAGCTGGATGATTTGAGCCAACCTGGCTTGTATTAACCTTAAATTTAAACCTGCTTATGCAACTAAATACGTTTGTTAATTACCTGCGTCACAGGAATTTATGACGGCATAATGCTATTTACAAAAGCTAACTTAAAAAGAGGCTTCGTCCGTAATTTCCCGCCACTAAACTTGCTGCATCTTTTGCCATGTCTGCTTTTGTCATTTAAAGTCTCCCCTTCCCTCAACAACGCATCAACTGTTCTCAACGGCGATGAAACGCCTCGGCTGTTGTCCGGATTATGGTGCGCTGTGTTCTTCAACCTGGAACTTGAATAATGACCCAAGTGACCAATTCGCCGACAACACCGGCCATTAACTCTGGTCACGGCGTCTGTTGCCTTTTCAAAAGGTATCAACCCAACTGTGTTGTCCTTCTCACCAGAACAGTTTTCGATACAAGTCTGAAGTCAACTCCGACAATTTTCGCGTCACTTGTCGGTGGCTTAACATTAGAAGGTCGAAGAACGAGAACAAAGCAGACGGGACACAAAAGGTGTTCGTGAGCTGACTGTTACAAGCCTGTTTTGGAACCGGGGACTTCACTAATATTCGCTGCGGTTCACAGCCTCTCGCTAACAAACCATTTGTCGCTACGTTAAGTTGAGGCAAAGGAACCAGAATCAATTATCTCCAACCTTTGCCCTTATTCATTTGAATGCTCGAGAACATTTGATCTGCTGCAAATGTTAAGTTGGTTTTGAGGTCATGTCTATCAAGCTTTTTCCCTTTGGATTCGAAGATGAGATAAAACCTACGCAAATCTTTATTTTCTCTCCACTTCGCATGTTTTCTTTTTTGCAGAAATTACATTGAATCAACATCTTTGTACAAAGTTTTAAACATTTTTCAGCTCCTCTTTTATCGCCAGGTTGGCGGCATGCTTATGTAAGAGACGTTCCCATTGGTCGACTCCTGTCTCGATAAGACCCCTCTGACACACACGTCTGGAACGCAAAGTATAGAGGACCACCGTATTCGGAATGCAGTTCACTTTTTATGGTAATGACCCGTCAACGTTTCCAACGGAGGGGTGGGGGTCAAAATAACCTTCTGCGTTGCTCCACGCTGAGCGGATGAATATTTTCTATAACGATTTATACGATTCGTGGTAATTGAACCCTGGTGTTTGCCGTCGACTCGGTACTCCCACAATACCCGGCAGTATTGTGCCGAACACCGCTACTATTGACTTGCGACGCGTAGTGCTGTTGGAATAAACGATGGTGGTCAGTGACTTTGTTCGTGTCGTTGTGAGTATAACTGCCCGTCTCCTGTGGGGACACTTAAGACATCGTACCAGACCCCTCAACCAGCTTGGGACACCAGGTGAGGGCGAAGAGCTTTCTTAGGGGGGGGGCAAATTTTACATCGATAGCATGTACGAAAACAATGGTTATGCATACAATCTCAATTTACGTATAGTAGAATGCCCAACACTTTTCCAGGGGACCTCCCCCCCTCCCTGGTTACGGGCCCGGACACAAATGAAGAATACTTCTTGAATGGTGCAAAAAATAGTCTTGATGTTCAAAGCTTTTGACAAACCGACCAGTCTGATTTATATTTAACGAACCCTGAAGTAAAATGACCCTGCACTCCTTTTTGAGGACAGGTGTCTTCCTAAACATTTGCAGTTTGCTGAACAGAAATGTGTGCACTGAGAAAGCTAATCTACTGCTGAATGAACAGCATTTTCTCAAAAGTTCGTGAAGTTTGAGTTTTGTTGTTAATCGCAGACTCAAGGTCCGTTTCACATGGGTTGGTAATCACGGAACCAGAACTTACCTCCTGCTCAGGGTTAGTTCGGATATCAATAATTTTTACTATCCGCATGTTAGTATTTTAGCTAACCGGTAATTGTTAGGTGATTGATTTCGCGAGATTTTCTTGATAAATTTAATGCAAACTCATGACACTATTATTGTAAATATATAAACGTGAGCACTAGGACCCGATTGTAAATACTTCTGCGAGCCCCACTGAGTGGTGTGTGCAGAGGTTTTTTAGGGGTCATAATGATAGAAGTCCGTGATGTGAAAAAACTAGGTCCGAAAGAGTGACGCTGAGACATGGATGACGTACCGAGAACCGTCGCCAGAAAGTTTTCAATTGCGTTTGTGCGGGGAGGCTTGACATTCTAAAAATTGACCAAAACTCCATTGATGTATTGCGTTTCAATTTAGGGGGATTGGAGCTTTGTAGGGGGCGCTATGCCCACCAAAGCACCCCCATGGCGACGGGGCTGGACGTACCGTTTCACCATTTGGCAGTAGGCTACTCTCGCAGCAGGTTTTTTTAAGGTGTTTTACATTTTTAACCGGTTAAACATTACAGAACGCAATAACATAAAAAATAAAATACGAACAGAATACTACAGAACAAAATGCGTAGCCTATACGATTCCGGTTCCAAATTATCAACACATAAAACTTCACAAAATGATTTTACGATCAGTCGTAGTCGTTGAAAACTGTGTTGTCCAACCTGCGATGACAGAAATGTTTATGTCATGCTTCAACGCAAAAGCATGTGCAGTTTCTTAGTTGAAGCTGAAAATCAACGTTTGTTTATAGAGTTCATTTGAACCAGGGGTGAGGAACCTGCGGCCCGTGGGCCAAATGCGACCCAGGTGAACATTTGATATGGCCCGCAACAGAATTTTCGTTACCCAAGTTAGAGTGCAACGTCGTGTCAAAACGAAGATCCATGATAAGCAGGTACTTAGATAGTAGCCTAAGTCAAGAAGAGTCACTTTTCGTCATAGTTGGATAAAGGTAGAATTTTAGCAAAAATCAATTGATTTTGCGGCCCGCTAGCAGTAATACACAATTCATGCGGCCCGTGGTAATAAATAGGTTCTCCACCCCTGATTTAAACAATGGTTGTTGCATGCTGGCCAAGCAAACCAGGAGCTTTTAAGAAACGTGCTCGGCGGACATATATGCATGCAACAATGCCCTACTATCCATGTTTGCAAACTATCCAAAAGTTTCTTATGATGCACAACATACATTTTTGTTTTGTGTCTATTTTGCCTTTTGAGGCAAAATAACTGATGGAGTTATTTTGCCTTTAGCTGAATGCGATTGGTGGCAAGTTTGGAATGCATGTCCTGCATAGTTGACCATGACATTTGTAACAGCTCAGTCGCACTTGCATGGACAAGTGTTGTCATGTTTTCAGGGCTGGAAAGCAGTTAGCGGCTTCTTGTTTGTAGGCTATTACGTAAACTGTAGGCTAATCATCAACTCTAAGCCATGAACCCCTCAAATCTAAAACCTGACCCTAAAGCTTGATTTTGACCAGAAGCTATGAGACTAACCCTAACCGTAAACTTTTATACCCCAATCAATTGTCTCTTTGCATATCCTACTTGTCTCACGGCCACTTCAACCAATTGTGTTCAACTGAAGATAAAATAGTACCAGCACAGTCTTTGCCTCATGAAGGACAGTAGACACTGCGTAAATGCATTGCGCCACTTTGAGCCCTGTCATGCGTATGAACAGCAAGCTTGACATATCGCATAACCTAAGTACTTTCCAGAGTCAATTGCATCAAAAAACAAGTTGAAGTTTTGGCACACTAAGCTTTTCATTGATTGTTTGTTTATTAACAATGGACCAAGACCATCGTTCTTGAATGGTTCCATTTTAACACCATCCATTATTTCACATTCATAATTTCATCGATAATTGTTGCATTTTAACCACATCTAACTACCAATGCTATTCTACAAACCAAAACAGCATTTGAAACAACAAGCTATCTTTCAAATTTTGAAACGACTCACTTAAAACTCAGTCTAGAAGTCAATGTCACAAAACAACAATTTTGCGTATCGTGTTTTAGACAAAAAAGCTAACTGGCCTGGCATCGTCCAACAACCAGTCAATACACGCTCACGTAATCTAGGCCTGAACCCAGCAGGGCCTTGCGTATACTACAGACTACATTAAAACAGCCAGCCTGCTCTAGCTAGTCTGGACAATAGATCACAGTAGGCTTACTCTCGCTAACCCTAGTCAAGGTACGTAGCAAACAACTGCCATAATGTCCATAATGTATCGGCTACTGAAGAGCTCTACCCCTTGCTGCACCAGCAACAGACTCATGCTGACAAACTTAGCGTGTTTCTATTTGAATAAGACAGGGGATAGTGTTGTAATGGTGTGTGTAATAACCTAACTTAATACTGTATCAAAACAATTTGCAACTTGCTGCTGATTACTGATCTATTGATATTGGATATACAGAAGCCAAACATGATGAATCAGGCTACATGGGGAAAATCAAGTTCAAAAGAAGAAAAATTCAATCAACTCTGGCAAGGCATCAAAGAATTGAAAGAAATAATGCTCATTCAGAATGAAAAACTGGACAAGCTAACTAATATCACACAAAATCTTGAGAACAAACTAAACGGAATACAAAAAAGATGGTTGAATATGAAAATAAGTTGAATCAGTTTGAAGAAGAAAAAGAACAACTATGCGATGAGATGGTTCAGAAAACAAATCTGCTTGTCTTCCAACTTGACAGACAAGAACAACACATTAGAAGAAAAAATATTCTTATTTATGGAGTAGAAGAAAATAAAGAAGGCAACAATGACTTTAAACCACAACGTGAGGACCACGTTGCAACTCTCTTACCAAGGCTGTAAATATCTGACACACACGAGCAAAACACCTCACGTAAAACGCACCCAAATGGTTGTAACTGTTAGGTTCACGATTCGCGTAACTTCA
>JGI24159J19872_10014988_pt1 | contig 9994 bp, 9 predicted proteins | sample Ectturendosymbi4_FD_19872 | JGI IMG/M metagenome (IMG submission 19872) | reverse complement strand
TTTTCTATGCTCGACTGCTCGTATTCGACAAGACATTATAGCGCAGTCTCATTTTGTAGTTGTAAATTGCGCTGACGCATTGGTGAATATGTTTTACTACCCTGTTTTAACGCGCAGCCTGATATTTTTGCAGTAATGAACTGCTGTGTCGTAGCGTTGAGTGCATTTACTTTCGATATCCTAACTTTGAACGCTAATACTGTAGTTGATATTCAGTGCAATGACACATAAAATAAGGGGAGTGGATGTAGAAAAATATACATGTCAACAAACGTCGCCAAAAGGTTGGTTTGAAACATGAATATGACGTCAAATTGTGACGTCACAAACAGTTCACATCAAACACAAATGACCACCATCTGCCACTGAATGAAACCCCCCCCATGGAAATTTTCTGCGTACGCCCCTGTTTGCATTCATTATCATTTCTCATTTTTTTCTGAGTGTTGGCTAGTGGGCCACCTAAGGTGGCCAGAGGGCCCATTCAGGTACGTTTTCACAACCCCGGGCTTAAATATCTTGTTACGTCACTGCTCACGCACCCTAGGCATTTCATGCACCTCGGTTAGGGAACCCCTGCAAGTATTTGAACACTGTCCAAAGCTAAACCAAACTGTCAGAAATGTGGGTTTCTTAAATGATTTCCGTAATTATTTTTCGGCCGCTACATCTTGCTTGTAACAAGAAGCATGGAACATTGGGGGAAGAACACCTGTTATCGTTTTAACACTCCACAACACGACTTGTTCACGGGTACAAATGGTACAAGTTGCTTCTACCCAAATTATGATTTAAAACTGCGTTAACGAATGGATTATATTGGAATTATGTTGATCCGATTTTTATGCCGGTAGCAACCACGAACTCCACCAAGGCAGAGTATTTGCTTTGCAAAACAAAGAAAAGGAAGCAACAGGCATAGGTGATTTGCTACGTTTCAAGGTTTATTTTATGTCGAATTACAGTAACAAAGGGCTATCTTGCAATATGTTGTATCAGTTAATGAGTTTTGTGTTTTTGTCCCCATCTCTGTGTAGCTGTACCATTTATGTTTCCGTGCTTTTGCTTTATTCCATCCTAATGCACATCCTATTTGAACATGACGGGAGATGGCGTAAGTAATACTTATAATAATACTGTGAACAGTGATTCTATAACTTGTTTATATCGTCGAACAGTGGCAGGCAGAAGAATCATTGTATTCATCCTAGCGCTGGTGAGGGGCAGCGTAAATTGCAGACTCTAAAGCTTTACAAACAGTGTGCCCTCTAAGAAAATTCTACACTGAGCAAATGTTTGTTTTGTTGCTCAGGAAGCTCATGTAACTGCGCAGCCATGTAGACACACAAACAGCGAAGCGTTCCTAACGTTAGAAGGGCTGTGCGATTTACACCGTATAAAATTCAGAATGTTGGAAGTGTGCGAGAATGAGATAGCACTGTGCAAATTGTTTGGTGGTACAGCGCAGTTGCGCACCTCAGAGAGAACACTGTTTACAAAGCACCGTCATATGACACATTTCATTAAACTTATAGTGTGCCTTACTGACAGTTATTACATTTGGTATGTATTTTATTCCAGATTGCGGAAACTTAAAGTAAAAAAATGAGTGAAATAGACATGGCGTCATGCCTGCTTTCGCAAGTTTTTGTCTGTAGTCGGTATATCGCAATTGTTTGTCATTTGTGGGTGGGGATTTTCACTGTGTTTACTGGCTGTAAAAAACTACAAAAGGTTGCACGCTCTCTCTGATGTGATGTTTCATGNGGAGTTGGTCTGGATTTGCAATGCAAAGTGATTTTGTGTTTGACTGGTAGAAATCGTATGGGTGGTACATTCCAGAACGGGCCTTGAGCACATACTCGACNCTTCCATAGCCTCAAGTCAGAAATGATGTACAGTAGAAGATCATTTTGGAGTTGGCCTACTGTAGTGACTTGGGTCAGGATTATAACCGGTTAAATCGAGCTCAAATTCGTGCTTAGGTTCAAACCTCAAATCGGCTTCAGCAAAATATTCGTATCACCGGCAAGCCTGACTTATTTCCTGCCCTACGATTNAATTTTAAAGCACACCCAATGTTTTCACCAAACCTAAATACTTGGGCTGCTTGCACTTGATCATGGAAAATTATTTCACGCAAATGGGAATCGGATGCAGGCTGCACCCAGTATGCAGCATCGTTGTATAAGCGAGTGAATAACAGCGTTAAGTACTTCCAGGAATAACAATTGCCTGTTCAAAGTGATAAGACATCCCTTTTCCTCGTACCGGGGTTTTCCGGAAGGCCGCCCAGTCTTTAGTCCGCCCATGGGCGCTTATTTTAGGTGGGCGTTTATATGGTGCTAAGATTTCAGTAGAATACTATTTGTACCTGTTCCCTTACACAGTACGTCCAATGTTATACAGAGTTGAAAACTATCTAGATATTTGTGCCCACGCTCCAGACTGTATTGTGTGCCAAATATGGATTATACATACATCTATTGTGTATGGATTTTGTGTGCATATGTAGTTGTTCAGACACAGGCAATATGCAACTGCCGTATAACAGCCTGGGCGGTTATTTGGTCCATGTCTTATTTTCCCAATGTGTCTATTTTCCTATTAACGACCCTGGGCGGCCTTCCGGAAAACCCCGGTAGTGCCTTTGTGAATATCTATTTTTTATAAAAATATTTGTTTTGTAGTGAATTTGGTTGGAACAAAGGACTTCAAATTACATTTTAGTTAGATTCCAATCCCAAGTGTGACATTGATATTTGCAGTCCCGAAACTGCATAAGATTGAACTTTTGTAGTTCTGCAAAGCTGTTGTTTGTAGGCTTGAGAATGAGTTCCTGTAGTGATATTGATATGTTATTTGCCTGTCGTGTGACAATATTTCCAGTGATAATTGCTGTTCTTTGGGGTTCACTACTTAACAAGTTTAGAAACACTTCCACTGCATTGTGCGTTTAGGTTCTATTCATTTCCATCTGTTGTATTTTAAACACAGGAAGAAAGGTTTGGAACTAAGCACATTGAATTGCTGAAACTATTGCCATGCCTTCACCAGAATCCTACAAACGTTTGGTTGCATCTATTGTTCAATTTTTGGAAGATGAACTTAAAAGAGATGGGGTCACACCTGATATGGCTGAAAGCATTGACGTTGCAAGACAATGCTTACAGATGGCTTACACTCTTACTCCTGAAGACATACCTGCTATGGAAAAAAAATTGATTGATGTTTTCGATGAAGTTTGCCCTCCACCTGTAAGTTACTGCTTTTATCTTGGTGTTTGAAGTAAAAAAAAATTATGATTCAATGTATGCAAAGCAATGTACACCATTTTGCAATCCCATAGCTAGCAGTTAGCATTCACAGTGAAAAATGTGAGGTACTATTCACTAATTGTAGAATTGCTGATAAGTTCACCCGCAGAAACACAAAAACCTTGAAGAAACCAGAAATATTTTTTAACAAGATGCCATATATCACCAAATATTTGCCTATTTGAAAAACGTGATCACTGCTTCTAGAGCAGCTGTCTTCGTTATTGGCTATTTTTCCTGCGAGTCTCTTACTGCCCTGCAAAGCTTATAACGAGCTGTTCTTACCTTATTTCTAAAATATGCTCATGTGCAATGTTTCTCACTGCTAAAAATTGCTTACCATACCATCAACCCGTAGACAACAGTCAACGAAAACCTTTTTGTGGCAAAAATCATGCAGAAAANCTTCNCTTGTGAAACCGGTCATAGCATTGTATGCAAAAGTTCATTTCTGTTTATGAATTGACTAATCTGAACATATTTGGATTACATCTGTTTGACTGTCACCTCTTAAGCTTCCACCTGTAAGCTTCCTTTTNGTTCTGGTATTGAACTCAATTTTAGCTGCTATTGGTAGCGTCATGTAGATAGCCTTGAAAGTTAANTTTTGCTCTGTTTTGTATCCACGCTGTACGGGTTAGATTCCCGGTCTGGACACCGATGTAGAGGTGTTATCGTCGACTAGTTGCTGGTTTTAGCGAAATATTGTCCATATTTGAACAACCAACACGCCACTGGAATACTTTCCTAATCGTTCTGCATTTGTCATACGCAAAACACTAATATGAAGGTATTCTTTCGCACAAACACTTATTGAAAATATGAGCTAAACGATTGAGCTGCACTCTTCTACAGGCAAAAAATAAAAACATATCTCAAATGCATTTAAATAGCGATTGTGGTCGGTGAATGCAAAACTTTCAGATTTACAGATTTTTACGCTTGACAGGCTCCAGCAAAGGTTGTAACGGACGAAGACCGAGCTGAAGCCGAACAGTTCAAGCAAAAGGGCAATGAACTTATGAAAGAACAAAAGTTCGAGGAAGCAATCACATGTTATACAAAAGCAATTGAAATAGATAATAGAAATGCAGTGTACTACTGTAACAGGTTTGTCAATAACTTTTGTGTGATTTAGATATCAGATGACATGCAGTTTTACCTACCTTCACACCAGTGTGTCAAATATGCAAAATAATTGATATGTCTTGAACAAACCGTAGAGCGGCTGCCCAGACTGGAAAAGAAAAGTTCGACCTGGCTTTGGCAGATTGCAGAAAAGCCCTGGAAATCGACCCATCTTACAGCAAAGCATACAGTCGAATGGGGTAAAATTAATTTTTCGGTCAAATTTATTAGTACCTAAACTAATAGATCATTTTCCAACAAGTTATGTGCTTTTTTAGACTTACATATTCGAAAATGGAAATTTACGATGAGGCTATTAAGTGTTATGAGAAAGCGCTTAAACAAGATCCAAATAATGAGGGCTACAAGAAAAATTTACAGATTGCTCAAGAGAAGCTTAACACTCCGACGCCTGCAATGGTAAGCTATGACTACAAACGTCTTTAAAAGTCTTCTGTTCCACTGACAATTTCGTGCGTTTGTTAACATTTGATTTACTCAACTAGAGTGGAAGTGGCACTGGAATGCCGGAAGGCCTTGGTGGTTTCGGCAATTTCTTAAATAATCCAATGTTCCTGAATATGGCTCGGCAGGTTAGTGACGAAAGTATGTATTGTAGTTCCCCCTGATTCCGAATGAAATCAGTGAAACGCGTGATACGTTTCAGGTTATGGAAAATCCAGCAATGCAACAAATGGCAATGAATTTAATGGGAGGCATGGGGCAGAGTGGTGGTGAGACTGGTGAAGGTCCAGGTTCTGGTGCTCCGTCTATGTCTAATATACTGGAAATGTAAGTAAAGTTGTTTTATTTTACGGTCACTATAGCGTGACTGAATCCGTATCGATCGGGACATTTAAAACAGCGTTTTTTAAATACTGTGTTGTAAATGGCGCCCTGATATTTATTTAAACATTGTAAGCTATGGTTTGCACATACTGTCCATCAGTGGCAAATAACATTTGAGCGTTTGCTTGAAAAAATGGTTGTTTTTTGTTAATGTTAAAAGACGCCAGCCAAGCGGCTTCACGCGTGAACTAAATTTACAGGGGACAGCAGTTTGCTCAGCAACTTGCTCAAAGCAATCCCGAATTGGTTGATCAACTGCGGAGGCAATCGCAAGATCCTTCATCATCTGACAACTCCGGAAGCTGAACTTAATGCGAACCCAACGCGAAAAACACATCTCTATCTTTTGGGGACTCCTCGCGGTTAGCCGACGAAGCGTTGGTGCGAGTCTAAAATTATAATTTAATGCTTGTACGGCAGCAAAGCCGTTCGTTTCTTTCTGCCATGCATGCATGAAGAAAAAGACAAGAGCTCTGCGTCGTAGCGCATTGTGGTGGGCGTGCGTGTGCTCTATGCAATGTGCCATAAAACGCCCGTCTCAACGATTTAACCGTTTGTCTACTTGACCCGGTCTATCCTAAAACCAGTGTAATCCTGAGGCATGGCATTTGCCAAAATATGCATTAGTTTCCTTTCGCACGAGTGAGTGTAGTAGCAAATGCTGATCGAAGTGTCTCCTTCGAGACATAGTCTGGAGCGCAGTTGACAAACCGTAACACGCTCAGTGTGCGAAAAATCTCCACCTCACACAACCCCGAAAACACAGTCCCGTTTTTTTTTTATAAAAGCGCTAACATTTTAGTTGAGTCGCTTATTTCCCAAACAGGTTTGTTACACAATCGACTAGATCGTAGATATGATCGATTTTGACAAAACATGAAACGCCTATTGTGTTTATGCGGTTTGAATATACCACTCGTGTGTGATATGCGAACAAGATTTTGTTCGACACAATAAAAGCAAATTAAGATACATTCTTGGTCTAAGGGATGAAACATTGTGCATTCTACTCGACTAGGCCTGCCCAACATAATCTGTTGAAATGCCAGTTTCATGTAATAGTTTTTTTCGTTCACTGATAATGGGACTGAATGATGCCACAAGAGATAGATTTTCACTTGGAAACCCTCCGTTACAAGAACTGAACCCTAAAAGGTGAGGACATTGTTACTTGCATGGGGTAAACCCGTCTATAATGAGGCTCAATCTCCACTCCAATCAAGATTATAATGAAGCATGTTGATAATTAGGGCAACCAAAAGTCAAAAATTTTCTGCCTTTATCAAAGTTTATGAAACGTCCACAAACCAAATTTCACGCTTTTACCATGAGCCACTCCCAATTTATTAGGTTAAAAAGAGTCAAAATTTATCGTTCGTGCAAACTTATGTTGCAGCACGCTTTTTTTCTCTTCAACAACAAATATCGATATGCTTTTGCAAGTTTAGGTGCAATTCTGTAAGAATAGTCATAGTGGGTTTGTTGCGACTTCTATCGTAATGATGTTGTTTTGCCCACTGCAATATGATTGACTATGAGTAAAGCAAGAAACGTAGCCTCGCAGTCCCAGATTTGTTAAATGCTCAATCCATTATGCATATAGTGTCTCAATAACTCACTGTAGTTATTAATGTGCTTAACAGTATATCATCTCTAAAGTTAAACAATAAATTTTTTAAATTTTGAAATGTAGTGCATGAATATACTTCTGAGTTAACCACAAAACACCTAAGGCTGAAATTTTGCAGTTGTACATGCAGGAAATTTATAGGCCAAAATATTGGTTGCCGTAGTCAGGGACGGATTTAGGGAGCGCGGGTCCCTACCTAGGCAATCTCAGTTCTTGGGGCCCCATGCTGCTGTGTGACCTATTTGGTCGCTTGTCTTAAAAACGTGAAAGTATGCCCCTGTTACGTGTATTACCCCTCAAAATTTTATCTTTTGTGGTGCCGACTTTGGTTCTACGATTGCCTTAAATCTTCAACAGAAATTAAAGCCTTTCCTACATTCCTCTCAACAAATGACACTGATCTTTTCTTGGAATTCATAGCCTTTTCTTGTAGTACAGAAGTTCTCTTCGTTAAATATCCGTGATTTCCAGGTTTTGGCAGGTTTATTTATCGGATATACAGTATACATTTTCCCGCGGAGCCATGTTGCCGTCCTCGAAAATATCGTCTAGTTATCGATCTGATTAGCTGTACGTAAACTTCTTTGTTATAGTGAGCACATTCCCTGTTTTATCGAACAAACAAGCACGATGCCTTCAGTTGACACAGACTTTCCAAGCAATACAAAAGAGTTTTTTAATCCAGGCTGATGGTGAACAGCATGAAGACAAGTTCTGCACAACAAAGTATTTTCGCAACACCCTCAGCTAACCATATGAAGTAAGCCCAATGTAGACACGTTTTTACAAGTAAGACTCGCGAGAAACTGTTTTAGCTGTTAACTAACATCTACAGTAGAGCAGCTATGTCCAACCCAAATGGCTTACTGAGCCAAAAATTATGTTAGTATCTTAACCAGGGCCGCATAATGAGTGACATTAGTGAGGGCCGCACATTTAATGGCTTGCTTTGATCTTAGCAAACTAAATTTAGCTTCACCCAATGTATTGAATGCGTTCGAATCCTAACTGCAATCGTAACAGACGTGTTAAAGTGGCACAGAGGACTACTGAGGACCAAATGCGCAGCCAGGGGGGGGGGCTGAAGGGACTCAAGCTCCCCTTAGCGATCAGAATATTGATGTTTATTTTCTTAATTTTTCTCCAACATTGTACTGTAAGTCAAGATAGGGTGCATTGCAAAATGTTCTTTGGCAGTACCACAGGCGTAGCAACACATTCGTTATCAGACCAAGCGGTTATGAATTTCCGAGATTTGAGAAATATTGAAGCAGCTTCTTCATTCCTGCGTGTTTTGCGCTACCATATATAACAAGAGTTGGGTGTTACCGTGCTCTCCCAGTGTGGAAATAAGCATGACATTTGAACTACCAACAGTGTCGATTGATGTGTAATTTATACGTCACAAAGCTGGGACCTTCCTAACATACACACGTGAATGATATGCATCAGTGTTACCACTTCTGATGTTTTGAGANAAATTTCTGATGTCTGATATTTTGGCAGCATATCTGATGTTGACTGAGCTGTTGTTTCTTTCCCCAAATTTTATATCGTTTCAGGATGAAGATAGTTGGATTCATAATTTTTAAGTTTCTTTCATTGATTTCTGACTCTCAATATGTGTTTGGTAATCGTTCCAAATTGAAGAAGCTCTCTTCCCACCATTGGGATTAATATAACACGTTACGCATATAACCGATTTTTCCATTTAACGACGATAGTTCGCTCAGTTTCGGATTCAACGTGGGTTGTAGCACTTTGCTAGGTATTGGTACAGAACTGTCACCAGAAAGTCTTCAATAGGGGGGCTTACGTTTGTGTAGGGGGGCTTGACATTCTAAAATTTGACAAAAACTCCACTGTTTTAAAGTGTTTCATATTTCAATTTGGGGGGATTGGATTTTTGTTTGGGGGGCTAAGCCCACCAAAGACCCCCGTGGCGAGGGGACTGTATTGGTAATGGAAGCATTCAGCTTTTATTAAACTGTATTGTAAAAATCTGATGTTGAAAAAGGTAATATGATATGATGTTAACGAGACTGACCCCAGTGACAAGTCTGTCTGATATGCAGTGCGAGGTGTGAGNGACCNNTAGCTGCAAGCTGAATTATTAGCTATTCTGCTAATCAGTTGCACGCCGCTCTTTAGTCAGCGAAAAGTGTTGAGTGAAATCGGACAAGTTTGTGGCGAAATTAAAAAGACATTCATCGTCGTATGAAACAGATCAGGGTAAGCAGCCTCGAAAAGTTTTTATTGACNGGTGTCAGAACAGTAGGCCTACCTGCCCACCGGTAGAAGAGCAGCCACAGGCGTCTTGTGCAAATGGTAACGACGATATTTCGGCGAATCCCCAAAACATGCATAAGATTATTGACATTGGGAACGTTGTGGGACGTTCTCTGAGTGAACGCGACCGAAGAATTTTATTGTTAAATATAGCTGGACTCCATCTCTATACGATTTTCGTATGGTACACACAAGGTTCCAGAAGCGACGTTTCCAAGTGCAATGGTTGAAGGAGTTTAAGTGGTTAGTCGTGAAGCGTGTGCGGCCCGGTTGTATTCGCACACCTTCAGTGTGGGATTGATCCTCGAACCTCGGGAAGATGTTAATTCCGCGCCAGACGAATCGGCCAAAGAGAGCTCCTACTTCCATGTGCATGGAAGTCACTTGTAAGTGTCGCTTGCTTGGTCTTTCCCCTCTCCTTGCTTTGGCCGTCTTTGCTCACATGTAGCGGTCGCGCTAGCGTGACTGCTACACCTGCAGTGAAATTCATGAAGGGTCACTTTGCAAATGGTGTGTTGCGAGCGTTTGCACCTGATGTTGTCAGCTAAGGCCCTTGGTATGTTGGTAAAATCAGCTCACCAAAATTGGAAAAAAGTGAAAGAAACAAGTTTTGCGCAGATAAGTTTGATGTGTTTATTAAACTTTGCAAAAATGAAGAAACGTGGACGTGAGAAATATGTTTTCCGACAGTAGAAAAAAGATCATAGATCAAAACAAAACTCGGCTGAGACATGTAATCAAGTTTGTCGAGTTTTGCGGTCGTCAGGAAAGAATATCAAAG
>JGI24159J19872_10014987_pt1 | contig 9995 bp, 8 predicted proteins | sample Ectturendosymbi4_FD_19872 | JGI IMG/M metagenome (IMG submission 19872) | reverse complement strand
GCCGCCCTTGAATGTAAGCCGCCCTTGAATTTAAGCCGCAAACATGATGAAAAAAAAACTTTATAAGCCGCGGCTTACAATCGAGTAAATACGGTAGCTTAAAAATACAATGCGGAAATCTGATGCTTGTTTTTTAAAAATCATATAATTTTTGTAGAGCTACTGTTGCAGTCAAACTGCGTCGTCAAAGAATTAAAAAATAAGCAAACAACATCTTCACCCAGTCACGATTTCATGCAGCAATGGAGATCAATGGAGACACGCTGAAATCACTCATTACTACAGTACTTGTTTACCTTCCTCTTATGTTTCTTAGGTGAGGTTTTTAACGTGCTTTCTGTTTGTGGTGACTTTATACATATATCAGTGATTATGTGACATCGCTCGTCACGCTTATACACTTAACAACATATTTTTTTTGTGCAACTTTATAGAATCATCCCGGAAAAAATCTAGTAACTTCTGCTTCTTAGCTGGTACCGAGATGACGTAGCCCAGAAGCGCACACAGACTAGTTCGGTGGGGGAAAAGCGAAATCAATTGACCATAAGCCCAAAGCGTCACAAGACCATCTTGGATAAATCACTTACCTTCACGTGCATAGATTTAACAGTGTTATTCTTGAACTACTACTGCTACAGTGCGACTGGTGGCAGCATAGTGCAGTAGTGCTTTGACCTTTACGTTAAAGAAAGAGAGTATGGTCAACCGAGTGTGTTTCAGGCTTAAAGCATCGAGTTCAATCTCACCAAGCAGAACAGGAAAAGATCACAGACTTAGCATTAAGTTTCTTCAAGATTTTGTTTAACATTCGTATCTATAAGAATCATCCTTTTCGGGCACTTATGAAGCGTTCCGACGTCAGCAGCTTGATCTGTGCTTCGATAGTTAATAGCTGAGGTTTCACTACAGAATTGATTTGACTCCGAAGCTTACCGTTTTTACTGTCATTTAAAATTACCTAACACTCATAGAAATGTCATGTTTTGTGTCATTGCAAGGTTTTTTAATTCTACATAATAGCAGAGAGCGAGATGATTCTGCTTAGTTTTTAAGCGGAATTAAGAGGAAAAACAGAAGCAACATAATTTGCAATAAGTAAATTAAAAACAAAAGCGAGGAAACAGTAACACTGGCTATTTTATATCAGTTTCCAAAAAATAAGGCAAGCTCATCTAAGTCCGTAAGCGAACACAAAAAAATAGCAAAGCTTGAACAGATAGCAGACAACGCAAGCAGTAAGATAGCAGATCCTTTGAAAGCTTCCAATCTAAGCAATCCAGCTATAGCCAGAGTCAGTGCGATTACTGAAGAAAAGAATACTGTCGTTTTTGACATTGCCACAGCGTTTACACAAGAGGTTAATCAGTAATGACGAAGTTCAACACGCACGTTGGCAGGCCAGCAAAAGCTCGATTTGCAGAAACATCAGAATGTCAGGATTGATTTTTGATCATCCTTATGGCGCAAAAAAGACCTGAAGGTCTTGGCGTGTAAGCTTTCAAATTCGACAGGGTACAGAAGTTTTACAGATGAAAAGATGAAAACAGATGAAACGTCTTTGACTAACCGTAAACATAAGTTATTTTTCAACATCTTCGGCAATTAAGCATATGCAATTTACAAATATTTTTAGTTATAAATTTCGATAAACTTAAGAGTCATGTAAACACTTTTAATGTTTGGTGGGGGGCGCATCCCTGCGTTTCTTCCCCTTGTGTCCGCGCCTAACGAAGCTTTACACCAAACATGGGATGTAGGATTTAGTACTAATTGACGAAGCAAAGTAACTTTGACCAGTGATAGGTCCATTTCGTTTGGTTTGTGTACTTGGACCTATTGCAGTCTACTTACTGTCTCAAAGCACGCTCGATGCGAATTTCCGATAACATCTTCCGAAGCAACTTTTGGCCAGAAAAATTGGATCTGATTTCGTGATGGAATGAACGAAATTGCCTTTATTTCTTTAGTCTGAAGAAAAGCGTCTGGCCCATGTCCAAATATCTCGCTTTGGCCCACGATGCAGAGAACCATTGGTGATCACTTCATTTCGAAGCGAGCTGCCACGAGTTTCCCAGTGACTTGCCTGTTGGTAGGTTGATTCAATTAAAACAGGGGTAGGGAACCTTCGGCCCGCGTGATCATTTGATATGGCCCGGATCAGAATTTTCGTTACCCAACTTAGAGTAGAAAATCGGGTCAAAACGAAGCTCCATGACAAGCAGATACTTAGATAGTATGTCACGAGAATCCATTATCCCTCATAGTTAGATAAAGGTTGAATTTTTGGATTAAATCAATTGATTTTGCGGCCCACCGGCGATAATAATCTACCATTCATGATGCCTGTGATAGTATATAGATTCCCCACCCCTGAATTAAAAGAATATCAAGCCTTAAAGAACGATTGCAACCTAATGGCTTGCAAGTAAAATTAGCTGCAGTAGAACCACGTAACAATACACGTCTTGCAGCAACTGCACAAAGGGACGAGGCAAACTGCCATCGACGACATCAGCTATGAACCATTTCGATACTTCTCCGTGAAACAGATCTGTTTCGTTGACGAATTGTTAAAGGTTATTCGGATTCATATTTTATAATTCATAAAAATACAAGCCGTGCTTTTTCATCACTGCCACTTGTGGATTTCTGGAGGAGAACAACTTTCGGGCAAAAGCAAAGAACCTCTAGCAAACAATCACTTGGCCGTGAGTTTACGGGCTCAACGCGGTCCCTGCCAACTCGAAATCTGTTGCTAAGGATACCACCCATTTCAAGTCATACCGACCTTATCGTTAAAAATCAGCATTTATTCCATCTTATCGTGCGTCATGAAATTCTTTGACTGCGATCAAAATTTCTAAAAAGAAGTGCAAAATGCGAAGCAATCGATTGAGCAACACCGACGACTTCCAGGTTTTTCTTATGTTGGTATGGGATGCAGTTCAATTAGCAGGCCGTTTTTCTTGTTTTGAAAACAGAAGGGTGCAAGGTTTTTTTCACTGTTAATTTCCCTGATCACCTCCACTGGTAGCCGCGCAGCAATAAGTATAATTGTGAGAACCACTTTACCATGTTTTCTTGCGACCACGGTTTCGCGTTCCAGAACGCTCGTCTGTGGCATGACATCATTTGTTCTACCTAGAATTTGAAGTTTGCCATGCGAATATCGGAGCGCAAACGCAGTGACACAAAAGTGTCTTATCCTGTTTTCAGCAAGCCTGGCAGCACTTTCAACAGTTTAATATGGTTTTGAAATGTCGGTTGCAAGTATTGATGCTACAGAGACTTTGAATTACGTTCAAATAAATCGCATGCAGTCAAACTTTTCTATTTGCATAGGTAATTGATGATCATTTTAGTTTTTAATGGACTCTTTTTAGTGATTTTTCAGAACAAGAAGTGTCTTAAAATTATTGAAGGTATTTCATAACATGCTTGGGCTTATATCTTGGTTTTCTTAATTTTTCTGGATTCATGTTGTAATAAGTTAGAACGGAACTCTTCGTAAGAGACGTTCATCATTGAATTAGGAAGGCATTCATACCAAATGTTCTGCTGACTGCTTCAAATTGAAATCAGATGCGACTTTTGGTGGAGGTTTAGCCGCAGGTATACTTGGTTAGGTGTGACCGTGAGTCAATTACAGGAGATGAGACTGCGTGTTCAAGATTCACTTTGATGAAAAAGGAAACCACCTATTGAGGAATACTTGACAGTAAGCTTGTTGGTGGAACAGAGATTGTTTACATGTTACTTAAACAGTTTAATTATATGGTTGGAGCAATTATTTCAAGTATATGGCGGTGATGTCATCCGACTCACTATTACCCTATCCTTCATGTTGTTTTGAAAATTACGTCTGTAACACTCCTGTGACATCATGTTAAGAAAGCCTGCAGTGCTACCGTAAAGTTGCACGAAGGAAAACAAAAAACAAAAGTTTAAATCTCTCACAAGTCATCGCGTTGAAAAAAACGTGTAACTTTGTCGTTTTTATATNAAGGAATTTATAGTATACTAATAAAGTTCGACTCATACAGCCATGGAAATTTCAAACAAAGATACTTTGAAAGGTTATACCGGTATTAGCTCGATAAATGTCTGGTTTTAAACTGAATCTCAAAAAGTCGTCAATCGACGTTTTTGTTGTTGCAGACCATGAAACACGTTTTTTCAAGTGCAGCACAAGTGCAAGAGAGGTCACAGGCGGAGCAGCTCTCTTTGTACATGCTATTCTCCCGGTGCTCTTACCGAAACACAACTTATGCGTGAGACGATGCGAAACTTTTTTTGATAGTTACTGTGGTGTTGTATCAAAATTGCTTGAGGCAAATGTAAACATAGGGGACACCGTTTGTATCAAACGCATGACGACCTTGCTTCAGTGAAGTCAAGCACAGTATCTACTGCACTGCGCACGTGCCAAATGATTATGTGGAAGTCGGGAAAAAATATATCAGGCAGGTAACGAAGGTGCTGGAGGGTTAGAACATTTTTCAGAATATAGATAGGGCTGTCAAGAAGGACTTTTGGGCGACATTGCACAATTACCCACACATTTTCTTTCCGTCATTAATTTCATATTCATTCACGTAAGTTAATTCCAAACTTTTAAACAGACTGCAGCCGCAAACTAGCAAATTTTAGCTTCACTGGCAAACTACTCACCAGTTTTAAAAGTGTACATCACCCACAGATTTTGCCTTGCCCCTTTGGTTCCTACCCAATTTTTAAACATTCTCAATGCATCGTCTGATTAATAAAGCATTTGGATTTTATGTATGCCGCAACAACATTCTGGTTGGCCCTAACTACAACTTTTTAACGCCTACAATCAACGCAGTGCATTTATCTGAAACAAAAATGATTTTTTTGCAAAATGAATTATTTCAGACCTTATACTAATAGTTTAAAGCAGTAGTTCTCAACCTGGGGTTCGCGAACCTGGGGTTCGGTTTGCGAACCCCAGGGGTTCACGGGAAGATTTCCAGGGGCAGTTGGATGGCAGCTGAGTTTTCATGTATTGCTATTTTTTAATATCCTATACTAGAGGAAAATGCGTGCCGATTGAAAACTCCGCGTGGATTTTGCCTCCGCGTAGATTTTGTCACCTTACTGGGGGTTCGGCTTGATTGTTGTATGACTCGGGGGTACTTAACGGGAAAAAGGTTGAGGACCCCTGGTTTAAAGAAACAGAGTCATTGTCAAGTTTTGGAAAAATTCTTGCCTACTGTTGCACATATCTAATCAGAAACGTTTACTGACAGATTCAAAGGGTTTACTGCGTTATGATAAATGAAATTTAGTCTTTTTTATAAGCAATCTGAAAACATGTTTTTTCAAAACATTTTCAAAGTCTACAAGGTGCAGTTGGTTCAACTAGCAATTCATGATCAAAGACAATAAAGGTAAAACGTAACATACGCTTGTTCAATTAACATGAGTAAGACCATACGGACACACCGTAGACAATTTATTGGCCTAGCTACCATCTGAATGGTCAATGATAAACGGTTATAATATAAGGTGATTGATCGTCTCAACTATAATTGGTTGAAGTTTAGCCTGTGTTCTGAGGATCCATCACAGACTCTGGTGTTCATACTGTAAACGTAATTTTTAACAATCATGAATGTTTGAGCGTAATTTCAATTTTTTCAACACTCATCGTGATATTCCAAGTCTCCTAGAATTTCTTTTTACGAGTTTACAGTGTTTTTAAACCAGTCCTTAGCATAGNGTTTAGTGNGTCAGGTTCGGTGCTGGTAAGTCCGCAATAGGCCCGCTCTCACCAAGACTTGACAAATTGTTACTGTAGACGTNTTTCNAGGGCACACGGTGTAAAGAAAGCTTTCAAGTCCATGCAGTCGTCTTGGCTTGCTTTGCCACTGAAAGACTACATAGAGAGCCAAGCACGTGTGGCTGAGCAAAAGGCAACCACTGTGTAGGGACTAGGGTTGCAGGAGGGCGATNTAGGATTCTTAGCTGGTTGCGGTGCTATTAGTCGGTCGATTGCGATTCCACAGCGATCCCTGCTAGTTGAGGGGTCAACCTAGTTGTTGCAGGAGCGCAGGTCAGTCTCCCAACCAAGCAACCTGACGTCTTGAAGTTGCCAAGCCAATGCAAGGCGAATTAAAGGCTCTCACACTACTGTGTCCACAATATCTGCATCCCCTTCAACAAACTCTTCTAAGGCATCGTTGTGTGTGTGTGCGGTCTTGTGCACTGTTCGTATGTGCTAATGCGTACATATATCTTGCGCCTGCGTTCGTGCTTGACTACAGTANATTCGNGCAACGATTTCATCGCCGTCAAAAACGACATAGCAGTTGCATTACATTGCTTATTATTAGAGCATCGTGACTTCACAAACCCGCAGAACTCGAGAAAAGCGTGATGTCCTGCAAAACTAGTGTTTGCGAGGAGCAGTTCATGAATATTATTCAGGTCGTGAAATTGTTGGCAGTTGACTGACCAGAGGTTCGCTGCGATTCTCACTACTTTCCCACCGACCTCTTTGATCTGCTCTTAAAAGCCGCTGTCATGGATGAGGATCCAATATTCACGTTTTAAGAGAGATCAGCCCATAAACATGATTGTGCTGCTGCATAGGTCTTTAATTAAGTCGAGTTGGAGTTGACAACTTTGAAGTCTCGCCACAGATCAACGCAGAGATAACACTGATCGTTTTGCCATATTTGTACGAACAATGACATTTCGGTTTTACACTAAGAGTCTTCATTTCTTATGCCATCACTCACATAGCACTGCAGGTCTGGTCCGATGTTGATTCAGGTTTGGGCGAATAACACATGACGCTAACATGTTTCAAGTAATAAAACAGTAGTTATCAAGATCCGATTCCGACAATTCGTTATGCTGTGACAAATAATGATAGGGCGACGGTGACCATAAGAACCAATTTGACCACGTTGTTTTTCCTGTTTTACGGTCGAGCCCTGGATCTCTATTAGTGTCTTTCTTATCTCGGTAAACTACCTGGACAAAATACGGCCTGCGGACCACAGCAGGCTTCTTGACTTCCCTGTCCTGCTCACAGAAGAATATGAAAAGAATTAGAGAAATCAAGGCAGAAAAAACAAACAGTGTAATGACTCGGGAAATGACGATGTGATACTAACGTGTTTGGATATTTTTGATTCGCAATCAGACGTATGACCCATTCGTGTTCTTCACCAAAAATGAATGCGCTTCTCCACGTTTGATTGTTTTTGTGAAACGTTCCGGCTTGCGACACTGCTTACGATTACCCTGCTGAACCGCAAAACTAAAAATTTCAACATAAAGCCCATGCTTCTTCATCAGTCTCCAAAAACATTTTACAAAATTAGTTGATCTCAACTAATAAGTTCTTAGCTCATTGATCTCAGTGGCAACAATGGCAAGTCTCTAGAAATGCCCTCAACCAGGGTCTCAAACAGGTGGCCCGCGGGCCACATGTTGCCCACCCTCCAATTTGTGCGGCCCGCGATATTCTTCGGGAATTTTCAAACATTTAGGCACTTTTAATTTATTCGCCGGTGTTTAACAGTGCTCGGCCAGCGAGTGAACAAGTTTCTTTTAAATGAATGTAAAGACGGCTACAAATGATTTGTCTACAACTCACGATACCTTACGCAGGAAATAAGATGTAGAAGCTGTTTCTTCTAGTAAGGTTCAGGCACCACCATTGTTGCATCAGCGTCATAATGCGGCCCTGGGGTTACATTATAAGTCCTCGTTTGGCCCTCGGAGCAATTTGAATTTGAGACCCCTGCCCTCTACTCACCAAACAGTCTGCCGAATTGATAAAATTTGGCAATTTTTTGTGATTTTCGCTTAGTGTTTCCCCTTTTGCGTTAATTGGGGCCTTACTGAAACATTTATTTTGGACTCATTTTGCGCACTACCGCTTGGGGTTCTCAAATGTCAGACCCTTTGCTGAGCACCGATTTATAACTGATGACATTTTACTTGGTGATCGCCTCACCTGCAAGACAAATGATACAGTTTTGCTAGCGTTCTCTCAAACTTAGCATAGTCATTACCCATGTTTCAGCCAAAGAATTTCGTATATTGTCGCTTAAAGTTGTATTAAAGATATTTCGAAACACCAGATCTAAAGTTTCTGAAGAAGCGCGAACTGAATTGACTTTACTTGAAACTTTCACGCTGCAATTTTTCAAGTACCAATTGAAGTAGTACACGCCCATAATCTGAGAGTATATAACAAGATTATAACAACAAACGGATTCAGGCTTCATCATTTGTTGATGATCAAATGTTTTTGAAAGGAAGCTAACATATTACCGTAAACTTGCCTTTGGATAGAGTAACCATGATTTTGGTTTTAAAAACTTAGGTGGTGAAACTTTGCAAGCTTAGGTGGTGAAACTTTCGCATAATGGTCATTGCAATTTTAATGTATCTCAAATTAAAACAAGTTGAGTAAATTCCTCTGCTACCCGGCAAATTGTTTACCAAATAAAACGAAGAGCAAAAAACAAAGTTCTTTTTTTTTGTCGCTGCAAAAACCGAAACGTTATTGGCTCATCTGTAACGTCTGTCGCAGCTCTGACTTGTCCTGTTGCTGCAGTCGGTGTGGTTTTCAGTGACAAGCAAGTAAGCATCCGGAACATTGGGATATATATATTCAACCTAATTTGGACCTATGCAGCCTCGCCATATTTTTCTTTCAATTACACCGAGTTATTGCAAAGACGCTGCCACGTGTACCAAAGGTCCCGGGAATTAGCAATGTTTCTTATGGAGTTGTCCTTTAGAATGAGCTTTATTGGCTGAGTGTTGATCATACAACTTCATGAAATGGGAAATGTTAGAAAATGTCACCTGATCTGAATGCATTGACTCAATGGAGCACACATTAGCTATTTCAGTAGTAACTAATTAGCTATTATACAACATCGTGTAGGCTACAGACACATTTTCACTTCTGGTCTCTGGCTAAAATTATGACCAATGATTCCCTACGACGGGGCTATTCAATTATTTTAAGAAAGGGTACAATTACAAATGTCAAAATTTTTCGAGGTCCGGTAACTCCCATAAACTCATGCAAATGTGACATGTCTTGGATTTTTCTGAAAACAAACACACTATGAGAATTTAATACGATTATATACAGATATGCAAAATTCGGTAAATGGATACAGACATTAACAAAAGTTGTCAGCGTTATTTATTGTTCTGCTGGTGAGAGTAATGGCATTTTCTGCTTCTTGGCAGTTACTTAAATTTTTGTTCCAAGATAGTGACAGCAAGTAGAAGGTAGTGATGAAGGTTATTATTCATCATGCAGATGCGAAACTTGTTCTTTGTGAACTTCGGACTGTCAGAAGTCAGTGGCGTAACTAGATGTTTGAGCCAATAAGGAAAACGTTGCTGAAAGGGGTCCACTGACCACTGCAGGGGTGTTACCAGCAACACTTAGAAAAGAACCTGAGAAATGATGGTGAATCCGGATATGGATGGCTAAACTAAACCCTAAATCACCGAAAAATTCTTCAAAAAATGCAAAAAAACTACTGAAAACCAAACGGATACTAAAACCGAAGTATAAGCAAAATGAGGGCCCGAGTTTTACATTTACTGTAACTTGCAAGAGGAGACAATTCGCCCCTCCGGCAGCAGCAGATAGACCCAAACACAGTGAGAATTTCCACTGACAATTTGCGAGGAGTGGAAAAATTTTGGGGATACCTTCCTTTGACAAGAAGCTTTCAGGTATGCCATCAAAAAATATTTCTTTCACTGCTACATTCTATTGGAATTCAATTAATTCCAAATGAATTTTGGCTGCGTCCACACCAGTGGTGTCAAGCTCTCGGAGCTCCGCTCCGCCACCTTCACCAGTGAATGATGGGTCGCTGCCTACAAATATAAGCGAACATGCCCAGCAGAGCTCTGGCACCTGTAAAATTTCTACTACATCTTTGGTCCACACATGTACATGTGTCTTTTGCTGCAAG
>JGI24159J19872_10014986_pt1 | contig 9995 bp, 7 predicted proteins | sample Ectturendosymbi4_FD_19872 | JGI IMG/M metagenome (IMG submission 19872) | reverse complement strand
CGAAACGTCGGCTAATAATAAAAAATCGCCAGAAGATCTAATTTATCTGCTTGATTTGAAACCTGGTGGCAAACGCTACGAAATAACAACATGAGTAACAAAAAGAACAGCATTTCTAGATTTCCCTGTGGTTTTATACCTGTTGGGGATCTCCGATGAGTTAACAAAACCGGAGTAGCCTGGAGGCAGAAGCTCAGTCTGACTTCGACCTCGGTCCAAGAAGCAGCTCAAACAATAACTAGTGACTTCAGTCCATTGCTAGCTATTAAGACCAGTTGGTGACTTCTGTCCATTGCCAACTCTTTACAAGTTGATGGCTTATGCCCATTGTCAACTTACACCAAGGAAATATGGCCTAGTAGCCTGTTTCATCCCTGCTGTCCTAGGATAATTCGGGTCACTCTCTCCTCCACCCACATTCATTGCGGCAACCCCTGAACTCGCATTATAACCCCTGCATATTTATTGTAATGGGTTTATGATACATTTGAAAGTAAATGCGTATTGCTTAACGTTAAGTTAATAAAACCATGAGTGAATACAATTCTTTCGTGATAAACTGAGCGGGTCGAGGTAACAGGCGGGTCTGATTTTCTTCATTGTAATTTCGGGCGCGCCTTGGCCAGTCCTGGTTTGCTAACCAGTGCTCTTGGGGGACTGACCTAAAATGCAGACACCACCATGTGTCTGTAACAAAAATGGTGCCACCAGTGAGGTTGTGCCTGTTAAAAAGGGTACAACCTCTGCTCCACCTTGAAATAGTCCATACGTGCCTTTCAAAACTAAAATTTTAAGAGGGGAGAGCGAAGCCACTCAAAATTTTCGTGTGTTTCCTTAAATCTTGGGATGCCCAATCCTATTCTATAAAATCTGATTCAGTACAGGAGTTAGACAAAGTAGACAGAACAGAGTTTTGTATCTTCTGAAAACAGAAAAGCATAGGCGTGACGTACAATGGAGCACAAAGTCACTAGAACAGACATCCATTAGATAGAATTGCAAAGATGGAAACAGTGGTAAGTTTGAGAAAATTGTTATTTGTTTTTCCGAGCATAGTAAAAATGACGACAGATGCACAAAAAAGATTTTTTAGAGTCTCACGTAACTTACCCCTTAATTGGAATAAAGACCCAGGAGTATTGCTGAGTAAAAAAATTAAAAACTGTTGGTCTAGACTCGGATTAAAAAGTGATCCTAAATTATTTAAAGTGTTTCACAGGAAGTTGTAACTAAGAAGACAAGTCTATGGGACTAAAACTAATTGTCTCTGCTTATTTTATTTGGCAAATTAATGTGGTCTATGACAAAGCACAGACCCACTGATGCCCCATCCTATGAACAGGCGTGAAAAACAATTCTAACACCCCAGCCTAATGATGAGTATGATTATCTAACTGTGTTGAAAGGATCAGAGTACAATAGTGAAACTGGTAGATGGGAGTATGTTAAACAGTAAATGTTTTTGTGCAGATTAGTCTAGGACCGATAAAAGTAAAGTGTCAGTAAAAGCTCCTAAATCTGTGTAGAAAAACTGCATGTTGAAGGAATTAACACGTCCAGCATTACAGTAATGATACTAACTATTGTTTTGACATATGACCAATTGTGACGTAATAGAATAGAACAAGCATGTCAAGGTGTTGACGTTAATTTACTTGGTTCAAGCTCAGCGGAGTTGGTTTAAGAACTGTCTAAGAGACATAGGGTTACAGAAGCTAAACTAAAGGCAATAATGATTGAGTTCGAAAAAGATAATTTGCTGACTGAACAGATAAACTGGATATTACAAGCAATTAAAGCAATTAAAACTGTGCGTTTTAAGTGGCATCAAAGCACCATACAAGTGCTATAGGCTTAGTTGCAGACTAAGGGATTAAAATTAGACACTTTAGAAAATAATTCTATGTTATTCACCGTAAAAGCTTAAAAAAGTTTGCTGATAGACTTCGGTGCAGTAATACGGCATAGTTGTTGACAAAATTAAAACATGAAAGGCGAATAATATCTAAAAGTTATGTTTTAAGTAAGGCCCATGCCACGACGGAAGTGAGAACTTCCTTCTCTGTCTACGCTGACATAGTTTCAGTTTAGCAGTTAAGGTATAAAAGGGGAAATGATCAAGAAGCCGTGGTACATGTCACCAAATCGTGATATTTAGCACTTACCCAAACCAGTTCATTTGATACACGGCGGAACAACCGTGTCATGGCCTGTAGTTCCCAGTTGCGCACTGGCTGCACTGTTTCCAATCAAATGAACTAACGGTATTTTGTGCAATGCCCAGTCTCCACAACTCTAGACATACTGTGTCTAAGTTGTAGTTGTGAAGACTCTATTTTTTCGGTTAATAAAATATGCTTTTCACTTATCTTGGACTTGTCATGTCAATAATCGCTGTAGCCCCTGCCAATTAATGTTTTAAAATTGTTTTAATCTAGCAAACAAAAACGAAAAGATCAGGAGAGAAAGCCTATCATTCCTATGGATGAGATTGATTTTGAAGATGTAAGTGTTTTGGCAATAAAGCACACTTTTAGTAAGCTTAAAGTAATCTTGAAAATGTCAGAAATACGTAATAACTGTTTGCAAATACTGCCACAGTTGCGTATTAAGTGGGCAAGAAATTCAGAAGCAGTTTTAGTTGAAAAAAAATTAAAGACTGTTGGTGTGGAGACAGAAGTTTTGTAAACAGATGAAGAGCCTTTTTGAATTATTTCGCTATAACTTGCCAAAAAAATGAATCAACGTTATCATCTGCTGCGGGAACTCGTTAAATCTGCGCATGCAATATAGCAAGTAGACACAATGTGGAAATTGATTAAATGCAGAAAAATAAATGTACATAAAGCTATTGTGAAACCACAGGCCAATAACGACTATGAGACAGCCTTAACAGGACCAATAGTCGAAGGGAGATGCAAATGAGGTCCTAATAAATTGCGAATGTTAGAACATGAACTCACTCAGACAGAATCTCTTCCAGAACCAGAGTAGATACAAACTTTTTATAGTAACTTCGACATTATCAAATGGCATTCATTATGTGGAGACAATTAAATTGTGTTGTGGATATGATTTAGTTAAAAATTTTTCCTGTTCAGTACATGTTTTAGCATACAACAAGTTGAATGCGGAAAACTCTTGATTTTATAAATAATTATAATACATATAAAACAATTATAATTTGCGTTTCCCCAGAAAATCTAAGTAAAAATGCATCGTACTGGTGCGAATACCAATGTTAAAGATACCTTGGCAAAATCTTATCCTGTTAAAGAAGAAATTAGTGAACAGACTAATGTATTTATGAATCGAGAACCAGTAGAGGCGTGTGTTAGTAACTGTAAACCTTTTGTTGATTTGGAATAATCAAAGAAAGAAGATCAATATTTTAAGACACTCAGAGTAATGCACGTGACACGATTTAATTGGAAACAGTGTCCTACAAAAATATTAAGAGATAAACTGTGGGTTGCAGGGTTAACTCTGGATGTTTTTAAGGAAAACCCCAAACTGTTTGATTAATTAAAACGAAGACTTTATGCAAGGCTCAGACGACCTAAACTTTACACATATAGAAAATTATTTAATTGGATAAATAAAGACGAATTTCAACGGCAAGTTGAGATACTTTGGGATGTGTTAGAGCACACGAGTATTGATCAAGGCACCTATTATTTATTACTGGAATTACTAAACAGTAAGACATGTGCTGTTGAGCTTATGAATCTTTAATTTGTATTGCATTAATAAATATTGTTAAAACAGGTCGCTAGGTTATATACATAACTATGAAGCTGTCTATAGGACAAAACCGTCGCTGTATCGCTTATCTTTTGGGAATATGGCCCAACAATTCATCAAGCAGATAGAACGCGACAATTGGGTGGCCAGCTCATCTGCAGGAGAACAACTTAGATTTAGAAACTTTAGATGACAACCCAGTGTTATTTTCGGTGTTCAAACGAAAGTAATATGGTAAATTTCGAGATTCTTTTCAGCTATATCGACAACTTCTTGAACTTGTAAATATTAACTATTATCGCTGGCAGGTTACTTGATTTTGGGAATATTTGGTAAATATCCCTATTTCAGAAAATATTTATGAGTATATTTATACCGTGATTGATTTGTCAATGAGAAACGTTGTTTATTGTATTGCATGAAGCTAAAGTTGAAAGTGAGTAGATCTCCTACTGATATCAGTAAAATAAGAGAAGCCGCGTTTTGCTAAGGCTGTATGAAGTAACGTACATTGTAGAATTTTATTTTTGTTTTTACTTTCCAAATTCGATTAAAGTACATATTATCTGTAAGATGTTGAAAGTGGGGCGTACACGCTCTCGTTGTGACATACTCAGGCGGTGCGACCTCCAGATGTAACTGATCGAACATTAACATTTTTAGAGATTTAATTGATTTTGAGCATATACTTGATTTTGATAAAGTACAAGGTTGGTGACTTTGAGAGTGGGAGTAAGAACAATTTTAAAACGAAATAAAGTTACATAAATTTGCTGAGAGTAAGATAGTAAAAATAACCTAGTATTCGCCGTTAATTCTCAAAGCTTACAATGTTCGCACTATAATAGACATGAACGATTTTGATGGTGAATGTAAACCGGATGCCGAGATAAAAATAATATTCAACGATGTATTTATGTTTTAGAAACTTAGAAAACTGAAATTTGCAATGGATATAAATGTAGCCGGAACTTCTGCAAGTAACGATTCTGAATTGCTTGATTCGGACCAAACAAACTTGTTCGAAGATTGTACGAAGGAGCTTAATTTTTCTGATTTTGATTTAGAATTCTTGTTATCAGATATTGAAGACGAAACGAAGAAAGAAAATAAACAGGGTAATGGAGAATAGCGAGAAGGGATACCAGCTTTTATTGATATAGACCAAGTCAGAAAGCGTGAAGACAGAGTTACCCGCGCACTCCAGACAATTAAGTCTATTCGTTTCACTTGGGTTGAAAGTCCTGTAAAAGTTTTACAGGACAGATTGCAATTTCTAGGGCTAGACTGAACTGTCTTTGAGGAAGACCCAATTTTATTTTGCACCCTTCAGCAAAGATTACCCAGAAAATTTCGAAGAAATCTCCGAAGATATAGATCATTATTGGATTTAATAAATCAGAAACATTGGCAATGGCAAATTGAAATGATCTGAGAAGTGCTTTTCAACAGACCAATTCAAGGAGACAGTTACTCGTTGATAGAAATATTAATTAATTTGTAAGAATTGTCATTTCGACAGGGGACTAGTTTCGATATAAAATTGTAAAAGGATTGCTGTGAACCTTTAATACTGTGAATTTTTTAAAGTGGAGGCTTGTGTTCATTCTATAAATTTCTTATTTGAAACATTATCAGCTAAATTCGTGAAGGTAACATTATTTTGCAACAAGTAATTACTTGAGAATATGCAGAATTGTACATTTATTGTGGAAAGCTGTTCAATTATCCGATGAAAAATCATTTCGAACACTTCTTAGGTAGAATTGACAGCCATTAAATTATTAATTTTATTATAAGCTAGAAGACAGCTCGGTGAGATGTATATCAATTTGTGTTGATTTGAACTATGTAAAAGTATTTTATCATAACCATATTTTTACATCATAAACGATGTACTTTTAAAATTCATTATATTTGGTTTTGAATCAAATAATATATGGTAATTAGTTTGGTGTGATATTAATGCAGTAATAATGTAAGAAACAAAGTTGAGATATTATGTTAAGGTACCTAAAACATCTTCGAAACCCAGCATTTTGGGAAAGACAAGTCTTTAATATGACTTTTTCAAATGAACTTTTATCATCTTATGTAAACTTCAAAGAGGTTTTGACGTTGATATTAAAATTCAATTACTCTAGAGGTAGGCGTAGCCTACTAGATGCAAACAACATATTTTTACAATCTTAATCTGCAAAGGTGTTGAACAATCCGAAAATGAAGTAATTGTAGAACTGCTTGGTATTTCTTAAACAAAGTCTATGTTTTTGTTATGTTAGCTATTATTATCAAATATAATTAAACATATTACAGAGCCTACTGGTTTTTTTGAGATTACAGTAAGATTGTGCAAGATGTGAAACCAGAGGATGTTTAGATGTGCTAATCGTTATCCTCTTTAACTTGTAAAAATTGTGCTATCCTTGAGGAAAACCGTTCCATGTTGTGTTTATCGCGAACATTAGGAGTTAAAAGAAGAATGGTTGTCCTCTTTGATGAAGAAACCTTGAAAAGGAAATACAATAACCAGAAGGTTCTGGATATAAGTCACCAAATATCACCTACACATATGGCAGTAAGGAAGGCCCTAAATCAAGTTCATGATGAGTCAACAAGTCGGCCTCCTTCCAATATGGCTTTCAAAGAACTATGGCTTTACAAAAAGAAACAATTATATAACAGCAGAACATATGTGATTTTACACTGGGTTTTACTCACGGACTTGGAAACTACGCATATTTGGGATGTACATAGCTTAGAAAACGCCTTTTTACGGCACAGGGGCGTTTCCTGACATCTGAGGGTTTCCTCAATCTCCTAAAATATAAATAGAAGAGACATATTAATTTCATTTGCGACAAACTCCTCTTTTCTATGGGAGTGCACTCATGAAAATTTCTAAAAATACTTTCACCATCCTATGTTCCATTTTCAATTTTTCATTTTATTTCTATACTGTTAGTTCAAAACTTTAATTCTTTTCTTCTTTGCTTTCCTTTCTAGGAAAAAACAATATAGGAATTTAGGTTGTGTCTTAAAATAACTTAATTCATAAAGCGTTTAATCTCAGAGGTGGATGAAGAAGTGTCCTAACAGATTTGAAAATCAGTCTTTATTACTGAAGCACTGAAGCTATCTGTTCTTCAGAAATGAACACAAAGTGGAATTTTTCTGTTAACCAGTTTTCAGAGGATTGAATATTCCGGCTACTCAGGAAATACATCAGAAAATAAAAAGCTACTTCGAATATCACCCTGAGGTGGGACCGGAAGAAGAAGAAATCTGGTAACGTTTTGAAATTTTGCCTGAATACCATCACCCAACTATAGATCGTTTTATCATTGTGACACCTAAACTATTGAAAGAATCCACCAGCTCCTATGGAATAGCTTATTTTTCATACATGGAATTGCAGGAATTGTTGAAAAAGGGCACTCTTCTTCCAGAAAATGCTGATTACCTGCTCAGGGTATTAAAATTTATGTGAGGTTACTGTGCCCTTCAACGGTTTTTTCAAAAGCTTAAGAGCAATTAGCTTGGATGAGGAGGTCGTTCATGACAAGTTTCTCAGTGGAGATTTTTGCTGAAAAAGCTCATTTCATCCGTTCATCCAATGTTATTCTACAAGAAAACATATAGGGGGGAGCGGGGGGGGTAGTGCCCCGGGACGGCACTTTTGGTGAAAAGAAGGAATAGCAACTGGTTTTTCACGAATGAACCTGAAGTTAGGTTTAGGTTTTAGATTTTGGTTATGGTTGGACCAACCATACGTCCCGGTTTGACCGGGACTGTCCCATCCCGTTTAGCAAAATGTCCCGGAATTTCACTTCAGTGAAATTTTCAAAATTAACTCCAGCCTGATGATGCACTGCTATGAAATAATTCCGTCCTGAAAGGCTTGTCTTTGCTTTAACCCGTGACTTGCGAGGGGCGGCACTTCCCCATGTCGGGGCCCTGGCCTGCAGTAGCTTAGCAGTCTTAAAAGAACTGAGCTATGATGAGTAGGTATCTAATATAATTTCCATAACTTTAGCTGTGTAATCATGCGGATAGCATGGAGTATGGTCAAGATACGATACCATGATAGATGATACCATTGCACATGTAAGCGTGAAATGCACGGCACGCTATTATAAAGTAGGAATTTTTATTTGAAACCATTAGTCTTACTAGCAAGGTTTACTAGATTACTGGTAAAGTTCACTAGGAAACATTAGGTTTACAAGCAGCAGCATAACATCAAACTTATAACTGATTGGTAGCGAACTAGCATTGCTTTGCATAGCAGCAGTACATTATCAGGAGGGTATGAAAAGGCAATATAAAGAAATGTGGACTTTTCTTGATATTTTCATCTGTGGAAAAATTATATGTTTTCAGCACGGTAACCAGTCGTATTTTCTCCCAAGCTGTGCAGGTTAAATTGTGCTTTACTTTACGATTCAGCACTGCTTTGTGCGCATGAGTACAAAAAATAAGAAATCAGAAGTTTACAGCTATCGCAAAAAAATCAAAGTTGAATTTCTTGCTAGACGTCATACTATTTGTTTGAACAAAGGGCTTTTAAATACATCTTCACATTTGTGTTAATGCAAATGTGTGCATGTTTGAAAGAACACATGGGAGAGGTAATCGAGTATGTATTTTGCGTTCTTTCGATGGTTTGCCCGGGTACCGCTGTTAGCTGGAATCGCCAAGACTGCAACAGGCAAAAGCATGCAACGAGTGCAAAACATTTGGTCAATTGGGACTGGTCTGTGTTTAAACCTTCGGATACAAGTGTAGTTTTCAAAAGAGTCATTTTCTTGATTCTGGTCGTAAAAAATAACAAAACGTCCTCAGGCATTGACGGCAAAACCAGCAACTGCCTTTCCAGAATTTCTCTACATTACCGTTATCTTGAGTTACGTTTCTGCTAGTAATTGTTCTCAGAATCGTCTGAACCTGTGATTGTCGTTTTTTCGTTAATTTCTTCATGGTAAGGGCATTGCTTGCAAAAAATTACCAGATGAATTACTTAAAGTATTTTGGTATATTCTTGTGTACTTGATATAATTCATTCTTCATTCAGCTTGAGGCACACAAAGACATTTGAAAATATCAATGTGTGAAAACGACCAGAAACCGGAGCCGAAGTCATGAAAAAAGAGAGCTCCGGATCTGGAGTCGGAGCCACGTTCATGAAGAGAAGAATGTTTCTAAGAAATGTCCTTAATTTTGATTTGCGTCCTTATTTTTTCTTATTTTTTGAAGCATAACAATTTTATTTAGGCAATATTTGATGAACATACGGACCATTTCCATCTCATCTTGAACAATTTGTAATCAAGGTTTTGTGAGGTCATAAAATTAATGTAATCTTGCAGCACAAAGACATACGCATTATCAGGCATTGCTCTCTAGACTGGTTAGGAATCTGCGGAAGATTAATTTTTTAGTGTAAGTTTAGCATCTAATTGAGTCAAGAAATAAGCAAGCGAAAAACACGTTTTCCGTGACGATTGCAAGAAGGAATTCGAGATGCACGAGTTTTTTTTCTAATGATAATAAGACATTGCTGAAGAAAAAATGTGCCTGGAGTCTGGAGATGAATATGCAAATACACGATCTGACGTTAGTCGTGCAAACAGAAACAGTTTCACGGAAAAGTGTTTAACTTTGGGTAGGAAAATCAAAATTTCCCAGTCGTCCTCATTTTTGAAATCAGTTGTATCCCTGGTTATATATCATTTCCATAGCTCACGCACACAGTATTTCTGTTCGGAGATATTCCCAGGGCATAGTCATTGTCAGACTATGTATTTTTTCGAGTAGAAGCCAAGGCTTCTATCCTTAATTTTTGACCATTTTGCGCGGCTTCTATTCGACAGCGGCTCCTATTTCTTACCACTTTCCCTATCTGTTTGTTTCTTAACGGTTGGCTACAAAAATTCCAGGCCACTGTCACGTCCGCGAACTTAGGTCGCGCCAGGGCGAAGTGCGACGCCTGCAAGTAGCTGTGATGCGGACTTTGAATCCAAACGCGTAGATCAAGTGCGGCAAACAAAGTTTTCACATGGCACCATAGGTATACGAGCAGGCAATTTTTTGGGAGTTCATTCATTCAGCGTGCCGTCTTCGAGTGACGAAGGTTGGCGACCATAGCTTTCCATAGTGTCCTGTCGTTAGCTTTCTTAACACAGTTTACGTAATTATCTTGAGTGCACAGTTCAATATCCTTCACCCAATCCCTTCTCTTTCTTCCTCTC
>JGI24159J19872_10014985_pt1 | contig 9995 bp, 6 predicted proteins | sample Ectturendosymbi4_FD_19872 | JGI IMG/M metagenome (IMG submission 19872) | reverse complement strand
GGTGATTTTATGGTGTCTTGCAAGAACTTACTGAAAAACAAAAACTACATGATAGCTGCCAGCAGCGGCGCAATCCTGTACCATGTCAATGTCTGTGAATTTACCATGATGACGCAATTAATGACAAAAATACTCCGTAACACTGAAAGTCATCTCAACCCTGACGTGGTTAGCAGTTACGCGGCTTCGTTGCTGGCAAGCGGAGGCTTGATCGGTGCCATCGTNAGCGGTAGGGTGCTGGACAAGTTCAAGCGCTACAAACTTCAGCTGTCTGCCTCAGCANTTCTTGCAGTGATCTGCTGCAGTTGCATTACCATTGCGTATCACTTTGATAGCTATCAAGCTATATATGCATTGCATCCGATCTTCGGGTTCTCAACGCGGTCCTTCGTGGTGGTTTTGCTCGAAATCCTGACCCAGATCACTTNCCCGATTGATGCTGCCTTTGTAGGAACAGTTTTNAACGGAATGTCTGCTTTAGCTACAGTCATTATCACCGAAGTGGCAAGAATAACCNTCAACTCGGTGGGCGGTTTTTGGATGCTTATTTTCCAAACGGGCTGTGCTGGATTTGGAATGTTTTTGGGCTTGGCAATACAAAGCGAAAGCAGGCGACTTGATGCTGAAAGACAGTTGCACGATGGCAGGAATCAAGACACAAACGAATCAACGCGTCTGCTCAAAGACGAGTGAATGAACTTCGACTTGGCTTCAGCTTAAACTTCTGCAAGCCATGGAATGAATGTGAACACTTACGTTAAAAATGCTTTAGAAGTTTAACCAAATGTCTAACCCTTTTTTGTACTTGATTACCACCGAAGCTTTTGCGCCAAATTTGCAGCTTATATAAAAAACTTGCTACAAAACAGTTGTCTACGATCGTACCAGGGCTGTGACGACAAAACAACGCAACATTTAAGCTACGGCGTGTAATTTTGCTGGAAAGAAACTCTAGACTTGCTTTTCTTTGATAGCATTGCCAAAATTCGCGTTTGAAATTTTGGATCAGTCTTAAACTGAGTGCTCTCCAAAGCTGTTTTAAAGTTGGTTTCGCCTAATTGGCAAGTGCAGAGCGGCAGCGCAGAAAATTGGTCGTATAGGGATCTTGAACAAAAGATATTTAGCAATTTTTGGTCATTGCGCTTTCTTAATTTTGAATACCAAATTTCAAGTCATATCGCAGTAACGTTTACCCCCACCGTTGTAACTACGCAAGGTACTTTCAACAGCATAACGCATGGTCCTTTTACTTCAATATTCGATTTCTTCAAGCTGATTCCTGCATGTAATTTGACATAGTTGTCTACAGTGGCCAGCTACACAAATTCAAAAGTATTCGAAAATATTGAAATTGTGGCGTGGTGAAGTTCCGCAAACTTCATATCAAAGACGTTGGCAATGTAAATCACGAGAAAGCAGAGTGATTTCTAGTCACGTGCGCAATCCACAATGACGAGACCAGTTTAAAACTGAGACCGATCTGTCGAAAAAGCAAAAACGAAGACCATAATATGTTAGTGATGGAGAGCGGAGACCTGAACATTATCCGACACAATCAGCACTTTTGTTTGGCAAATGGCCAGAAAACTTCACAGCTTTAAAATATACCAAGGTTGCCAAATATTTTCGGTTTTTAATTCCCCGACTACTGGTCAACACAGCATAAGTGTTAGCGTAACTGCACTAAACCAAGTGAGTGGTTCATTGGTAAATGGAATGGGCGTCGGAAAGGAAAGCGGGACTAGGCCCCCCTGGTATTTTAACATTAACAAGATTTTTTGTTTCGAGTGTTAAATGAATTGTTTTCACCACTTTTGCCCCTGGAAAAATATTTTCACGGAGGACATCGACGCCGCGCTGCAGACAATTCATTTATTTGTCTATCCCAGTGGTTCTTCACGGGGCCCCTAGAAAGAATGCCGAAGTGTTTTTTTTAACCTTCAGATACACGAAAAACGACCACCATTTTGACTAATGACAACAGCGGACGAGGGGTCCCAACAAAGCCTTTAATCACCAACCACTGCTCTCAACAGGCGCGTAGCCAGGGGAGGCAATGGGGTCAATTAATCCCCCCCCAATACCGAACGTTGCACCAAAAATGTTCAGGGTAATCAAGGTTTTGATGCGTAAGCCAAACAATACTTCAGTGCAAATCAACGACACTTCTTATGGAACCTATTACATCACCCTTTAGTCGAACCTGACCAAAGTACTATGTTTTACCAATTGTCCATGATTAGTAAAATGTTGTGTACATGAGGGTCGAAAAATGTTATCCAGGGTGGGAAATAGTAATTTTTTCAAATGAAGCGAAGGATTTTTCTAGGATGTGCCAAAAATGATGAATTTTTTTCACTCGAAACTAAGAAAACAACATTTTTGCTAAAATTTTGATTGGAAGATGTCAAATTTTCCAAGGCCCTTCCTTCTACCCCTCCCCTTTCGACGCTCATTATTGTGTGTACATGCCCATAACCAGTTTGGGACACCAAGAAGGCGAAGTGTTTTCTGAGAGGAGGACAAATGATTTAAACTTACGTCCAATAGTTTTAAAATATGTTAAACACACTTTTCCACAGGGGAGCGGAAAATTTTCTAGGGAGGCGCTTCAGTTACGAGCCTGTGAGCAAATAACATTGCAAATGCTGGAGAATTCATGTCATGTCTGGCATTTACCTGAGGTATAAGCTCCGTGTGCAAGTTGATGATAATGAAATACAAACTTGTATCTTGAGTGCTTGTAATCACTAACTGAAAGCAAAACAAGGAGTAACACTTTTCGCAACTGTTTCTGGCGCACAAGCTTGCTGTATGTCACGTAATGGTGATGTAAACTTCAATTCAATACCATCGCAAAAATTCCTCTCTGTTAACCCTACCGTGCTACAAACACAGTATTACTTTTGTCTGTAGCATCAACCGTAACCTTAAATGGACATCGTATATTTTTGTTTTTGTACCATTTTAAAGTAAATAGTGGCAACGTACGTTTTATATGCCTTGCAGCTCAAACTTTGGCTGAGGAGCAATCCAGTGTCAAAGTCTTTTTTATTACACAAATAGGCCATAGACCACGGGCCTCAAACTCAAAACGAGGACCAAACGAGGATTTAAAAAAGAAACAGGGCCGCATTATGACTATTCTAGAGCTGCAATATCACGCTGACGCAAAAAAGGCTATACTTGAAATTTACTAGAAATAGCTTTTGCATCTTTTTTCCTGCGAATGATATCGTGAGTTATAGGGAGTTTATTTCTAGCCCTATCCTTCTTCGTTTAAAACAGCTATGTCCAACCAGCGGCCCAGTCGAAGGTTTTGTGCGGTCCATTTTCAGTTTTAGCTGCAGTGATAAGTATCCTACATACTGACAACCACTTCTTAGTTTGATAATCTTCAATTTTCCATTTTTGATGCAGGCAGTTCTCAGTACCACTTCAACCAGGGGCATCGAGAGTGGCAAGGGGGGCACAATTCTCCAGCGCCCTGTCACTATGGGGGCACCGAATGACTACAGGGTCGCCGAAAAGTCACCACAATGTCACAAGCACTTTCTTCAAAACACTACATTTACTTCCAAAATATCTTAGGTTCGAACGTGGGGGCGCCAAACTTGCTTCTTTCCCCGGGCGCCATCTACTCTCGTTATGCCCCTGACTTTAATACGTCTGTTACCATTGCAGTTAAGATTCGAACGCATTCAGTACATTAGCTTAAAGCTAAATTTAGTTTGCTAAGATTAAAGTAAGCCATTAAATGTGCGGCCCACACTAATATGCCACTCATTATGCGGCTGGCTCCGGGTAAGATAGTGACATAATGCTTTGATCAGTAAGTCATTTGGGTTGGACATAGCTGGTTTCAAATGAACTTGTTGACGCGCTGGCCAAGCACTTTTAAACACCGGTGAATAAACAAAATAACTTAAATGTTAATTATTTCAAAATTCACAAAAAGCAAAGCGGGCTGCCCAAAATGCCCTCGCAGGCGACATGCGGCCCGCGTGTTTGAGACCCCAGAATTCATTCTAGATATTTATTTATTACGATTAAGTACGCATTGCGCCGGTTCAATCACAATCATGTGGAGTGTTAACGTTTTCATCAATGATTTCACATTAACCTGCCGGCGAAAAAAATGTTTTGTCATGTAATCATAGTCTGACCTGTACATAGTCTTGAAAGTGTTTCAACTTTCATCTGATGTTAAACCCTATCCTACAGCAAATCTGAAATTATTCAGCTGCAACGGATAGACTTTGCAGTAAAATCTAACGCAAATAGGAAGAAGTTTTTTTTGCAAGTGCTGAGGACATCGACACTGCCATCACTTACAGATAGTTTGTAATCTCTTTTCTTGATAAAGCGCAAGTGACTAAAATGAAACTAAATTGTATTTTGTCCCAGTCGATTGGATTTTGTTATTAAAACACCCACGGATAAAAAAAAAGCTTCAAACTCTCAAGCTAAAATGGCTAGAGCAGTGGTTCCCAAACTTTTTTGAGCGCTCCCCAAACCTGAGTTTGGTGAACACGCCTCAAACAAAGACCCAATCCTTAAACGATGTATGAAAAAATAATGATTGTAGGCCTATTGGGGATATTTGGCAGTAAGTTGCTGAGTTTGTTTTTAATGTCAGCATTCCACTCTTTTCTCAGTAAGTGCTTATGCTACAGACTAAGACAAGCAATGGTGACGTTGAAAATCCACAACTCCGGTGTGGATCCCCTCGGCATGGCCCATTTTTTGACACTTTACCACTGTTATTTTGGTTCCGACCCATACTTTGGGAGCCACTGGGCTAGATCAACCAGCCGACCGTTGTGTTAAGCTGCGGCGACAAGTATTATTAACTTCACTACAGAGCCGTGGTGAGAATCGCTTGTGGCTTCATTTCCGCAAATACACAACCATTTTCACATTTTGTGTTGAGGGTGGGTGAAACATACGCAAGTTTGTAACTTTTGCATTTCAGAAGTGTTTAATAAAATAAAATCCAAACATTTTTCAAACGCGTGGGGGTATTCTAGCCTTTGCGTTATCAGCTGCATACGTCAATCAGTCGCTCAAATATTGGATAAGATCCACGTATTTTATGCGCGCAAGTTTTGTAGACCAACTTCGGGAGTCCGTGTCTTAAAGCGAAGTTGCTACTCGGCTTCGACTGAATGTGTGTTGGTGTACACCAGAAGCGCGTAAATATAGAAAACGCAATCATAATGACCGTCACGATGACTTCTTGCTCAACTGGAATATAAGCTGCAAAAAGCAGACTGCAAATCTTGCTCTTAAACTACCGAGATTTTCATCATCGGTCTTGCATGAACGTTATGTAAGCAAATGGTGGCTTTCATCCAAAAGAGAAACGTGGAAATTTACTAAAAACAAACTTGAAAAACTTGTCAATTCAATGAAAATAGACTTCTATTAGCCGGCTTAAATCTGAACATAATTATTCAGAATAAAAGCGCCAGAAAAAGATACCTTTTGTGGATGATGCTTTAAAAACAAGGGACAATATATATTTAAATGTTGAGACTTCGTTGTTGCTTGCCCCCCCATCAAAATTTCTGGCCACGCGCCTGGCTCTCAAGCCTTTGATCACCACTCTATCCATTTCCAACTTGCCATTCGCGGTGCTCCGCAACTAGCCCGTCTTCGGCTACACATCGTTTGCTTGAGTTGCAACAATGGAATGCTCCGAGACGCAAAAAAATTGCCTCCAAACTGAGTCGCTCGACTCATCCGTGTGGTTCGTTTATATTCAATGACGTGTACGCAGATCAGGAGCCAAGAAGTGAGGGCGCCGAAAGAAGGGCGCTTTGAAACGTGTTACAAAATTCAAATACCCCGGTACTTTTTACATCTGCCGCCGTTACACAAATACTTATAACAATAATTCTTCCAGACAACGATTGCATAGAGTCGTTTAATGCCTGATGCTCAGCTCTGCAGTAGAAAGTGAAGTGTATAAAGCGGCCACGAGGTTTCGTCCTATCTGGAATACCTTACACACATTGACTCATTTTGCTTCGGAAATTTGCAAACACCGCCCTTGTTCACAACACGTGATGTAGTTTTCAATACCAAGAAATGGAAGACTTCCAGGGTCGCCATAACAATTAAACTTGCCTTCCCTGGACACGTCACTCAACCAGGGTTTGGTTGGTATTTCATCAACGCAACGGCCAGGCCAAGTCTATGAGCGTCCNAAGCTTCGTGCTTTATGACCAACGTGGTTTTATTTAAACAAATATTTTCGTTAACGCAAATCCACGAAGCCAGTGCAAAGACAAAACTTGGGAAAAAACATCCACAACATGGCAAGGGAGGAAAGGGGGGCCCACGTTCAAGAAGGGGGGAAACCCACATGCAGAAGATCTGTTCAGAGACAGAGCAGTACTTGTCGCGAAACGCATCAGACGCGTTTTCTTTTTCGAAACAAAAACAAACAAAATCGTGTCTCGCTCCGCGCTTTTCTCGAAGCTTCTGCGCGAGAGCCATTCTGATCAGTAAAAGAGAAGAAACAAGGCGAGAAGGCAAAGAATGAGGTTGAAAGTTCACAAAATTTGTGCGAACGTAGTTCGCTCCAGGCATCTGAGACACACCTGAGTGCAGCAATGGGGAGGCGCATGCATCCGGTATGCATTGTGAACGTCACAGTTACTGCTGAGGGGCGAGCAAGTGAAGGGAGGGGTTGCAACGGAAGACGAGCAGCGGAAAAACACTGCCCAGTACAAAAATGTATCAGCGCAACGCAAGTTATATCGTTAACTGGAACTTAGTCTGGTACAAAAGAAATAAAACAAACAAACCAACGAAACAGTGACGTGCCAAGCACAGGAAGGCACTGCGCATGCGCGAAGGGTGCTTTCGGGGAAGACCATTGCAACTTGCTACGTTTAAAAGGCTTTGCCTGAAGATCGCTTCACAAGCGAGAAAGTTGAAGCAACTGAAAGGACAATTGAAGTGGCGCAACTTTCCACACAAAAAAGTTTGCAAACAAGAAGTTTCATGAACCGACGCCTTTTCAGGGGATCTTGTCGTCGGACCTCTGAACGAGCGGGTCACGAAACCGAGGCCCACTTGCAGAAGTCCTGCAAGGACCTGGTCGGCATTTTCACCGCCATCGCTTTCACCCGCAGGTTGCGGTCATCAGTCAGCAGCACCGTGTTGCGCACTTGGTCGTCGCGAAGGTTGCGGGTTCGATCCTGGAATCGGGTGCAACTTTGGAGGATCAGGTCGTCGTTGGTTGCCTGGCAACGTAAACGATCGAAGAAGTTGCAAGTGATGCCAGAAACCGACATGCTTCCTGCAAATATTTCTAAACCAACGTTTGCGCACTCAATCCGGCAATGCTTTCCCGGATGCGCAAGTCACTGGCCCAGAACGGGCCCCGATTTGCCGGCCATGTTAGTTCAACATCATCAACGACCAGACCCAAATAACGTTTAAGTAAATAAAACCATTTCACTTCGAAATTGCCAGTTGCCGGAAAATCACCCACTCACTGTGTCACAACGATTCGTGAAGACGCAGAGGATCGCACTCGGAAAACTTACGAGACAACGTAACGTATATAAAAAAGATGAAGGGGGTGGAGGGCGTTTTACTGTTTCAGTTATGTAATCGTTCGCACTTCTCCACGTTGCCAGTTCACATAATGTCAAAACGTAAAAGACAGGCGTTTAGAGCAGTGGTTTTTAACCGGGGGGGCGGCGAGCCTTTATGCGCTCTGCAGCATGGAATGTTTGATAAAGAAATTAACCAACAGATACATTTCCTTCCACAACTTTTTTCATTGTCAGGCGGGCTTGACGCAAAGGACAATACTCGAAGGGAACGTGTCAGGAAAAAAGTTAAGAAACACGGTTTAGAAACTAAACTAACATCACAAACGAAACTACGATCAATCACGTCACCGCTTCGTCATAATCACCTTGTCGCCAGCGTGATGCTGACTCCTGAACGAAATGGTGTCCATCGGAGACCCCTCGTTGGTGACCGCTTGAAAGGGGAGTCGCTGATTGGACGAGAACACGCTGTTCAGGTACTGGACCGCCCTGGCAGCCCTGGCGTACACCGACCGAGCATATTCGTCCGGGCCTTTGCTGTCCTGGGAAAGACCCTCCAGCTCCGATACCACTGAAGGTTGAAGAAAAGCGATGATACGTTTGAAATTTTGCAAAAAAAAGGTCAGTTTTCACTTTTCAAAGTTTTTCGCAGTGATTGAGCCCGGTATGAATCACGTTCGTTCCCAAGATTGCGGAAGTTTCAGTCATGACCCGGTCATCACTGTTCCGAAAAACGCGCGCGATACTCTGGCAAGCAAGGTCTGTTTCAATGGTGTTTGGTGGGTGAGGTGGGGGAAGCCTGAAACGGTCCCAAGAGCGATTCAACAATCGCAACAGCGACCTGTGCTTTCTCCCTCCCGACAAATGATAATGTTGAGCGAAGTCTTGGACCGAATTTTTTGTAAAAATGCCGATGGGGCGTAACGCCTAGCTTCAATACAAGCGTCGATAAAACGAAATAAACTCTATCGAAGCATTGATAAGTGCATCCGCTCAGCCAAAAAGGCCGCTATTTGCTGAGGGGATGCCGCGACTTACCGACAAGGGGAACGCAAATAGTGTAATGGCCGGTCCTGACCAGTGCCTGGATCGAGTCGATTCCGACGATAAAGCAGTTTGTGTCGGGGAATATGTACCGGGGCCTGATGTGTACCGACGATCCTTCCTGTTGCGCCTCCAGCGACGCCTGCGAACAAAATCCAGCGAGAACCGGTCTGTACTAGTCTTGCCCTCTGTATATACTGAGCAGTGATTACACAGCGAACTACAAAGGGAGAGTTATCGCACAACGCATTGACTTCGACAAGAAAAAGTTTGGCATGAAGATGTCTGACTTTGCAATAAGATCTCTGATAAAACATCACATATGCTAAATTATTACTTGCTAAGAAAGGATTCACTTTGAAACATAGAAATTGTTTTTGTTTGAAAAGTACTATGAATTGTATCAACAACCGCTTATAACAGATCTGCACAACTCAAAGCCGATCAACCTAAATTTGCCGCGGGACGAACAAGTCTATTTCGTTGTAGTTCGGAAGAAATACTGGAGCAAAAATATCCGAAGTCGGGTTTTTGCCCATTTCTGCATTTGAGAAAGCTCTTGCGAGCCGTAATGTTGTGCAACCACGCCTAGTTTATGTTTTTTTTCAGGCACCTCGTTAGAAACAAGCTTGCCGGATTCAACCTTGAAAGCTCCCAACCCCTCATTCTTGTAAAAAAACTAAAATTTCAACAATGATTTCAGTGACACATTCATTGCAGCGAAGGACGCAGAAAATGCTTGTCTGTCAAGTGTCGCATTATCGGCCGCCGAACGGTGTTTTCTTAATCATCAACACCACTGACAAAGCTAGCCCCCAGCGCGCGAGTTTTTGTAACTCATTCAGGGTTGCGGAATCGGAGTCGGAGGTTTTCGGGTGGAGTCGGATACCAACGAACACTGGGAGTCGAAGTCGGATTTTTTTCCAACTCCGGATGTCCAACTGGATTATTTTTCACGTAACACTCCAAAATTGGGAATTCCTGTTGAAATGGTACATTTTCTTTGGAATCTTTTATAGAAACAGAGAATTCTTGCTGTGTATCACGATTTCCACTGATTGCTTGTTGCTACAAAACTGTTAACAGCCAAACTTCATTCACGTTGGAGTCGGTGTCGGAAATTTTAGAAAGGTAGGAGTTGGTACACGAAAAGCGGAAGTGCTAAATAGCCTTATAATAAATACTACGGCCAAAGCAAGCGTAAGAGGCATACCTGTGCTATGTCGGAAAACGAAAGCAGCGCGTTGCACGCATTGCGCAAAGACAGCAACATCGCCATAAGTAAACCCGACAAGGGCAACGGTGTGGTGGTTTTGAACCGCGCTGACTATGTTGCCAAAATGCAAACTATACTGTGTGACACTAACAAATTCCAGC
>JGI24159J19872_10014980_pt1 | contig 9998 bp, 6 predicted proteins | sample Ectturendosymbi4_FD_19872 | JGI IMG/M metagenome (IMG submission 19872) | reverse complement strand
TTGAATTATAACAAAGAAACTTTATGACAGTGTGCTTCAAAATGCACTCATTAAGCTTCTGGCTGATCATTAGCCTGTGGATTACAATGTTCAACAAGATTTTTTTTCTAAATTCTCAACTTAAGTTTCATAGATAAGACTAACATCATAAAAAATTAAGAGATCATGTATTAAATGCATATAGGAACATGTCAGTTCTGGTTCATTAAAAACAAAATTTGTTCTAGCTCATTCGGTTGCTGAGATATTGCATTTTTCTATATTTTGGGTTGCTTCCATGGAAAGGCTCATAGAGGAGGCGTCAAGCAATAATTGATTCAACCTTTTCTGTCATTTTTGTGAATGAGGCCAACTGCAACTTTTGACTAAGTTACGTAGAGATCTGAGACATTCACCCAAAATTGGTACTGCTTAATGCTAACATTTCTCGATGAATAATGCAGTGCGTTCCAATTACTTTAGGATTTTTCTGTTTGACAAGTGTCAAAAAGCCAGATCGCACCCTGAGCATAGCAGGTGCCCCATCCATGCAAACACTTCCCAAGTTTGTTTCAACCAAATTTTCTGCTGGAAAAAGTCTTCCACAAGCTTTAGCATATCATTAGCCTTTGTGCTTGTTTCCAATGGGCAGCAAAAAAGAAAGGCTTCCTCAATAGTTTTGTTGTGAATATACCGAACAAATACCATTCATTTAGAGGAGTTTGCAGAATTAACCCAATCATCTAGCTGTCTTCCGAACACAGGTGAAGCTTTGATATTTTCGATGAGTTGAGATTTGATATCACAGGCCATATCTGCAATCCGACATTTAACAGTGTCATTGGCCAAGGAGACCTGCTTTACCTTTGATTTTGCTCTCTCACCCAGCAAAATACCAGTGCACTCTACAAGACAGGGCTTTATCAGCATCTCAGCAATGTCATGTGTTTTTTTGGTCTTAGCCACTTGAAGAGATATTGCATAAGACGCAGTCACTATCGCCCTTGAATGAGTCTAAAATTGTCCTGTACTGTACAATTTCAGTTTTTTAAGCTGGATGCTTTCATTTCAAAGAAGCTCCTGTTTTTGTCAGTGAATTGCGGGTGGGTGTTCGAAAGATGCTGCTTCAGTTGATAGAGCGGGTTTTGAAACAAATGACACATTTGGGCAACTGCTCATCACTAGGGCAAGTTTTTGCAACTTTTTTTACAGCTTGCTATATACTCAAAACATAAGTAGTTCAATGTTTTGAACTGTTTCCAGGAATTTTGTATTGCAACTTTTTTTATTTTTACGTGCAACTTTTTGCTACAATTATCAAGTATTGTGCAAAATGTAAAAGTGTAATGAGAAAAAATACTACAGAACTATTTCAGTTTAGTTCTATTCTCTTTGATTACATGAAAAAGAGCTATATATATGACGGATTAGCTGCGTCTCAATGTTATCTATGACGAAACAGTTGGTTCACAAACTAGAAGTTTAACAACTCCAGCCAAGTACGACAGTGCCAAACTCAATTAGAGGTGGAAGTGCAGAAAATCTTGGCTTTTCGCCAAGTTTGCGCTAACGAAAATAGGTTGTGTCAAGTCTTTCGCAGTCAAATGTGCACATAAATGCAACTTTCGTTGAAAATAAATGCAACTTTCTCACTTTTTTACTACAACAAAAACTTGCCCTACTCATCACCTCTCTCTATGGAAGTGAATCTATAGTCGAGAAAAGTATCGTTATATTTTCTCTTAGCTTTAGCCATTCTTTTCTCTGCAACTGAAAATTTAGCTTGACAAAATGTAGCACTCTCTGCTCAACACTAACTTTGACACTTTGGCGTCCGGCCGAATAAGGGGATTTTTGAAAAAAAAATATCGAAACGCAGTTTCTAGTAAAAAATATCAGCGAAATACTACCACCTAACGGTTGGCGCCCAGGGCCAGGCGAAGTGGGCCAAGGTGGCCTAAAGGTCCTCCACTTATGACGTCACTCACAGAAAACCTGCACCCCTCAGGCAAAAAATTTTTTTTCGAGTGCAGTCTACTAGACTGGCCGATCCGTTTGAGCTGTTGAACAGCTCTCTAGCGCAATCGGCGGAGGAGCTAGGGTGTTGGTAAGGCAACCGAAAACTGCTGTTTTTTTTGTGAAAATTGCTGAATCCTAGCGGAAGCCAAGGAGTTAAAACTTGATGTCTTGATTTTTTCGATTCAGTAATATACAGCATATAGCAAGCATATGCATACCAAATCTAGAGGTAGATTTTATAAAGACAGAAAGGTTTCATTTTTTTCATTCCATTTTTTCAAAGGTTTCATTTTTTTCATCTTTTTTTCAAAAGGTTCCATTTTTTTCATTCCCATAAAGGGAATGAAATTTGGCTGTTAAAATCAATGGACATCGCGGTGCACAGCAAAAAATCTCTGTTTCAACAAAAGTTTAAAAAGAAATTGTACCATTTCAACAGCAATTCTCAATCCAATTGGATATCCGGAGTCAGACGAAAAAATCTGACTCCAACTGCCAGTGTTGCTAAGAATCCAACTCCACCCAAAAATCTCTGGTTCCGCAACCCTGGCGGCAGGTGCAAATGGGTGTCTTGTTTTGATTTGAGATGCTGTGCATTCCTCTCTGATGGACAGATGAGCACTAGGTGGAGCAGATGCCCGGGCTCCATGTCATGCCATGATAGAGATATTGTGGCTCCCTTGTGACAAAGCTCAGCAGGTTGGATGCCCACGAAAATGTCAAGATTGTCTGCTGGTGTGGAACAAATGCATCCAATGATTGTCTGTGAGGTGTTGTTGATGACAAGATCAATAAAGCAGGTGTTAGCACTGCGGCATTGGGCAGGAGCGCAGTACTCAGCTGTTGAATGCACCAAGGCTAAGGTGATTTTTCACAACGTTGTTACATGAGCCCAAGCCAGCAAGCCATCTCAAGAGTGAAATTTGTAGTGTCAGGTTTTTGCAAAGTGCCTTGGGATGTTGACAATACATGAGCATCCTGTCCAACGTTACTCAAAGGTATTTGGACTCAGAGCAGAAGGGCAGGGTCTAATTCTTGAAATTGACTTGCAGATCAATTTTAGTGTCCTTGTTGAGATAGAAGACTGCTGACATTGTTTTTGTAGTGCTGAGCTTTCACTTCCATGTATGGAGGTATATACAAGTATTTACCTGTAGTTGCAATGTCTNTCCTTTGCACTCCTTTCAGTGCTTGCCAGTCTTGATGAGCAGTCTTGATTGCTAGATCATTGGCGTATGCATACTTTCTGAGGACAATGGTTTGCAAGTCAGAGGTGCAGATGTTGAAAAGAAGCAGTTGCCAAGGACAGATCCCTATGGGACACCATGCTTAGGCATTGCAACCTGCTTCATTTGTTGATACCCATGGTAAGAGTGAAGGTACGATTGCCAACCAGCTCCATGATCATGCAGATCATGTGCCTGTCAAGTAACAGTAGCAATCACAGTAGCTTGCAGGTGAGGGCGTGATGATATACAGTGTCATAGGCTGCTGTGAGATCGGCAAACAGCTCTGGCCTTCTTAACCGAAAAGCTATCCTCAATGTCTTATTTCAGGAAGGTGACTTGATCTACGGTTGACATCGCGTTTTGAAAACCTTCCTGTTTCTGTGGTAGTAATGGATTGACGGTTGGTTTGACACAAACGCTATAAGTCTGTCAAGGATCTTGAAGTGTACACAAAGTAGAGATATAGGTTGATAACTCTTTAGGTCCCCCAATAGCTTTGTTCGGCTTGGGGATCACAACTACTCTTCTCCAGATCCTGGGAATTTTGAGTTGGTGCATGCATAAAGTAAAGAAATTGAATAACCAGGATTTAAGAGCTGGTTTGGTGTGGAGGTTAAGCTCCAGGAAAATATAATCCAATCCCTAAGAATTTCTTGGCTCCAGGTGGTTGAAGGTGACAGCAAGGTACACTGGCATGAAGGGGTCAGATGTGCTGTCCTCAGGTGTTGGGACTTTCCATAGCTTAGACACCTCCTCGTTGATGAGCCTTGCAGACTCATGGTCCCCCATCTTGTGTTCCCGATCTTCACAAGTTGTGTTGCATCCAGCATGGGTAGCAGTGGTTGCTCTCATACCGACATGTTTAGTAAGCATTTAGGAAGTGCACCAAGAGGGAGGGCTGCTTGAAGGCACCTGTCATTTTCTCTCAGCACTGCATGTTAGTTTTCATGCCGATAAGTGTGTTAGCATAAATGCCAATAAACATTGTGTGATGTATCTATTAAATCACTTGTTTTGTTGATGCGGGTGCACATAAATTAGGTCTTCATCAGCACTTGATGTTCATGTTTTTATATTTAGGGAGATTTCATGTTGAAGATCCGTCCACCAGAAGGGTGGCTTTTTGGTGAGTACATTTTCTTATGTTCTTTTTTAATTCCTTTGTCTTGTGGAGCTTGTGCACTTTTGGAAAATTCTGTGCATATAGTGAGTCATTGAGGTTTTGTTGTGAACCTTAGCAGGGAGTCAAAAAACATTGTGACATTGAAGTTTTTGTTGAAACGTTTTCGACCTTGTTAGCTCAGAACATACATTAATGCGTTAGTGAAACATATTATTAAAACAGTGAAAGAAAACAAAACTACTAAATGATGCAGATGGGACTACATTTTTGAAATGTCAAATAAGAAAGCTAAAATTATTGAAAGAAGACCAGTGACATCGCAAAAGCTGCATTTTTGTGATACACGTGAAGAAGCAGTGTCTGTCAATGAGTTTCATGTTCAATAAAGTGTTTTGAAAAATTGTGTGACATGTGTACATTGGATGTGTTTCTTATGGTTCTATAACTGTTTCTAAGAGATTTGCCCCAAATCTGTTTTCTTTTTGTTAATCAATTGTCTACAATCCATTGGAAAATAATAAAAAGCAAGAGAGTGATGAATAGAATAATTTCCTGTCAGACTCATTAAGATAAATGCTTCTTGTACACCCTCCTAGAATGATTTGCATCCCCAGTTGGGAAGTATTGCTGTAATGGAACTCACTGTTTGAATTTGCATTGTTTTGCTAACTTTTTATTTTTCCCCACCTAAGTAATTTTTAAATTTTTTAAAATCATTTTGTCACTTTATGCCTCAGTTGTTCAGCTATCAAGTATTTAATAATGATTTCACCTTAATTAATTTGTGATGCGTACCAGATGGTTTTCGTTTCACAACTTCAGTGGAACTGTTTGTGACAATGGCAACTTGCTGTTTCCAGAGCCAATGTCAGTCGACCTGCATGTTGATGGTATCAATGACCCTTGCACAAAGGGAAAAGACATCAATTTTGTTTTTAAAGGATTCACTCTATCTGGGCAGGTGAAAGCTTACATTAAGTTTTTTTTTCTGTGAGCGACTGATATATGTTAGTTACTCTGTGTGCTAAGTCTGATGGACTAAATAATTCACTAAAGAAAATAGGTAAGTTGTTTCACATTTTTTCTTCACAGCTTTTGGAATCAGGATAGTGATCTTACTACCTATTTTTTATTTTGCAAAAGCATGGTTAGTAGACTCTCATACTATTTCATGTCACTTGAAACAAATATTTTAATTTGAAGTTCATTATGAATAATGCAAAAAATACGAAATATTATTCTGTGTCAGACAGCCAAAAAGGGTTGTGTGTACACCTAAGCTTTTTGTTGCTTAATTTTTACCCCGGTTGAAAAAGGGAAACTGTTGCTAATGATAACTAAGGTATAAGAGTGTTTCACTTCAGGTTTTAAGTGTCGGGTCGTCCAGTGGACCAGCTGAGGTGACAGTTGCTCTCAATTCTGTANAGTCTGGGAAAACTTTAATGGAAACACAGACATCAGCTAGTGGAGCATATGCATTTGAAGGAGTTCCACCTGGAAAATATGATGTTGTAGCTTCACATCAAACATACTCATTCAAACAAGTATGTGATTTCCNGTGGTAGGGCAAATAATCTGAAGATTTAGCTCATGGTTCTAATTTCATGTTTGTGTTAAAATCTGATCGTTTTNATAAAATAAGTTAAATCACTTTCCGTATGTCAAAATATTTTTTTTGACACTAGATAATGGCTAAACTCTCNGTGATCATGCTGGTAATATACGGAGATTTACCCTTGAATCCAGTCATCTGTTTTGCTGTTGTGCTTGTGCACTTGCTGTTTATATATTACTGCTACATATAGCGTGTCTCGCGTGTTTTGTTTGATAGCACCGAACGGAAGTGACAGTTGCGAAGAACAACGGAAGGTGCCAGAACGACATTATTGTTTCGGGTTTCGACGTTCACGGTTACGTGACTGCGCAATCTCTGCCAGTGGCTGGAGTTCACCTGTTGCTGTTTGCATCTAATGCTAAGCTTGCGAAAGAGGTAAGAAACCTAAAGATTACGGTAATATTTTGTAGAGTGTTAAATAAATTTTACCATTCATCGTATTGTTGTTTTTTAAAGTACATCGAATTATCTTTAGCGGAAAATGTATATGCGTGTGCGTGCACTCATAAGTGTGTGTGCGTGTGTCTTCGCGTGTTTTCCGCTTACAGACATGTTCGTACATTGCATTTGTACCAGAGATGATCTGATAGCGATTTTTTACTATCCTATCCGGATCCTGTTTTGGCGAAATCATACTATCCGTGTCGGAAAACTATCCAAAAATGTATCCTTAACAAAGCTTTGCATAGACTCTTGAGTCAAGGCACAGAAAGCTGAAAAGATACTTCCTAAGATGAAACGTAAATCATTGTTCAAGGCAGGGTTGATAAAAACCTGCTTTTTTTGAAAAAAAAACTCACTTGCTTTTTTGTTTTTTAAAGAGAAACTTTTTTTAAGAAAAACACCAAAACCTCATCTGAATTGTTTTTTTGCATCATGTAATATTACCATTTTCAAAAGTACACAATAATACCTTGTTATGCCTATTACGGCATTGAAAATTGAGGGCAAAGAAACGTACCCCATGTTTGTTTTCGCAAAGTGTTGTTTGTCAGTTCACCCCCCTCAAATTGGTGGCGCTTGGCAAGCATGCACACAGCAAACAAAGAAAAATCACTCCCACACAACTTCTGGAGTTTCATGTCAAGTTTATGTGCTTGCCCTGCTAGTTAAGCATCTATAGAGCGTATTTTTCAACATATGGTTTGGTGTGGTCCAACATTACATAACAGGTTGGGTGCAGAGAAGGCAGAAAACTTAGTCAAAACATACTGATTTTAGCGAGCTGAAGAATATATGCAGTAGAATTTACTTATAACTGTTCGAATTATTTTTCTCTTTTTTTCTTAAGTCCTTCAAATTTCGTTTCTGTTCGTTTTGTTAGATTTTAAAACAATTTACAGTTAACTGTACAAGTGCGCTGCTTATTTTAGTTTTCACTTTATAGTGGATTTTTTAAAGGAAAAGCAAAGAGTGGGTTTTTGGTAGGTTAAGTAGCCTTTTTAAAAAAACGAATGTTTTTTGGGTCGGGTCCTATTACACCAACCCTGGTTCAATGCACAACTTTCCCCAAGAGGTCACAAGTAACAAAAGTTATTTTACAGCCTTAATCCTCAGAGTATCGAGTAAATAGTTGCGGATCGGATATCCGTATCCGGTTCCCGCTTCAAAAGTACTTTTGGATATCCGTGTTCAATTAAACTCACTGACCTGCCGGATATCCAACCGGCAAACCGGAGAGTGATCATCTCTGATTTGCACACTGTGCTTGTGAGTTTGCTTAGGCTACGGCAACTTCGTGCTGTTTTCGATGGAAATGGTTAACTGATAGCAGCCTGAAAGAAAACGCTTTGCATTTTCCATTTTTCCTCGATCAACAGCAGGCGCGGTGCTTCGCCCAGCAAAACACTGCTCGATGAAAAGAGCAAATATTTGTAGCAAGATTATTGAACTGTACCAAGCTCGTTTGAAGTCTGTAGCGATTTTTGGGTGGCAGGTAAACCTGAACATTTTACGTAACTCCGTGAAATTGCCTTGCTCCGAAACGAGGCTTTTGAAAGATGTGCGAGGAACAAAAGAGTTCTAATTTGCTTTCCTCCATGCGATTCACGTTTTGGTTATTAGCATAAAATCAGCGGAAGGTAAATAACGAATATCAATTGGATTTTAAAGGGACGTTGCATTCCATGAGGTGTGAAAGTCTTCTAAGGAATTTTCCGGTCAGAGCATTGATACTAGCGATTTCAAAGACTTCCGCCGTCTTGAAAATTATATCCCCACCGATTTCCTTACGGCAGGTGAAAGGATGCTCTGCTGCTCGTCCTGCAGGCGCGGAAAGTGTACTTTGCGATGGTTATCCGCATTACCTATGTTCTGTTTCGTCTGGAGACGACGGGAAGTACACGTTTCCGAGCCTTCCTCCTGCCCAATATTCCATCGTACCTTTTCACCGAGGAGAACGCATACAGTAAGTGGGATCTTCCCTATGCCATTAGGCTTCAAGTTCCCTTGCGCTCCACGATGAGCAGACGTGATGTTGAATAAGGTGAAATGCTGGCAGAATTGTACATCGCTGTTGATGGATGGTGTGATTCTTTGACAAAATTAATTCTAATAAATTAATTAATTAAATGTGGGGATCAATTTGTTGTATCTATTCCATAACTTCTGAACCAGAAACGCTTGATTGAAAGCCAACCAAAGGTTCAAAAGACTCGGATTATAGCCTAGTTTCCGTTAAAAACTTAAGTCAAAAATTCCCTCTGGCACAGACCTGCACAACTCTGAAAGCTCGAAGAGCCTAATTATCAACATAAGTTTGCAGCGGGCCGCAAACGTCTATTTCATTTCGATGTGGAGATTTCGTTGGAGTATCAAAGAAATTCTGGAACGACAATTACTTATTCGAGGTCGAGCTTTTGCAACATTTTCTACAATTGTGAAAGCTCTCGCGGGCCGTATGTTGTGCAGGCCTGCTCTAGTGGAGCCCAGGCCCGATGACCTCGGCCAAAAAGGCCTAAACCTACCCCACTTATGACGTAAGTCACAAAAAAACGAAATCCAAAGCTTCCCAATTTTTTTTTATCCAAACTAGTAGACTCGACTCATCTTGAGGGTTTGAACAGCTCTCTAGCTCAATCGCCTGGCGAATTATGGAGTTGCTAAGTGGCGCTAGGAATGTGGTTCACGCGAACTGTCCCGGCTCCTATGACATGTAAATTTTCTTATTAGGTCTGAAGAGGTCGATTTCAGAGTCAAATATAAACCAGGAAATCGATTAAAAACATCTTGCAAGAATAACGGTTTCCAGACTTGTTCATGGGACACTTTTTCCTGTCGTCTCTCATCCCATGGCGACCTGTGGTTGTCCCATCACAACCCATAGGCTTCCCGTGAGAACTAGTAATACGAAATACGTTTTGTCATGTGCATGTTCAGCGTTTATAGGGAGAGAGAGCCATTGTTAAAGTACCCCAAAGGCCCCAATCAAGAGTCCATGGGTACGAGAGATCCATCAATGAAAATTGGGTGACCCTTTTAGTTGTTACCTCAAAAAGGACGCAACAACCGTATTTTCGGGCTTCGCACCATCAAGCTTGGGCGGCACTGAGTATCCACCAGAGGTGTTCGGACTCAAGTTTTTTCGAGTCCGACTCTAGTCCTGATCCAAGAGGTCGGAATCCTGATGCGAATCCTGTTTGCAACACAAGTGTGAAATCCGAATCCTGAAAAAATCCTATCCAGGGGTTCCCAAACTTTCCCCCTCCGTGTACCCCTTCAGCATTTCGATAGATGAGCGTGTACCCCTAAACATGGGCGCCGGAGGGATTTTTTCCTGGAAGGGGCCAATAGTGAATTTTGTAGGGGTGGGCCAAACATATTTTTGCAGGGGCGGCCAAAAGTGGCAAAATTACATTTACACCAATCGAAACTAACAAAACAACCTTTTTTACAAAAATTGATGGGAAAATGTCAAATTTCAAAATCTTGATGCGGCCTTGGCCTCCACTTGCGAAGCCCATGCCCCTGAAACTTCTTATGATAAAAAGGCTGAGGAAGATAACAAAAATATATTTACCAATAAGCATGCAAT
>JGI24159J19872_10014979_pt1 | contig 9999 bp, 8 predicted proteins | sample Ectturendosymbi4_FD_19872 | JGI IMG/M metagenome (IMG submission 19872) | reverse complement strand
CAAATGACCACCATATGACCCTGAACCAAAACTCCCCCATGAAAATTTTCTGCGTACGCCACTGTTGCAAGTGGATGATTGCAGTGACTCTATCAGCATCTGTGGAAAAGCAACTAGTATCTGTGGCTCAAGTTGCCGTGCAGATCAAATAACCCGTCCATCGAATGAGGTAATTGAAGCAATTGTTGCTCTTACCGATTATACTCGGTTGCATGACCTGCCCCAAACTGAGAGTTTATGTACATTTTTATTTTAAACTCATAACATGGACAGAAGAGGGAAGGATAAGAAAAGCAAAGCAATTTACCACGATAGAGCAAAAAACTCTCGGCTTTCGCCATAAGCACAGAGAAACTGGTGCACTGTTATCTTTCATGCAAATTTTCGCTTTCTTGAAATGAATATTTTTCATTAATATGTGAAATAAAACAGAACGTTTTCTTAGACTTTGCTATGAACGTAAACTAATGCAAGCCGGGAGTTTTTTTGCTTTAACTTAATACACTTCCCTATTTCCCATACAGCTATGAACTGTTGTTGTTGTTAATCTTTCAGACCAGCACTCTCAAACAGGTAATCATTTTCGTTCGCTTATAAAACTTTCATTTTCATTGAATTTTAAAATGAATATTTCGTTTCGCCAAGTTAAGATGATCACTAGTACTACGTCACTCACCAGAACTGCCAAAAGCAAAACTCGATGCAAATACCCAAACTGCTGTAACTGCGAACAACATTTTGTACACTTCATAGGACTACCAAACTTGTGAAGTTTGTAATTCGCTTTGCTTTTATAGCATGTCGCTTCAAGCAGGTGGCTTAGTTCCCAAGCTTATCTCAATTACTAGCATGGTGATTTTATCATATTTCAGCAGAGCGAAGCTATTTGTAGCTTACTCCGTACCATTTACCAAATTGTAATGCGGGGCATCAGACAAGCATGTTTCACCTCTTTACTACAGCATAGCCCGGTTTAACCTGGGTTATTTGATTCTTCACCACTTACCTTTATACTGCATCAAAACGCACAGTTTTTCGGTGTTATACTGTAATTAAGTCGGTTCCTTCTTAACGTCTTTCTTGCAACCACTAGCGGTACTGGGAAGAAAAGCTGCGTTTGACTGCCTGTTTCAAGAGGCAATTTACAGGAGCATATTGAGTTTTATTTTACTATTTTTGTGACACATCAAAATCATTGTCGCATTCTGTGACTCCAAATGTGTAAGTATTTTGCAAAATTGCAGTTAATAAGAACTCATGCTCTCGCATTTTGCCGCATATGAATCAAAGTAATATGACTCATTCTGAAAGCTACAAACACACGCAAGGCCAGATTTACCTACAGGCTTCGCAGGCTTAAGCCTAGGGCCTCAAGATCCGAGGGGGCCTCTCAGCAAACTGTGGTCAGGGTCGGATTTAGCTGCTGCGAGGCTCTAGGCTAATCCACTTGTGAGGACCCTTCTCTCTCTGTTACGAGTGAAAAATTGAAAAGCGTTAATCAATTAGTTTAAAGCTGAAAATGACGATATTGACGCTCTCGAAGTACGCTCAAGAAAACATTTCTAAATCCTTAGCAGTGTGCTCCGCGATCACTGCATTTGTTGCTGCCTTCAACGCAAAAGTGTTCAATTGACACGGAATTGTGGAAATCGCGCTTGTTTGGCGGGAACAGGATTTCTAATCTTCACAGGCGAACCAACCGAAAATGTCACGGTTGAATATTTGACCTAACACATAGCCTACGTATTTTATAAGTTAACTTCCACATCTATTTTTGCTCATCTGTACTCATCAGTAGCGTTCAAAATACCTTATACCGTTTCCTAAATCAAGCACGCTGCACATATGTGTGGTGGCATAAAGGCATTAAAGCACAAGGGAGTGAGTAGGGTTGCCAGATCACTTGAAATTTTTTCAAGGACATTTTATCGTTTTTTGATTATAGATATGGTAGGCTATATTCAACAAGCTTTCATGTATGAGAAAGCCAGACTAAGCTAACCATATACGAAATTAAAAATTAAACAATACTTATTATTTGGTGGAACAAATCTACACGTCATTCTTTTCAGTTAGGCTATATTGTTTAATCTTGATTCTTGAATGTTTAGTGTAATCAATAGTTCAATATTGAACAATTGCACGACTGTTCAAGAACTTTCAAGGACACCGGAAAATACTCAAGGACAACAGAATGTATTTCAAGGATCAAGGACACAACAAGTTTTGGTAGCAAATTCAAGGAAAGTCCTTGGCGCTCAAGGACTTCTAGTAACATTAAGTGAGGATCACACGTTGCGACTCGCTTACGACAGATGTGAAAATCGCGCACTCATGCGTAAACACGAACAAAAGTAAGTTGATGCTCCATGCACAATATGTCAAGTAAAACCTGTGGTGTAGGAACAGGGGCTGCAAGCGCACCCCAAAAGTAAAGTTATGATTCGTCGAAAATCTGAGCAAAGTCGCTGAAACTTTGGGCGCAAATGCTTTTACACCTTTATTCTGTTTGCGTGATCAATGAGACGGACTGATTGAAAAAGTCTGAATTTGACTTTTTCTCTCAAAATATATTTTTTTGTGTGACCTGAAAAAAAAGAGGTTTTCATGTCTTTTGTGAGAGTTCGTGTGAGAAAATTTGTAGGGGGCAGTGTCGTAGCAGCCCAATTCTGGCCCCCCAAAATGCTTACAGGGCCCCCCTAACGGTGATTTTAAAAAAGATTTCGACGTTATGGCACACCTCGGGACCGAATGGCCTTCACAACAAAATACCCTAATTTTTTTTCTTATTCCACTATTCTTTTAGTTCCACTTGCAGAAACAATTTCGGAAGAACCGTTGCCAGAAAGTCTTCAATTGGGGGGCTTCATTTTGTGCAGCGGGGATAGACATTCTCAAACTTTATGTTTAATTCACAACACAGCATTTGCAAATTGTGTGAATTAATTAATAAATTATTAAATATTTTCCCGCAAGTACCCATAATACCTCGTAGTTTGCAAATAAATTTTTTGAACAAGCTTATAACAAAAGAAACTGGGTGTTAATCATTGTCATTTAATTAACGACGATTATTTAGAGATGTTATGACGAAATGCAAATGTTTGAAAAAAGTTTGCAGGATACAGAATCAAACCTATCGTTCAGTGATGAAAACACTGTTACCTGAGGAGCAAACTTAAGGGCGGTCAAAACAGTGCGCCGCGATTAACGTTTTCTTTCATAAGCGCAAATTGATAAACTTTACTATGAGCTTAAGAAGTCAATTTTGCTTAAAAAGCATGCGCATCGTGCTTTTAACTGGCCGAAATACGGGTCCACAAACCTGATGCCTAAACTTGTTTTAATCTCTTGGTGCATGGCACATGTTTAGACTAATAACATTTTATATCTCAAATAGGCTATAAATGTTACCAAATATCGACTCAGGCCTACGTGGACGCAACATGGTTAGCATCCATAATCCAATAACTGCACTGCATTATTGGGACAAGCTTAGCAGTGATTGCTAAATAAACTCTTCTAGGTTCTAACTACACTATAAACTCCACCTGGCTGTCTGGACAGCAGGCTGCGCAAATGTGTAACTTTGGTCGTAAGCACCAAAGGTATCTTGCTTCTATGCCAAATGTGGGCAAACGGCGGCTCACGAGCCGCATACGGCTCGCCGATATGTTTTGTGTGGCTCTTCCAGCTGAATTGCACTATCTCATTGATAGCAAGTTGTTTACTCAAATTCAATGTTTGTTTCATTTATCAGTGTGTTCACACGAATTCGTAAGGTTTGTTACCAGGGAATGTACGCGATTTGATAACAAAGATAGTGAACCTAAAGCTGAAGTTAGGCTACTTTAAGGTTCCAGAACAAAATTGAAAATTTTCGAAGCGCATTGCCAAAAACATTCTGCCATTTTTCCCAATGTCAGAATGCGAGCGAAAGTCTTTCGCAAAGGGAGAACTGCAGACCACAAAGTGGAAAAATACATTGCAAGATTTGACCATTTGCAGGAGTAAAAACGATACTCTGCATTATTTGTAAATCCATTCAACGTTAATGTAGTCGATGATGGCTGCCAAGTTTGCCACAAACTTGTCTTTTTAGAAATGAAACTGACCGAAATGCAAGAGACCTGCCTTTAAAAATTTCAGTCAATGCCACTCTTCAATTGAGTTCTAGCGACAGGTTCCAGATCAAGAACTTAAAAGACCAGTGTATGACTCACTTCTGTATGTAGAACGACATATTGTTGTGAGTTTTTATTCTCTGTAATGAAATTCGTAAAATCAAAATATCGTGCAACCCTAACAAATGAACACTTGGGAGCAGGCCTGTAATCAGGTGAGGTGCAGGGGCTTCAAGCCTGCAAAATTTTTCGCCACTCCTGGAAAGATGTGTTGGAAATAGTTTACAAAATTTGGGTCCCTCTCAGAAAACTCTTCGCCACTCCTGGTGTCTCAAGCTGGTCTGGGAGGATGACAGGTGCCTTCAAGTGGTCCTCCTGTATGACATTCGCTACTAATGACAACTAAACCTGTCAATACGAGAGCAACCACCGCTACCCGCGCTGGGCGTGTTCGGTATGGGGTGGGTCATAACTCATAATGTGCCCTTCTCAGGATGCGGCAGAAGAAATGCTGCCGAAGACCCACGACCCAACATACTCCAGCTGAACACCGGGGGGCTTATTGCTGACAACTCTCTGTCATTGAGCAGCTAGCCTATAAGAACAAGGGTTTCATCATGGTCACTGGTCGATCAGTCTCCAGAACAATCAGATACCGAGTGGTTATGCATAGACGTCGCAGGATATAAGATCATTAACGTCTACAAACCTCCACGCTCGCGATTCACACGCAAGGCCATACCGACGTTTCCACACCCCAGACTGTACGGTGGTGACTTCAGCTGCCAACACGTCAACTGGGGTTACAACAAAACATTCCCTGACGGTGAGAGCCTGGACTCCTGGGCAATATCCAACAAACTTGGCCTGTTGTACAGCCCAAAGGAAACACCCAGCTTCTTCTCTCAACTATGGAACGTCGGGACCAACCCAGACCTGGCCTTCGCAAGCTTCGGCCAGGACAGCCGACTGCTGGACAGACGTGTTCTAGGAAAGTTCCCTAGGTCACAACATCGGCCTTCCCTCATAACGCCACCGAAGCTCAAGGTTCCTGCCCACAGCGATCCCATGAAGCGTTGGAACTTTCGCAAGGCCGATTGGAAGCGCTTTTGCCTTCTCACAGATGAATCTGTTGAGAGATTGCCACCTCCGGACACATCAAACATTGAGAGGGCATACCAGGATTTTTGTGAGAGCCTACTATCTGCGGCCAAACAATGCATCCCACGTGGCCGTCGGAAGAACTATGTGCCATAATGGGACAAAGAGTGCGAGACCCTCTATCACTCCTTCACCCGAGCTCCGGTGGGGAGTGGCTTCGTTCCTACTATCTCGGCTCAGGCAGAAGAAGCAGGAGCGATGGGAGGAAGCTGTCAATTCCATCGACTTCTTGCACTCAAGCCGCAAGACGTGGAGAACAATCAACAAACACACTGGCAGGTCTGGGTGCTCCTTTCACTAGTGCCCCGTCTGGGCAAACTCCATCACCTCGTAACTCGTGAAGAACGGGGCACACAGGACCGGGGACTGCAAGTCCACCAGGCTGGTCAACAAACAGCTGTCCGACCTATGGAAGATTCCAACACCTGAAGGTGACAGTATCTCCGAATCCATTAGACCGGAGGAGCTTGACTCCTGAAGCCAGGAAAGTCTCCGGGATTGGATTCCATCTTCCCGGAGTTGATAGTTCACCCCAGGTCGGCTCTCAAATCTTGGTTCGCCAACTCAAAATTCCAAAGATCAGGAGAAGAGCACTAATAGTTGCGATCCCTAAGCCAGAGAAGCCACTGTGGGTCCCAAAGAGCTATCGTCCCATATCTCTGCTGTGTGTCCCCTTCAAAATCTTCGAGAGACTCATCTACAATCGTGTCGACCCGATCATTGGCCCACTGTTCCCTCGGGAGCATGGGGGGCTTTAGACACAGGAAGTCAGAGATAGACCAGGTCACCCTGCTGACACAGGACATCCAGGATAGCTTTTCCGCTAAAAAAAAGGCCGGAGCTGTCTTTGTCTACCTCACAGCAGCCTACAACAACGTACGGCACCGCGGGCTTTCCTGCAAGCTGCTGCGATTGCTGCATGACAGACACATGGTCCACATGACCATGGAGACGGTTGGCAATCGCAGCTTTGCAACACCAGATGCGTCGCCTATAGGGAGACATCGTAGGGTGCTTTTGATCCAGTAGAAATTATTTATGCATGGGTTCTCCTTACTGAATCCAGGACCGTTCTCGCAGAAGCTGTGTTTGGTTAACAGCCCCTATTAATTGCCCGAATATTAAATACTTCTATAAAATATACACACCAGTGAAGCATATAATTTTTAGTTTCATAGCTTTTATTCATCATAATAAATATATTTAAATGACACAAACTGGTACTCACCAACACACGATTATTCAAACGTTTCTCGACATGTCACAACGCTCGAATAACCCTGATATTTTAATTCTGCATCTTAGTAATTTGCGATAAGCGATCAACAATCCATTCAGATCGGTTCCCCTATTCAAGCAATTTATAAAATTGAAACTCTATGCTTTGATAGATTTTACTAGTAGAGCTTATTCCATTATTCAAGTATATATTTTGTTATTTAATTTACTCAAAAGTTGAAGGTTTATTATGACAACTCTTAAAGATACGTCTACACATTTGATCTTGTAGTTGCTAGACCACTGTTTAACTTGCATCTCGATTTACGCAGTGAGGGCAGTTAGATTCAAGACGGAAGTTTGTCATTAATCAGAATCTCAAAGCTGCTGTTTTTTTAATCAGAGGCTAGCGACTCTGCTTGAAATGTCAACAACTCGGTAAAGCACGAAGGTAACTAGCTCACGAATACAGTCTAAACCTAAGCAACTAGCATGACGAGGCTACGCTGGTACAGTACAGCATTTGGCCTAGCAGAGCTTCGTTCGGGCAAGCCAACTTTTGTAGCTTAAGCTGGCAGGGATTAACCCGGACATGCCACTTGCTGTAGTCTAATCTGGCAGAACTCCTTCCAGATAAGCCACCTTTTTGAGATTTTAACTGGCATGGCACCTGGTACAAGCCGCGGGTTACCATCTTTTTATTCCTGATCATTGCCGGTAGTGTGCTCAAGGCACAATGCGGGTCAATGACTTAACCTCGGACGGTCGCACTGAAAGCGGAATAAGCCAGTTTCTCTTTTCTGACTATAGCCGGAGTTCTCAGACTCGAGTCTATAGCTTAACCTCAGACGGTCGCACTGAAGGCGGAAAGAGAAAGTCTAAATTTCAGTCCGAATGAGACGCCTTATATACCCATAAATCGTCATGTGACTTGGAAATTCCCATTTTCTTCAGGTATTCCTATTGGTTATTACTTGCGTAATTGTTCGGTGGTTGGCTGGTTTTAAATGCTTCCAGAACCATCAGGTAAATGCTTGGGTTTTCACCTGGTCGTGACTAGTCGTCATGTGATTTCGCTTGTGTCTTGTGACTGTCTTGTGATTTAGTCTTGTGACTTGCTGACGTTTTAATGACGTTGTCTTTAGGATTAGCTGATTTAATAATGGGTTTTGATTGGCTGCAACCCCTTTTGAATTTGTTCTGGCTGTTTCAGGGTTGCGGACTTTTCAGCAAGCCCGTTTTCTGTACAGTAATAAAGTTGTTGCAGGCAACTTGCCTGTAACATTGGAGAAATCTCACTACCGTCAACATGGTCGAGTGGCAAGTGACTAGACAATCGTCATTTCGAGTGACTCCTTTGTTGTATTTGGTTTTCTTTTGATGTACTTACACAAGATTGTAAGTAAAAATTTTTTGGACCCCTTGTGATGTACATTTCGAAAAGCAGACAAGTGTTTTTGGACTAGGGTTAGGTTTAGCATTAAGGTTTTGTGTTAGGGTTTAGGGCTAGGGATTAGGGTTTTACGTTTAGGGTTAAGGTTCAGTGCTAGTGTCAAAGGTTTCGGTNTATTGGCGTTTAGTTTTGATGGTTAGGGTTTGCNCTTAAGGTAAGTGGTTAGAGTTTAGGGTATAGGGTAAAAAAATGTATGGCCACCTTAATCCTTTATCTGAGAAGCAACTGGCATGTATGTATTGCAGCGATCAGCAGATTCGTTTGATACGTTTTTTTAGTCTTTTTAATGCGTAAACCGGATACAGTCGTTTAGACACTGCCAAAAGTTTAGATAAGGAAGTGACTACAGATACGCCTGGCCTGACACAATTCAAATAAAACGGCTAGTTTGTCATTCATACAGTACGGCGTGGTTCTNGTGGTGTAGTGGTAGGCGTTACAGCTGCTATGCCAATGGACTGTTAATCGGTTTGACTTTAACCTTGCCGACTTTAGTTTTTNTTCTTTACTTTTTTCAGGCTTACGTGTTACCTTTACGGGTTAGTGTTAAGTTAGCATTAGGTTAGGCTTAGATTAGCGTTAGCTTTGGGTTAGGGATAAGTTGGCATTAGGTTAGGTTAGCCTTAGCATAGGGTTAGGTTAGGGTTGGCTTTGCATTAGGTTGGGTTAGGGTTGGGATTAGGGTTAGAGCTACGGTTAGGGTTAAGGTTAGGTTTAGGGTTTATCTTTTACGTTTACTTCCTTTCTACCAAGCTTACTGCACTCTCGTCGTGCGTTACTGTTACGTCACAGGTGGCGTATGAATAAGTTTTCAAATTTCAAGATCCACAGGCGTATCTATAGCCACTGCTTTTAGATAATTCACTTTGGAGTTGAAACAGGAGTCGGAGTCCAAAACTTTAAAATGTATCGGAGTCGGAGTATAATTCAGCCGAAGCAGGAGCGGAGTCGGAGTCAAAAATTTCACACTCCGTACACCTCTGCCCAGCACAGTGTTTGCCTCATGAGGCAAAATAGACACTTCCATTCCCCCTTCTCTAACTTATTCTCTACCTTTGGCTTGGAACACTATAATAATAAAACACACTGTAGCTTCGTGGCCAATTTGTGAGTAATCTACCTGCTTGACTCTACTAACTCCATCCTTTTACGATGATTCAAACTTGCGCATATCAGTCTTTCAATAGACGAATAGTTGTAAGCCACAGTAGTGATAAACACAAGTGAATACATTGCAATTTATTTTGTAAGGAAACTAGTTTCATGTATTATACACATCTTAAGTCTTGCAAGCAATAAGAAAACTTGCTAGCGAAATTTTGCCACTGAACAAGAGTTGAGAAAAAGGACACACGAACTGCTGTTACGAACACGAAACAAGACCGGAAAATTTAGCTTTTTTACTGCTTAAATGTAGCTTTTTTACCGCTTAAATTTAGCTTTTTTACTGCTTAAATTTAGCTTTTTAACGATTTAGCGTCAAATTTAGTTTTTAGCTTTAAATCAGCTTTTTAACCATTTAGCTTTAAATTTAGTTTTTAGCTAAAAGATTTAACTTTTAATTTAGCTTTTCAACGATTAGCCTACTGTATCGTGTCAAGAAAAGGGACGGAATCGATGAAAGTCAAATAATTCCTCTAACTTTGATGACATGATACACAATACAGTAGAGCAGGCTTCGAGACTTGTATCTTGCATCAACATGCTAATGCTCCAAATACATACATAATGGACAATTTCGACGGATTTGAGAAACTCCACTTTTCCAGCAAACTTACAGAATAAATGCAGCAATCTACAGTTCCGAAAGAAAACTGACAGTTGCAAAGAAATTCAGAACAAGATTATTAAACCCAAATCCGGTTGTAGGGTTTCCCGTCGTAGGAACCAATGTAGGGGTTTCCTTGTCGTAGGAACCTATATTGAGGTTTGGGGTGTTGCCCAGCGTAGCAGTTGCTTGCGAGGAATGGCTGTCGTTGCATGCAGAGATGCTGGTTTCCCCAAATGCTGCCAACGAGGCAACCTATTCGTTGTATGAGTACT
>JGI24159J19872_10014978_pt1 | contig 9999 bp, 5 predicted proteins | sample Ectturendosymbi4_FD_19872 | JGI IMG/M metagenome (IMG submission 19872) | reverse complement strand
CTACAGAGAATTTCGATGAATGTTCAAGAAAATCTGGTTCAAATTTTCAGGGCGTGTATCCCTGAAAATTTTGGTGCTGCGTACCCCCCGTTTTGGCTCTTTGTACCCCCGGTTAAGAACCACTGCTCTAACCTACTGTCGCAAACAGAGGTTAGTTCCTTGAATCAATATCAATACCAACTTTCGCAATTTGCCACAAAACTCCGTTGCACATTTGACCACCTACCCGGCCTTACGCTGGAAAAGCTTAGAAAAATGGAATTAAGCAAAAGCTACACTGAGCTACTGTTGATCAATATGCTAGCTTCTTACCAAGCAATCACAAGAAAACAATTCATGAGAGACAGTGGTGCAACTAAATCTCTGGTCTCATAAAATAAATGCAGGAAGGAACTAGTATGGAATTCCCGTCCTACAAGTGTTATGCAAAACACAATCATTTTAAGCGGTTCTTTCACCATAACAATTACCTATACTCAGGGGGGCACAACTTTTTCGCTATTGCCAGCCGATTTATGTTTATTTTTGTTAGCTGCGGCCGCCAGTCAGTCCAAACTTTTAAAATTATATTTGCATTGCTTCTGTTCTGCTTCCACGCACTGAGCCTAGCCTGCGTCCACACGTGTCTGCTTGACCGTTTTCTACTAAGCATATAAATTAATACAGGAGACAAAGAGTTTCCATTAATGCAACGACGCCATAACTAATGTTTTAAATGACATGTGCAGTGTGCACGGCCGCATACATTTTTGTCGAAGGCCGCATGTTGTGCACTCATGCCGATACTACTTACGCACCCGAACAAAAGCCTTCACTTGCTGACTTTTGCCAGAATTTCCATCCAACACAAGCCTATCACAAGCGGATCTCAAGTCAAATTTTCGCAAAATGTTCTATGAACCTTTCATAGCATTCTCCACAAAACCACTGTTCTTGTTGGCGACTGCGATCGATTTGCCAAAATTCGCAAATTCTGTCACTTTTTTGGTAAGTTTGCAGAGATAGAATCAAAAGATAACCGCGCAAAACCTACTAGCACACAGGGCAAGATCCCCCTCAAGGCCTTCTGAGCTAGAGCCTATGAGCGGCAGTTTGTGAAAATTATTGCATAATTTGGTTGGAGCTGTTGTTCCAGATTAACCCTTTCAAGGCCCTGAGGCACAAGTTTCCGTCCGCCCCTACCTTTTTAATAAATACCAATGTCGCATGGTGCGCAAGTCGATTTTTTTTTCATCTTCATGAGAAACACCACATATTCATCACGAGAAACACCACATTCTGCAATATTAAATGAAAAAGTAGCCACGTAGAGTTGGCGCTTCGGGGTACCATGGGCAATGGCCTCCACTTCTCGAGTCCACTTCTGAACGCTTGCCCAGAACAAAGCAGATATTTTATAAGGCAGCCACTTTCTTTGTCCCCTTAAAAACCTTGCGCCTCCATGAATGCGCTTTCGGGCGCTGAACCTGTAGATATGGCATAATGCTTAAGCTGACGTAGCCTATGCTTAGTAGTTAATACGTAATGATATGATGAAAAGCAATGCGAAACGATCCAATTTTTTAACAGCATGTAAGATACATTATCATAGTGATTTACGTGCTTCATAGCAAGCAAATTCATGTTTCAATTTGACGAAGTTTTGTTTTCTTCATATAGTTTGCTCTCAATACTCTACATCGACATGTGTGGTTCAAACGTTGTTGCGACATTGATGTCCTAAGCTCATTCGTTATCTCGAAAACGACTTGAACCATTGCCTGCTGCGCACATTAAACAACAATATATAAGCTGAATAATAACAATGTTTGGAAAGAGTGATATTACTTTCATATCCTGAATTTGGCGATGCATAACGTTTCATGCGACTGATGCTCCCGTTTTTGTCGACACATAACTTCAAAAATTAGAACACTTGTGCAATTCAGTCCCAACTAAAAGTTCCTCGATATCATTACATTATGTGTCATTTACGTTCGCTGTATCTCTTCTAAGTTGAAAGAGAAAACTTAAGCGATTACTGAGGATCCTATACGCAATCTCCAATTATATCAGAGTAAAAATGTATTGAATCTACTGTAAACCTCTCTCTGCAGGAAAGCACAAACTCAGTGGCGAACGTGAGACCTGAATCATAGACTATCTTTGAATTATCTGATCCATAATCCTTCTGCTTGATATTCACCGTTACTAGTTTCTTTCGATTCCCAATTTCTCAAAATTGTCAAATTGTCTTTTAAATGAAATAAAAATTATTTTATTGACAGTAGCGTAATAACGGCGGTATTTATTAATACGCTTGCACTTTGCAGTAACTTAGTTACAGCGTCAAAACGAGATAGAACGCGATCACAACGTTCAGTGAAAAGCCATTTTCTAATTCCTCGAACACGTTACCAATACCTGCAACCTTGGCCTTCCTTACAGCTTTTTCACTGATCTCCTCAAATCGACTAATGTCCTATGCGAAGTGTGTGCACAACAAGATGAGCTGACCATCGCTTATCATCACAAGTCTTATAACAACAGTAAGATTTTATGTTTCAAGACAGACGTCAGCATTGTCCAATGTCTATATCTTTGGCGAGGCTGAGAAAATCGATACACTTGCTGCACAAGATAAAAAAATGCAGCATTGCAACTATTAGCAACAGCTTGCCCGATTGAATTCAGTGAATGTGCAATGCAGGGTACTCTGCGAGGGAATTTATTTCATGAACAGCAGAAGAGTATGCCGTTGCACATGCCACTCATGTTTGAGGCGTTATTGAATGACTGGCACCTATATTGGCAATATCGATTACAAATACAGACAAATATTCTAGAACAGCTGTTGCCAAACCTCGACCTTTGTGACCAACATTTTTGAAAAATGTGAGGAAGCGTTCCACACGACCATTTCCAACAACATTGCGAATTACGATCGTTTGTTGGCCGCGATGATTAATCAGCCATATAATCAGCGGAAATACTGTAATCTTTTGCGGACTGGATTTCCTTAATAACATCATGTAATACTTGTGTACCCATGCTGCTGTTGAACTCTCCAGAAATAGTGGATTGCAAGTAACATGTGTGCCCCTTGCCTTTATTGGTATGATTTATGATGTGTGCAGAGATAAATGGATCAAATTAGCTAGAAGTTCTGAAATTCCTAACAAGTTGCCATTGAATGAATGAATGTATTTTGTCAGCAGACACGAAGTCCATAGCACAAATACACACTTTCTGCACAACTGACGTTGACGAAAGCAGACAAAACAGAACGTTTAACCAAGGCGTTGGAGGCTGAATCACGGGGCTACAGACACTTTCTTAACACTTATGCGGCGATCCTGCAATTTAGTCACTTCCCAAAATGCCAAACCTCCCTGCAAAACATGTTGTAACATTTTCTATGCGACATAATACAGCTTTCCAAAATTTTTTGTCGTCATCAAGCTGTTTTGCAATATTTCAGTCATCGCGATCAGTCTTTATAGCACCTGCTGCCAATGATATGATATAAGAGCTGCAGACTTTTCATCAGAAGATATGCTTCGAGATGTATCCTTCCCACCAGAATACCTATTCCCTGAAAATCCTTCATCACGAGATTCAACGATTTGCTCACAAAGCAGTAAAGTTTACGTTTTGCAGGGTCGAAACACTTTTTCGCAAATTAAATATTGCCTATAAAGCAGGGAACACATATGCAGTGTCGGAATTTGTTACCATCTTGTTGTGAAGTAGAATTTATGTACTCGTTTTGTAAGTGCAGTGCTGACATTCTTTACTGCCTTGTTGTGCCTAAAATTATTTCGTTTCTTCAGTTGCTTTGCCCAACCGCAACGTCGTTGCTAAACTATTGGATTAGTTTTCTGTGAAATAAGTGCTATGATCTGAGCTTCTGTCATTGTTATGACCCCTATCTAGTACAATAAATCCGGCACTGCCACTACAGGCGGCAATGTTTAGAGCACAACTTTACATTTTGATGATTAGCCACGGCACCTCAAGTTTGATCAAAACGTAACTTAACAGAAATCATTACGTAGCAGCACGCCACGTATCTTTTTACCTTCTACGCAAACGTTCGGACAACCCTTGTAATTCTTTGCAAATGAAAGCACACGTGTCGCATTGGAATGACTCATCAATGAACTGCAGCTGTAGAGCTGCAATTTCATCCCTTGGTTGCGGTTCCCTGTGACTTTGTAAACTAAAGAAGTAGTCAAGTTTATTTTTTGTGTATCTTTTTTTGTTTTGTATAATTCGAAAACTCATGTTTATCTGTATATAATTCGAAAACTCTTGTAACATCTGCAACAATATATTGACTTTAAAAGACAGGAAACTACTCGGTAAATGTAGCATACAGTACCGTTTAAAAAAGATAAAAGCCTTATCTTTATTTTAGTTATCAATGAATGTTTTGTGGCTCCCAGCGTTTTCTTTCCTGCAGGAAATGGACCAAATTGCTCTTCGAGTTTTATGGCTGCTACACCCTGTGCTAGACTGTATCGCAATTCCAACAGTATAAGCTTTTCTCAAATCCTTGGAAGAAAGGATCTGAAAACATTTTCGACGTATTGTGGATTGTCACCGATAAACGATGCCATACAACCCTGTTTTGGTCAGGATAAATTGGTGCAAAGTTATTTTTCTGCATTTAGGTCTTGAAATTTACTTTAAAGAAACTTGTTTTTACGTTTTAAAAAGCATATGTGAAAACTAGAACATTATTTTGATAACTCCATATAACTTAAACTACAAAAGCAGTGATTCGCCCCCTAATGTTAAAAATCTTAAAACGCAAAGAAATATCAATTGTTTTAGGTTGCTGTGGTGGGATATGTTATTATTTCTGTGTCAGATATTAGTTCCTTTTAATTTGCGAATAAATCAATAGAAGTCTTGCTCCTCAAACTTTTTTCGTCTTTTTTTCATCAGGATGATGAAAGATGAAACGTCAATATAAATATAATAATTTTTTGCTGCCGGCCAGCGATATTCCACGATTGATCTCGCCTTTTATAGTAAATAGTACAAGTTTCTCAATCCTGGTTTAGTGTATATTCTTGGTGCGTTTAATTCATGTGCCTTTCCAGGAATTCATTCCATTTACTTTATGATTGATTGCGACCAAACGTTAGATTCTTACTTCTCTCTAACTATCGTTCCCTTCGTGTGGTAGAAAAGGTAAAATTCATTTGGACAACAAGGTGATAGATTCGAGAGGTGAAGCAGCATATAATTATTTGACCTTCCAATTTGATTCAAAAGCAACACAACTTTCGGGTGCCATCTAGTGGAGCTTTTGAGCATTCTAAACATTGCGTGAGTTGTTGAAAATGCTTTGAAGTGTAGGCAGTATAAAATAGTGCGTTGAGCGCTACGCCCATGTTTATTTAGTTCTCTAAATTCAAGGGCAATCATGAGTAATGTTATGCTAGAGTATCTGTATTTCGACATTCGTGCAGAATGCTTTTGAAATTTGAAATTTGAACAATTGAACAATTGAAATTTGAAAACAAAACGTCCTGCCTTCGAGACTCTCAGAAATTGAACGTGTGTTTTTAATGCTGTTAATATTTCCTCTGTTCTCTTTTCAAGCTTAAGCTTCTGTTTTGATGTGTGTGAAGTTTAATGTTAGCGAGTAACACAAAACCCTGTTTTCCATAAGGCAAACTGTGATAACAAGCACGATTCGTTAATGCAAAAACAGCACTTTACGTGTATTACGTCGATAAACAAAAATCAATGCAATATTTGTACTGCAACCGAAGCAATATTTATTCGAATTCAAGCTTTCGTGTCTTTGAAAAATTTTACAACAACCAGCATAAACGAGTATTTATGCAGCAAGTTCCAGCAATAAACACCTCTGGATGAACAGAGTCTACTGTAGGAAATATATCGTCGCCGTTAACGATGTATGCATGTCCATTGATTTTGATTCTTGTTCTACCAAACAAGTTATTTTTCGCTATGCTCACATGTTTATTTTATTGACCTAAGTTGATGGGGAACTCGTGTTTGAAATTTGTGTAAATATACCTTGAGTAAATTGGATCTGCATGATTTTGAATACTATAATGTTTTCGTGAAATCAAGATATAACATACAAACATGCTTTCTGCATTTGCAGCATAACCAAACTCATAACCCAGTCATGATTATAGTTAGTCGTATTACTTTGAGCTTGGTTGATGTTTGTAAATGGACAAAAGGTAACAATTACCTGAAACTGGTTTCTGATACAAAAAATTGTCTAAAATTGTTGTTTAGACAGTGACAAAGTTGTCTAAGATTAAACCCTGCTCAAATTGGGGAAACCTATCCAGTGTTTACAGCACACTTCGTAGAAATTGTAAAGGTTGTTGCTATATAACACAAAATATTTGCAATTTAGAGCACCATTTTATTAGTAATTATTAATATATTTTGTAACATTGTTTGTCTTAGGCTCAAGGATCATCTCACTTGAGGAAGCAGTGTACACAAAATATACAAAAAGCATTCAGAAACTAAGCAGCGGTTAACGGTTGGGTGCGTGAACACGTTACGCTATAGTGAGGAGGAATAAATAGTTGGAGGAATAAATAGTTAAATAGTTGGAGGTTGGAGGAATAAATAGTTTAGTGATGAGGAATAAATAGTTGGAGGAATAAATAGTTTAGTGGGGAGGAATAAATAGTTGGAGGAATAAATAGTTTAGTGAGGAGGAATAAATAGTTGGAAACCTGCATCTAGGCGTACATAAATCTTTCGTATTGATTTGAGAGACACACATAAGGTAATGCGTAAAATATAGAGTGTATGAAAGCTAGTGCCATTTGAAACGAGCGATAAAGATATCATATGAAATGCACACATTTGAACTGAAGCATATAAGTTGTTTCGAACCACAGCCCTGGCCCTCGGAAGGATTTTTTCCAAGGGGTGCTGTAGTGAATTTTTCCAGGGTTAGCCGAAAGGATATTTTGCAGGTGTGGAAAGAGTGGCAAAATTTGATTTTACCAATTGGAGACTAAGAGAAAAACCTTATGGCTAAAATTTTAATGGGAAAATACCAAATTTCAAAATATGTGGGGTGCCAATCAGTGTTTCCTCTGCACAAACGTTTGTCTTAGTGCGCATGCAGTCGCGCAACCATGTAGACGTACAACCAGTGAGGCGTTTCAAGCGTTAAAAGGTTATGAAAAATACATACAATATTTAAATTCGGAATGTTTCAAGTGCGCGAGAATGAGATTTCACCGCGCAAATGGTCTGGTGGTTCTGCGCATCTGCGCACCTTAGAGGGAACATTGGAGCCAATGCCCTCCTGCACACCCCTTCCGACGTCCATGACCACAACTAAAGTTATGACGAAATGTGGAATATTTTTCTAAGGAACAACGGCATTCCATAAAATGAAGTCGAAAATTGTCTAGATTAATGTAGGCTACAGATATAAGTTTAGGTAGTATGTGCACTCTTTTCGCAAATGGCAGACACACCTCTGCTTGCATTATTGGCTCAAAACAAGGAATTTTTGACTGCAACTGGATTGTGAAATACGGCTCCTTGTGATATGTAAGCAGTAGAGCAGAACGAATTCCATTCTCTTTGGGTGTCATTGTTATCATTTAATAAATCATGAAGCAATACACAAATGAAGCAAGAAGAACTATACCAATGAGCACATAATGCAAAACAAGCAATGAAAGTTTTGGAAAAATACTTCTCTTGGTGATTATTTTTACTGTACGGAAATGAAAATAGATGCACAAATTGATCAGTGGGATGTATCTGATAAGCATGTATTACAACACTGCTAGGTAAACTTAAGGCCCAGGAAATTTCATGATAACCAATGAGAAGAGCTTGTTTGTTTGATTCTTCATTTTATGAAGAAGCAATATACAAAACACACTCACAAGATAACTCCAGTTCACAGAATCTGTCACTGAAAAGGTTCATTTATAAAGACTTCAATTGTCAAAACTTTTCTGGGAAACATTGTGGAAAAAATTGGGCAGTGTCATGCCTATTATAATGTTTCAAAAAGTTCGCCAACACTGAGCCTTTGGATATAAATTAAGCTTGCGGAACTTATAACGTTCAAAAATGCTTTGGTTCGACTTTCTAAAATTTTGTTTTCACAAACAGAACTGATACTATTTCAAAGATAAAGTTTTCTTTGCGCAAACAAATACAGAGAGTGACTTAACAGATGTTGCTTATATCAGTATCGATCTCAAGGAGTCATGTAGGAACACTGAAACACTCCATAGAGCTGTTACATAGAATGTATCTTTCGTCTACTGAGTGGAGAATCTCAACTATTCTGTTCAGTTAAAAACTTGCAACGACAAACCTTTTTTTATGTTGGTCGTTTTCGTGAAATTTCCATGGGCAATGTTTTGTTTGAGAAGCCATGTTATTGAGTTAACTTTTTTATCCAGCGACATACGAACAGCAGAGACCTGATACAGTCCTCTTTTTTCATACATGGTTTTAAAAGCATTTCAAACTACTTTCTAATGCACAAGCACATATCAAAAAGTTCAGGGTTTCTTAAAGGAAAATGTTAGTTACCCGGTATGGACCTGTAGAGACCCGATTTCTCTGATTCTAGGGACCCGATGATAATTTTTTCTGATTCTACGGACCCGATTTTCAATTCTAGGGACCGGAATCGGGTCCCTAAAACGCCTTAAAAAACCCTGCAAAGTTTTTAATTTACTTTTATGAGTAGACATATGCAACTACAGAAATGTGAAAAGTATGTGGCTGCGTGCTCTAGCGCATACTGCCCTCTGAGTGTAAAATAAATGAACTTAACTCACGTTGTTTTTGACATTCCAAGAACTGTCATTTTGTGCCATAGTTTCTGGTTGAATTGCCAGAATAAAACCTTAAAATGAAAAAATCTCTTTTGAAAAACCTGTTTTCGGCAAAAGATTATTTTTTGCAACATCGTATCCAACCTATCTCAGTGTCAAGAAAAAGAAATAACGCCATCCCATGAATGACCGAGGTTACCATTATTCTTACTTGAGTTTTAGCATTGCGAAAGCGGAGCCGCAATCTTCGCGAGTGTAACCTGTTTCTTTTAAACGTGAACTAAAGCAGGAAAACGTGAATTAAAACGGGGATTACTCCAAGTTTTAGGTGACAGAAATTTTCATCATGCGAAACTACTGTACCTGACTACTATTGGTGTTCTGTTTTCCTTGTCTTTCACTGTTTTCCCGTAAATCCCTTTTTTTGGTTTGCGATTTAATTGCCTACATCTTTATATTTCCATCTAATTTTCATTTGGTTTTAATTTTCAAACTTTCCAACAGAAATAACAAAATGTCTGGAAAACATTTATCCACATTTTGAAAAAAGATTTCGAATATGCTTTATCTGAAGGGTACATTTTATACGTGGTATCACGTAAGCAAAGCTGGGCAATCTCTTAATCTTAACCTAAAACCAAAAGGCTTTCATTAAAAATAGGTGATACTGTAAGTTATATTGGTTGGCAGTGAGTTTAGCAATTCTAAGAAATGTCTCTACGTGATATTGAGAGATTAAAATTTTTCTACTTCGTGGAAAAGAGCATCGGAAGAATGGAAGGAAAGAGCAGTGGATGCACCAGCCAGCCCTTGCCCTCAGAGAACTCATTCCTGTTTGCACATTCTGGGGTTTACATGCGAAAAAAATGTTCTTGATGAAAAACTGGTTTAATGCATAATTGTTGAATTAGGCATGAAGTGCAGGTGCAAGACACAAGGTATTGTGTCGCCATATTTTGTCCCGTCCTGTTTGAAATATGAATATCTTGAAGACTTTCTTTTGACTGAATTTTACTTGTTTCCGGGGCCGGATTCACCAACAGGCTATGTAGGCTTAAACCTTTACTTGTTTCCGGGGCCGGATTCACCAACAGGCTATGTAGGCTTAAACCTTTACTTGTTTCCGGGGCCGGATTCACCAACAGGCTATGTAGGCTTAAACCTTTACTTGTTTCCGGGGCCGGAT
>JGI24159J19872_10014973_pt1 | contig 10000 bp, 9 predicted proteins | sample Ectturendosymbi4_FD_19872 | JGI IMG/M metagenome (IMG submission 19872) | reverse complement strand
ATGGATTGTTTTGACAGACCTGTCAAAACATCCTGTGGTTTTGTAAACATGGCTAGAAAGGCCGAAATCGCACGGTGAAAATTGTTTTTTTCAGTCTTAACTACAAGTCTTTCCCGATTCAGAGCGGATTTGAACAGCTCTCTGGCTCTATCCGCTGGCGACTGTTGGCCATATAGAAAAGAGATGTTTTTCACCACAGACTGGGGTTTGTGGACGTGCTGAAATTTTTACCAATTTTTGGTGTTTTGTCTTATAATTTCGGCTACAGATATGCTAGAAAGTCATTCAAGGGCTCTAAAGATGCGGATTTTAGCCTAGTTTGCAAAAAAATCTTGAGCCAAAAGAATGGCCCAATTGGTTGAGGCCCAGGGCCGGCCAAAGGTGGCCACTAAAAAGCAAAAATACCCCCACTTGTGGCGGTCCCCCCAGAGAACACCAAACTAAAAACGAAAAAATTTTTTTTGATTTCAACTAGAAGACTTGCTGAAGCTGTAGAGGGTTTGAACAGCTCTATAGCTCTAGCGGCTGGCAACTCATGGCCAAAACATTGCGAGCAAATTATTGGCTCGCGCAGTCGTTAAGGCTTAAAGCTAACCCCTAAACTTTTAAACCCTAAAGTTAGTCCATGAACCTAAGCCCTAAAACTAACCCTTAAACCTGAACCCTGAAGTTAAAGTTTTAAACCTAACCCCTAAACCTGAGCTGTAAACCCTACACCTAATCCCTGAATGAAACCTCTAAACCTAAAGCCCAAACGTAAACCTAAATTGTAAATCTGAAGAGAAAAGTTTGGAAAGTTTCATGCAACTACAACTACCAAAACAAAAGTCACTAAGCTAAGAGGTGAACCGAAAACCTTTGACACAGCAGGCCTCAAACACATCTGCTATGCTACGACATCGGTGCCGCTTGAGTGACAAACTCAACGTTTTATTCAAACCACATCATGTGAGGCAGATGAATAGTCACTACCTTTACGGAAGCATTTCTGATATATTTTTTCTAAAGCCTCAGAGGTTTCAAGCAATGTGGAACATGATACCATGCTGTACTCTCATCATAGGCTATGTGATTGACAAGATATTTAACCAATGCACAAGGTAACACTGCACAACTGAGGGAACAATGAATCTTACAGAAAGAACGAGGATTCAGAAGGCAATAGCTACACATTGATACAGGGGCAAGTGGTAGGCAGTGATGGTGGTCAGTACGTTAAAAGCAACTAGAAAAATAACGGGTAAAATTAGATCGAACTTGCGCACAGGCCAATATGCTGGCAGTGTTTCCACTGACCACAGCCAGGGACAGACGCTGGTGGAGCCACTTGCGCTCCCTGGGGTTGCCAGACATATCAACAAGTTTCTTTGCAAGACCACTCAAAAAAGGGTTAGTGGACTTGCCATACACACCAGTGGTCTTAATTGCCACTGGTTGAAAATGGTAATTGCTTTGGAGGTCATGATATATATTGTTACATGCTTTCCTAACATTTGGCAGCATATCAAAGCACTTTCATTGCACAAAATCACATTCATTGCTGTTGGACCCTGGTCTCACCTAGGTGGACAAACTCAACAGGTCAATGCATTTACACAGCTTCGGAGCCACATAAAGTTCGGATTCTCATTCCTAAACCTAAAGTTCATAGACTCAGGCAAGGACCAAATCATTAAACAACAAACCACTGCGAAAGTTGTATAAAATGTATATGTACGTCCCGGAGAACCTTTAATTGCCGTATTTATTTGAGTACAAGTCGCATTTTTTTGTACTAAAATTCACCCAAAAGGTCAGGTGCGACATATACATGAGGTGCGACATGCGCATGTACACTGTTACTGTGTGCGTGATATCTAGACGGCGCTTTGCACCTTCATGTGTGTGCATAAATGAATAAATGTTGTTTAGAAACTTTTGTACTGTTTGATTAGGTCAAATATGGAGGTGCGACTTATGCATGCGACTTATACTCAAATAAATACAGTAGTTAAAACGTATATATATGTTGCCAGGGGAGACGTTAAGCAAATTCAAACAACGTATATGTACGTCGGCTGGTAGCAAAAGTGATAAGTTTGTTGTAAGCCATTTGATTTTGCATTGCATAGCTTATAGGGAGCTTAACTGGTAGTTGTTTAATTATTCGGGAATTATGACAGTCATTGCATTTTAAATATAACTTATAGATGACAATTGCTGGTAGTTAATATTTTGGCATGATTACAATCGTATTTTTCAGACCATTAGGCGCACCGGATTATAAAACACAGCATCAACAATTGAATGCTAGCTGTAGTTTTTTCATACATATGGCATACCGGAATATAAGGCTCATTAAATGAAGCAAAACTCAGATAACATACAACTGGGTTTAATCAGACAGATTAAACTCCCTTGTATTACCACACATACGAGGGAGTTTAACTTGTCACACATGCTTAATCTGCTAGACACAAATAGAACAAAATAAAAGTTGCGTGCAGGTTTGATTCAGTGTGCCAGTGTAGTTAGTTGTATGTGCTAGCCACTCTGTATGCTGCTCATTGTAATTGTTATTGGTTTATTACGTAAGATGATGGTCTGTTTACAATAAAATTGTATCTAGCAATTAAATAAATAGCACTATTTACCATATAAAACTGGTTCTAGATGAGAAAGCACAACCAGATCCATACATAGGCGCACCGCATTATAAGACACACATTCGATTTTTGAGAAAATTGATGGATTTTAAGTGTGCCTCGGCCTAATGCTCCGGAAAATACGATAGTTTTTTTGGGACTAGCATGAAACTTGTGTACTTCTTAGGTTGTTATATCTAGCATGCAATAAGTATGAGCTATATATTAGAGTTAGGCAGAAATATTAAGTTAATCCTAGCCACAATATGAAAAAGTAATGTAACAGTGCACTGTGACATAACAGCAGACTAATCATCCTACTTATTAAATGAGACCATCTTTATGCATTTAGCAAGATTGAGCTGCAGTTTGTTGGCAATAGCATTTTCTTTAGACAAGTTTATTGAACTTGTTTAAAGTACATTTTCTTGTATTGGTGCAAACATCATGCCCACTTTTAAAGGTGAGTTGTTTGTTGACTATTTCTGCTGCTGTATGAAGATGCTTCCACTTAGGTTGTAAACCTGGGTAAATATTGCCTGTGGTGATTGTAGTAGGGCTTTGTCAAATTGCTGGTTTGACCAAGATAGCCAAAAGTCAATTTTGGTACTACACCTGACAATGCTGATCTGATAAATTTTCAGTTCACTACTGCAGATCAGGATATACCAAAACTTCTTGTGTTGTATTAGGTGTATGGATGCTGAAAACAATAAGTAAATTGCAAGCCAACTTCTGTTATCATAAAGTTTAGAGGATCAACAGTGAAAATAAAAATGATCAGTTTCCATCCAATTTGGGAAGTTCTAAAACATTGACACAAACTTTCAATTAAAAAATGTGATGTTGTTCAGTTTGTCAAAAATAAGGTGTGTAGTGTTTCAACTCTGTCCTTCACCACAAAGACTAGTAGTGATCAAACTCTAAAAAGCTCTAAATTTCAGCTCCCTTAATAGAAGCTTGCATGGGTGAATCTTTTTTTGCAGATGTTTTGGATATTCCTCAGGTCATTTATGAATGTTTAATTTGATCAGTTTTGTTCTTGTAACCTTTTTATTTTGCAGTGAATGTGAAATGGGGAAAGGAAAAGTTTACAAATGTGGATCTGTCAACTGAAGAATCTCCTGACACATTTAAACTTCAGCTCTATTCTTTGACTAACGTTTTGCCTGAACGACAAAAAGTCATGCTGAAAGGTGCGACAATCAAGGAAAGTTGGGGGAATGTGAAGCTTAAAAATGTAGGTTGTGATGGTGTGGTATGACCTTAATCAGAATTTTAAAAAATGGTCTTGATATTGGCATTATTGGTTTCAACTAACTGTGTCAGTGGTTGTTATCAAGTTGAACTACAACTAAGAAAGATGAAAAATGACGTCCTTTTTGAATTATTTGAAGTGTAGATTTTAGAATATATATATTTTTTTATATTTATAGTTGAAGTTCCAGCGGTGTCAAAATGCAATTTGCTGTGTATTGGGTTCTGCCATAAATAATTAGTTGCAAATGCACATAGTCAAAATTTTTTCACATTGAGTCATATGCTGCTTCTTAGCTAAGTAAATAATTTGTAGTGCCCGTAAGGATTTAAAAACAAATCTGGTTAAGGCCAGCTTTGCATGAATGTTTGACATATGTTGGTGTGATCTATAGAAGAAATTTATATACAGGTTTTGCAGAGTGTACTTGAACAAAACTGTTTGAATTTCTCTGGTTACTTATGTGTTTTATGATATTTTGTGGAGGTTGTAGTTGTGGTTCCTAGCTTTGCATTCCAGACAGATTTGGTAGCTTTTAAAAGAGTATATGCACTTTTCTACACTAGTTTGCATTTAGAAATGCTTGAACTGATTGGCAAGCATTGTTAAAAACAAAAACGATCAGGAAGGCTTATATGTAGATTTAAAAGTGTCAACATCTTTTTCTGATAAGAAATAAAGCTCAGTAATAACTGAGGTGGTCGGATATTTGTGATCTTGGTGTTTTGCAATGGATATGTAGCACTTTGCAGAATGTTTCTTTGCCATGAACAAGGTTTAATTGTTACTTTTCCTTTATCAAGGGAATTACACTCTTAATGATGGGAACAGCTGAAGAACTCCCTCAAGCACCTGCTACAAAAACTGTGTTTCTTGAAGACATGACCGATGATCAGCTTGTGTCTGCTGTATGTGTTTATATGTACTTGTATATATTATAGCTGTTCTTTGTAGAAGCAGCTTATGTATGCTTATTAAACTATGACTCACACATTCCCTAGAACCAGCACTTTTATTGGCTGAAAGTAATCAGTTGTGCTAGGCAGTTTAAAGTGGTATGAACCTAAGTCTTACTACTAATAATATGTGGTGCAATCAGTGTGTGGATGAATAAATGAAGTAGCGGTAAAAAGGAACTCAACCAAAACTTTATAAAACAGTGAGGGATAAACACTGGCAAAAGATTGTAAAACAAAAATTAAGTGATAACAGGTAGCATCATTTTTGCAGATGTTGATACTAGCTTTTAACTTTGTTCATCTAAAATCTTTGTGCATTAGGGTGTCGTTCTTGTTTCCCCAAATGTCATGTGATTTCAGTGTAAAAGTTCAGGTCCTGGTTTTCAACGTGACCCTTCAGCAATGTCACACGTTCTGAATTTCCCAAGAAGTCATAGTTTTTTCTATACTGCTCAGTGACTGTTCTATCAGGATGAGATATGTTACTTGTTTATCTCACGTTCTTGACAAATTTTGTATATGTGGCCTCATGTTTTCACAATTAGGTCCTTGCGGCAGTGATGTGGACCCAACATTTCTGTCCTAATTGCAATTGCATCTTGGGGCAACAAGTGTTTTAATGTAGCTGCAGTGGGATGCTTTTATCATTTTGACTTCATAGTTTTTGTAAATGAAGACTTGTGGTTGAATGATCTCTTGAAGTGCACGTCTGCAGATGGACCTTATTACTGGTTTGGAGAATCTTGGAAACACTTGTTACATGAACGCCACTGTTCAATTTCTGAAGTCTGTGCCTGAGCTTCAGGAAGCATTGCAAAGGTGGGAAAAGAGAGCTAACATAGATAGTTTAATTCGTAACAAACATTGAGTAAAAATTACACCTGTCTGGGTCTTTAAGTAAACGTCACAGGTCTTTGGATTTCTTGTTATCTCGAAACCATTGTGCAGTGATAATTTTTGCGCAGTGTATACCCATAGTTAAATAATATGCTGGTAAAATTTTTAGGCTGTTTTAAGAATTAGTTTTGATATATGTTTTTGTAGAAATCAGTGAGAAACCGATTCTTTTCTCAGTTATCATGGAAACATTGCTGGCTCTGGTCTGATGGCGAGCTTGGGAGGAATGGCTGGAGGCGACCTGGATGGCGGTATCACCGCCGGTTTTCGCGATCTAGTCAAAGAAATGAATGCTCAGACGCAGCCGTCAATCAAACCGTTTATATTCCTTCAGTTGCTGTACATGCGATTTCCCCAGTTCGCTGAGAAAAATGACCATGGCCATCCCATGCAACAGGTATTATACTAAAACACAACCTTATAAATAGTTAGATCAGCTCAGCTGTTGGAAAAGGTAAACACAGTGTGATGTTGCTCGACATTCGTGGTGGGTTATGAAGGAATATAAACGGTTTGAATTGATTTAGTCTATTTGCTACTTTCCAACATTTGTTGATCTAAATGTTGGATGGTAGCAAATAGACTAGGTTGTAACCACTTTAAATATTCAAATGCAGGACGCAAATGAATTTCTGACTGAACTACTAAGGATTTGTCAACTGAAGCTCACTTCATCCATTGACGAAAGCAAGCAAACTAATGCCATAAATCAATACTTCGGGATTGAATATGATGCGAAGTACGATGTCTGTTTTTCGAATATTTGCGTGTAATTTTGAGCGCGTCACACTCACTTGTGCCAAATGTTTATATTTAAAAAGTTACGGTTTGCATAACTTGCTGGTACTCGTTCAGCAAAAATCCCTGAAATGGAAACGTAACCCAGGAAGATTGACTGGTTGAGTGATCCTGGGTTGCATAGGCATATTACACTCGTATTTTTGAATTGTTATTATTGAAAAGTTGTATGCTAATCCAGCCTTTAACTTGAGTCACTGTGGTGCTCCATGAGCATGAAACCTATTTTGACCCGACAAGAAGCGTTTTCCCGTGTTAGGCGTTGTTCACCTCACATCGCCGAAATATGCCAACGAAAATTTTTAGTGTCATGACCGAAACTGAACCCGCTTGTAAGCAGGATCACGGGAAAATGGGAATGTCACTGGCATCAACACCATTGACACTCGTATTATGGGTCTATCTAAAAACTACAGGCCTTACTAAACCCCAGCCTACTGAAGTGCAGGCCTAGATGGCCTATCTCGGTAGAAAACAACACTATAAACTCGAATACTGAAAAGTAACTTGCAATTGAAAATTTTCAGAAGCAGTTCTTCAACATCTCCTTCCTCGGAGTTTTGTTACATTCCCGACACTTGTACGCAGCGTTTAAGTCGTGAATTTTATTTATAGGAAACAGCCAATAATATATTTCAAAAAATATTAAAATGATTTAGTGCGCTTAATCGATTAGAAACAATAAGATCTTATCTTTGCGGATCACCTTTATTCGCAACTCCCAGGAGAGCAATCTTAAAATGTCGTGAAATACCTGGCGAGGATGCTTTGCAGAAGACCTTTCATAAAGCAGGCTTGAACAATTATAATAATGCTTCAGTTTTTTCAAAATGACGGTAATCAGTGTTCTGAAATTGGATTAGTTTACATCAGAATTGGATTATAGCCTGAACTTAAAATTTGAATTCCGGCTCCACAACCCTGCTCCTCCGACTTCATTACAGGTTGGTTAGCTCTGCCAGCCTGCAGGGTATGGTCATCTCGCGACGTTTTCAGTTAGTGTAAGAATTCAGGATGACAGGTTGAGGTTAGAGTTACTGATATGGGTTGAAAATAAGGTTTAAGTTAGGTTAGATTTAAAAGTTTCTTTTTTGCTAATCGACTTATCCCACTACTCATCAGTGTAGCGATCGGAGAGGTCAAGCGTCAAGCACGCAGATTTCACACAGTGGTAGCAAGCACCAATTAAGGTCGCACGCCGTACTCATTCTATCTATTGCTGCTTGTTCGTGCCACGTACATATGGATGCTATTCTTAGCGCACATCCCGTCCGTGGTACATCGAGCATGCGACGCCGCGCCGACCGAGTAGCCTCAACATCAGTGTACCTGATGGGCAGTAGGACGAGTTATCGATCTGCAAAATTATTCCACAGCCTAAGACCTTACAGATGACAAGACAGTTGAAGAAATTTGGATTTGCTCGAATCCTAGCGTTGCTAAAGTTGCACTCCCTTTGCTTTAATCTTTCGTTTCCACATATTTATGTTAAGTCCGCAATCTCAACAGCCTCTTCATTAAAACTGCACACAGAAATCGCCTTGTATAAGAGGATGATTGTTCTGTTAGAAACTTTTCGTGTGGATAAGCTACTCAAGAACAAACAGTATCAAATTTCCTACTGAATTTGAGTAAATGACAATTTTTTCATGGAAAAGTCATGGAGCCCCAAAAATCTTTCTGTGGACCCCCGGTTGGAAACCACTGGTCTAGCTCTAAAGCGTTATCAGTTAAAGAAATTCGTTTTTGAGTATGTTATCTCGAAGTTCTCTACAGCACAGGAGTACCCACATTCACGTCATATTTTAGCTCATACTGTTTCTTATAAAACCAGAACGCTTAGTAGCGCTGTTCAGGAGCAAAGTTGAGTGGAATTAGTGAAGTTACTGTAGGTGCGTTTAAATGACTGAAAAGCGTCCTTCACCCAGACCTAAGTCCAGTGACGTAGCGAGGCTAAGTGCCGCCCGGGTCCGACCATAAAAGTGCCGCCCTTTCCACTCCTCAAATTTGCTTACAAAATTTTAAAATTAAAGTTGTTTCGTGCTTACTTAAAGATATCAGGATTAATAAAGCATCTTGAAAATCACAATCAAACACTCATACAGTTGGAAATGGGTCTTGTTTTTCATTGTCGATTATGAGGGTTGCATTTTCTGCTTGTTACCACCTTTCTCATCATTAATTTTTCTACTTTTTTGCTTTCTTTACATTTGCATATACGGACCCGGCATGTTTCGTCAAATTATCTTCCCTGTTGGTTTTCAATCTCCGGTAAGACCACCATAGGCTTAGCCAGGAGGGGCAAAGGGGTCATGCCCCCCCAAAGTTTTTGGAAAATATAGTCATTTTGTGCTTTGAGAGGCGTTTTTCCAAACAAAATAGTGTTAATCCTCTAAAATCATACATTTTGGCCTCTACCAGCCCAAAATACTGAAACCCACAGCACGGATTTTTAATAGTTTACGCGTTCCAGGGGTCAAACGAAAACATAAGGGGTGTGATGACGGCTTACCTGCTTTACAAATATAAACATTTATGTATGTTACAATTTCGTGTAGTATCCCCGTCTTTAAATAAAAAGTATATCTACCGCATATAGCAAACTATACTAATAAATCTGATAAGTATGATCTCAGTGATGTATAGAACGTTTCATTGTTCACTTCACGTTTCAGTAGTGGTTTAATTATCTTATAATATGTACAAGGCATCAAACGCTAACTCCGTCGGGACTTGCGCGGGGCCCTCTATAGGTGCAGGGACCCATCTTGAAAAAATATCTTAAACAGGTTTATAACCGGCTATGGTTGAGAAGCGCTGACTTGCAGTCTTCGTCGTGACCTGCGCACTTGGTCGCGCTGTTGTGTTAACAAAAATTTGACATAAAATCCACTGATTTATAGTGTTTCACGTTGGAGGGGCTTGGAACTTTTTTGGGGGGCTAAGCCACCAAAGTCCCTGTGGCGGCGGAATTGGTTACCAACAGACGTCTATTTCGAAAACTTTATTACCAAACCATGCCAGATGGGACAAAGGCGTTTTGAATGCTCAGCAGTGATCACAACGTCTTACTTTCGACGGTAATTGCGCTGAACAACTTTGTTAAAGTACAGCCATTGCTAAGTTGTACAACAGTTTCGATTAACGTTCTTTTAATAAAAGCCTTCACCACAATCATCTAAACCTATCGTTTACCCTTGCGTTAGGTTTTCAGAATAAGGTTCTTGCCTCAAATTCATCAAAATGAGAGCACCACTTTTGCTAAGCTTTTCTTGTTGCAATGAACTTTTCTATGACTACAATTGTTAAGTATACCGTTAAACAAAGGAAGCTTTTACGAAACTCACACTTCCTGTCGACTGTCTCTGATTCACTCAACTTGCAGTTCAAACCGACAATCTGAGCTCAAAGTTGCCCACGCAAACACACCAACTGCACTACCCCGCTTCAAGAACGTCATTTTC
>JGI24159J19872_10014972_pt1 | contig 10000 bp, 8 predicted proteins | sample Ectturendosymbi4_FD_19872 | JGI IMG/M metagenome (IMG submission 19872) | reverse complement strand
CCGCCCCCCCCCCCTGCTACGCCACTGACTGCACGTGAAGATTTGTTGGCCAATCCCACGCACATATTTGACTTTGACCAACTAGAAATATTGATAAGCATCTTCAGTGGAAAAACTCTAATGAAGTCTCTTTAAATACAAGAACATCAACCAGATCTTGAAGTGGACGATTGATCTATATTCTATTCCATCATCCAGTTGTTTGACAAATTATGACGTTACTTGGGTAATTTAGCACGAGAGCCTGCAAACCGTATTTTAATCTTTTTATGTAACTGGCTTATTTTTTCATGAAGATGATTTGTGGCCAAGTCGAAAACTCGAATAAAATAACATGTTTTCCGTTGTTGGGGCTTGACTGTGCACAGTGAGAACCTGCAGCAACTCTTTGAATCGTTTACCGAAGTAGGCTACATTTCCCGCTTGTGGAACACTTGGTATTTATCGACATCTCATCTGGTTAGTTGTCGAAAAATCTTGTAGAAAAGCCGAACTATAAATATGGCAGTGCTTTTATCTTCATCACTCGCTAGTCTCTAATTGATTCCTATGCGTATTCGCTGCCATATCTGGGAAAATTCAATCAATTCACACTCAGTTTGGAAGCATTTGTTTGAGTCAACAAGGCAAAGCCTTGCTGAAGATTTTGCTGTCCTTTTTTTCAATGCACATCAATTGTTTTTACCTGTGGCTGCCTCTAAATAGCGTCTCAAAAATCGGTTGTACTTCGACAAACATAATCCACATGGCCGGGGTACAACCTTTTTATCCACGCTCCTCAAAACTATTCGAAAACTGAGCGGCCCACAACACTAGTAACTGGTATGTATAGTGCCTTGAAATATTCCGGTTGTGATTTCACAATAGCCGTTGAAACCTTGAAAGGGTTTCCCATCAATTTTAAGTATCAAAGCGCGACTGACCTGTCATCAACTCTGACCAACCGACTGCCGTACTTGCTCTCCAGCGATCAACTGCATAATGTCAGTGCAGACCAAGATTGGACCTTCGCCGCATGTCCAAGCTACGACGTCATCATGAGACGATAACCACTGCTGTAACACCACGCCGTGGGACTGCGTTGAAACACCCGCATTTAACCAGTGACGCACGCACGAGTCATTAGGCCAAAGCTGCAGGTGTCCTCTATCCAGTAACTTACTGTGCGTTTAAAAGTATTCTGACTGTGACGTAACAAAGCATCTTACATCAATTCGCATGGCACTCAGCGTTGAACACAAGAAAGATTGCCCTAGCAAGGACTGGCAACCACCTTGAAACATCATTTTATTGCCTATATCCACACAAGTGCTGTAGAGCCAATAATACCAACAGTGGTAAACTTCAATTAGGTGTCACCAATAGTTTCGATGATTCATGCAAGACCAAGTGATTCAGGAACGCAAAAAAACACATTGTTCATCCTGCTGCACTGCGCACTGCATGCAAAGTATTCCTCAAAATCTAGTTGAGCGTCGTCACCAGGACTCTCGATTGAAGGGGATGAACAGCTCGATGTTTACGCCAAGTCTTATTTCGAAGCATGATCAAGTCGTCGACGTGTCCTGAGCCAGGCCATCGCCAACACAACGCCAGCTTTCAAATCCTAGCCGTTGTTTTCGTAATTTGGTTGGCTTTTACCCTCGAAAGGATGATGGTCTGGTTTGGCGAAGAGCAAGAAGTGCGGTGAAATGTGTAGCTTGGAAAGGCAAAGAAAATCCCGTGACAACGCTGCTTTTTACCAGCCAAAAATGACAGTTCACTGATTTTGCATTTAAGGTGTGAGCCTCTTATTCAGGCCTGCACAACTCAGACAGCTCGAAGGGCCATATTAGCAACATAAATTTGCCGCGGGTCGCAAATGTCTATTTCATTTCGATGTAGAGATTTCGTTGTAGTATGGAAGATATTCTGGAACAACAATTACTTATTCGAGGTCGAGCTTTTGCAACAGTTTCTGCAATTGAAAAAGCTCTCGCGGGCCGCAAGAAAAGCTTTCGCAGGCCCGTATGTTGTGCAGGCCAGCTCTTCTTCATTTATCTTCGATTTCAACCCTTTGCGTCACGCGCGAGCCATAACTGTGGCTCGGACATATTCGGCAGTGCAAGAAAGCTTCAAAATCCATTTGGGTTGTTTACTAAAAATTAAAATGCATCGAACACGTAGGGCTTTCAAATCTGACAACTGGAAAATTGATTGCAATCTGATCTGTCGTTGATTGTGACATGGTATGTTTATTTGACTAAGAATGCCGAGAGTAAAACTATACCTTTCCGACAAAGTGTGCTTAATGCTGGCTGAAGGAAAACAAAAACAGGCACACAAGATACAGGCGGTAGATTGCTGTCAAAATTCGACAAAGCTTGGTACCTGTTGGCAGTTTGATACATGGCAGACACCAACGGAATACAAACACATTAAACAAGCCCACGCTGCCGTAACTTCAGCCTTTTCCTTTCACGAACCTGAGAAAACGTCAAACGGACAAAACGTTCCGTGATAGCGTCTCGAAACTTATGACCCTATCACGATACCAACTTGGCCAAGTCCATTAACAAAAGCAATAGAACCAACACTTGCCTTTGTTCGGAGCCTAAAAAATGCACAACTGCATTTCGCTATAGCGAGCACTTCCATGCAACAGCGACTGCCATGTTGGTCGGCAGAATTGGATTTAGCGCAAGCGCAGCGGCGAAGCATAAAAGCGCCGCGGCTGTCAAACCTGCAACATTATTTCGGAAATATTTTCCAAAAAAACGGCTGCATGTGATGCATCGCGCACGTTTCTCCGCAACAACCACAATTGCACGTTACATGAAGAAGACGTTGCTCTGCACGCAAATTTTTCAAAAGCCTACAGTTGCTCGAGCATTGCTTTTGCGCAAACCCAATGGTTTATGCCTGGGTTGTTTGTTGGTACTCAGACATAGCCTGCCTGCAAAATCCAGATCATTAGTGGCCCGTGGATGCTTTTTCTTTGTCAACCCGGCCCGCTAAACAATTACACGGTTAACTTACAGGTATCAAACAACAACAATTTAATTAACTGTTAGGACTACAGTGATCTGGCACATGTAAAAATACCTATTAATTTTTAAGTAACTGGTCTTCACAAGAGCCAGGTGGTTTCATTCACTTTTCACAGCAACGAGTGGTTCCCATATCTCAAAAAAATTTTTTGAAATTTTTTTTCGGCATTAGTGACACCACTAGTGGCGCGGGGAAATCTAACCGCTAGAAAGTGTCATTTGCGGTCGCTGGTTCAACCCCAGCTGGTTCGACCCCAACGACCCGTGCCATCTCTACCCAAGGCCGTAACTTGCTGACCAAGCCCGGAACCAGCTTAGGACACCAGGTGGGGCGAAGAGTTTTCCGAGAGGGGCCCAAATTTGTAAACTATTTCCAACATATTTTTCCAGGGGGGAGCGAAAAAAATTTTAGAGGGGCTTCTCCCCTGGTTACGGGCCCGTCTCTACCTCAGACCCCAGTCAGTCAACGACTCACCGATGGGGAGGACCAACATCTGCTTGCAGAAAAACGACCAAACGCCAAAAAATGCACAAGTGACACATTCCAACAGTTGCAGCCAGTCTTATCGGGAACGACGACAAAGTCAAAACGGTCGTCGATGCTATCTCAAGGAATTTGCCCACGACGTCGTATTGCCTTACCACCATGCAAATAAATCACTTGGTTGGGCTCAAGAAAAACAAATTGTTACTCAAGCCAGGTTTTTAAAGGAAAATGTCAGGTACCCGGTATGGACCTGTAGGGATCCGATTTCTCGGATTCTGGGGACCCGATGATAATTTTCTGATTCTAGGGACACGAATCGGGTCCCTGAAACACCTTAAAAAACCCTGCTCATGGTCATGTCGTGCTTCAAGAAAGTACACAGGCGACATGGACTTCAGGCACCAATTAGAAAAACCGAGACACATGAATGAATGGGAAAACCGAACCGCATTGAAGCATTTATCTCTCCGGAAAAGCGGGTCAGTGAACCAGCCGAACCAAGTCAGCATACATGCGTGCGTGTTTTTAATGAACTGCTTTCAGAATTTAACGGAAAGTTATTTTGAAATTGCGAAAAGGTAGCTTTAACAGCAAGTAACCAGCTACCAACAGTGAACGACTGACTAGTTGTCGTCGTCATCAGAACTTTCATGATCGCTCAGTTCCGGGACAGGGAAACGAAGTATGGCCGCAGCCCCGGTTAACTGGCCCAGCTGCTCGCCGCTGACATGCATCGACGAAAATACACGCACGGTGCCACCGTTGTCTTTCACGCTGTCCACGATGGACACCAGTTTGCGGCGCAGCGCCACGTCGTGCGAGCGAAGCAAGCCGTCCGTAATTAGCAGCACTTCGATCGCGTCCGACTCGTTCGCTTTTTCGATCTGCTTGATTCCGTAGCAAGCTTTGTCGGGCTCGTGCTGCAAAGTCTTGTAAAAGTCCTGCAAAGCTTTGATCTCGCCGGCCGCTTTCGTGTCGGCCAAGCGCGCCGCGACGGCGGGGTCGGTCAGCACCTCCTTGAGTGCGTGCTTGAACCCGGACGACGAGTGGATGCAGAGGAACTTGGATTTGTTTTCCAACAGCACTTTGTTGTCGGTCTTTGCCGCCTGCGAGAAAGTGTAGTCGAAAAACTGGTCCTTAACAAAGCCGGGGCTGGCCAGCAGCACGCATTTGACAACTTCGAAGTTGACGTGACGGATCAACGCCTGCATGACGGCGTCGAAGAATTTTTCGACGCCTTTGTCGTGCTGCTGGACGTTTCCTTTGCGCTTCCGTGGTATCTGCGTTTCTATCTTCGCGCGAACGAGCGTCATGCTGGCAAGCACCAGGCAGACGTGCGCCAGGCCTTCCTGCATCACGACGGCGGCCACGTCCGCGTTCTGGGACGGGTCACAGGCGGTGTTGATCCGGTCCAAATAGACGCTGTCCCAACAGTTCTTGGCAAGGACAAACTTGCGATTCGGCTCCAGATCCAGGGTGTGATAAGCGCCCATTTTCACATACTGGTTCTCCTGGATGTTTCTGCCCTTGACGTGAAGAACGCACGCTTGCGAATCGAAGTCAATCGATTCCACGTTGATGGTCAAAGTTGTTCGCACCCGGTTGCTTCCGACGCTCCCAGTCGCCGACTCCGTTTGCACCTTGCGCAAAGTTGTGGTGCGCAGGCTGTCGCCGGGCTGCACGAGGTTGTACGTGTGCCACATGTCTTCGCCATCTTCTGCTATAAGCGTGACTTGACCGCTCGAATCTCTTCCTATGTCGCGATGAACCAACTTCATTGAATTTAACAAGGGAATTTAACCAAAATAAATAACGGAATTACCGCACAACAATGGCTTCAGGTTAAGTAGGAAATAATCTTAAGACATCTTAAGAAGAATATCAACATGTATTCCATGTAGCTAAAATTTACTTCATTATAAGATGCATGTTTTCTTTAGGTGGTTGCTTACATGAATTTAAAGTATTATTGTATAATTAACAAAAATCAGGAATCACTATTTGTTAGCAATTACTTATATTCTCCAAAACCAAATGAATACATAAAACTATACAAAAACAATATTATAATTGAATACACATGGATTCAGCAATGTCCTTACACAAATCAATATACAACACATTTGGCAAGTACTTGGCTTATTCGCAATCAAATCATGTGAAGTTTGGTACTGTATGCAAGATAAAGTAAACATATACAGTATATAGTTTTAATCAAGAGTACTACCACCTGTTTTAAACCATGTTTTCAGTGGCCCACAGAACCAATTAGGAAAAACTTTCAAACCTGAAATTCTCCAACTTGTAGTAAATCTTAATGCTGAAGCTAACTTGAACCAGGACTTACTTCTATTTACATTGAAAGGTATGGCCCCCACTAAATGCGGCCTTCACAAAGTGGCCCTCAAGCAAAATTAATTGCAAACCCTGTTTTAAACAAACACAGTTTGAGTTTGCATTAAAAATGTGCAATAATCTGAAAGATGTCAGCTATGGCACCTCACTTACAGACATTCAAGGACACATTATTGTAAAGGATTGTTTAGAAAAAGAGGTGTTGCTTAAAACAGACAAACAAGTAAAACACTTCCTTTAAAAATTTTAAGGTTGAAAAGGGAATAAACACTCACACTGCAATAGCCACGGAGGTGAAAATGCAAACAACTGTGACCAGCTTATGCCATTCACTACGTTTAAGATGGTAAACAATAGATTAACACCAACTTTTTATCTACTTAATTTGATGTCACATTTAGCAAATCCATATAAAATTTTTAGAAGTAAATTTTAATTAAAAAAAAGTAAATTTTAATTAAAAAAAAAAAAAAAATTAAAAAAATCCAGTAAAAGGTGAATTTACAAATACAGCTTGATTCTGTCATTAATCTTTAAGAACAACAAATCCAGAATATCTACAAGAATGAAGAATGACAATTGTGCCTCTCAGATGGATGTGATGCTTTCAAACTGTTTGGCTAGGTCATTTAACTACGTAAGAACCATAAAATGCTTCTGGTCAGGTGTCAAAAGTAAATGAGACAGAAACTTAGCTAGTGGTGTTTTATTATGCATGTATCTTCAACACATATACTACTTTGAATTTTTTGCGTTCTGAAGTTATATGAAAGACTGATGATGGAATCAATCTGAGTGCCAAAGCATTTCTTTTTTTATCAGATTTAATGTGGCATTGCTATTGTTGCTAACATAGTTTTCCAATCCAAACTTGGTGCTTGACAAATACAAGCTTGTGTACTGGTAACACAACATGAAAAGTTTAACACAATGAGTTTTGATGGATTGGTATTAGCATTGTAACTATACTCAACTGTCCCTAATATCAAGGCCATGTATTTTGAAGGTGGTATTTGAATTTGCTCAATCGACATGCCAAACCTGAGTTGTGAAACTTATCTACAAAATCTGCAAAGCTTTAACGGATAAATGTACAAACTGCAAAGAATTCTTGCATTGAGAAAATAATTCATTTGTTTTGTTTTTATTGCTCTATCTTATTTTCTTTAATTTCATATCCATTCTTACAACTATTCATTTCAGATATTATACAGTTTCACAACTATTCATTTTTGGTATTAAACAGTTTTAAGATATCTTGAATTTTTCCTTAGTCACTAGAGATCCACAAAAAACAGCTTTCAATTTGAAAACAACAAAATCATGGATCATATAAAACGTATATATCAGTTATTTAACTTCATCACAACTCAAAACTGAATTACCAATCTGACATGAAGCATGTTTGAAGGAAAACTAACTGCATGATGGCATTAAAAAGGGAGACCTTACCCACAATGTTTTTGGCACATCCTGACACTTTTCTAGTTCAAAATATTTGTTTTGCACTGACAACTTCACTCAACTTAGTTGGCCATAGAAAAGGTACACATTTGCATGGTTTCTTTACACTCTTGCCAATTAATTTGTAGCCGCATCGTACGTTGTATACTAACAAGCAAGTTCAAGATGAAGAATTTGATATTCACAAAAACCAAGAACCTAGGGTGCACAATCATAATGCCAAATTTTTCACAAAAACCTCGGATGCACAATGCCGAATGCACTGCATTGCTCTCCACCTCATAACCCTTTTTGTTTGTCACTTCTCTCACCTATAGTATGTGTTTGCTTCACCAGCTCATCCTCTGCAGGGTAGCCAATCTCAGAATCTGTCTCCACCAAAAAATCCTGATCTTGTCCCAAAAAAGCCAGATAGCAGTCTTAAGACAAAACATGCATAACCAAACACAAAATATATATTAAAACTAGAGATGACTGATATGGCTTTTTTGGGGCCAATACTGATATATCAGCCATTCATGGACCGGTAGCTGATACCAATATTTCCAAAATTTTTAAATATTAAAATAATGCTTTCTGCTTCATTATCAAAAATATAATGTATTCTATGCCTTGCCTTTTTTTTCAAAAACCTCAAAACTCAGGATTTTATGAGTTAAAATTTTCAAATTGCAGCAATTTCAATATTTTGCCATGGTTTTTAATTAATCTAATTAATGATGATGCTCTGTTTTAGCTGCGACGGCTGACGCGTGCTTCGTTCATGGTCCATCTTGTCTGCTTGTTTATGAAAAGGCAGTGGCTACGCCTGTGGATCTTGAAACTTGAAAACTTATTCATACACGCCACCTGTGACGGAGCAGTAACGCACGACGAGAGTGCAGTAGGCTTGGTAGAAACGAACTAAATGTAAAAGATAAACCCTAAACCTAACCCTAACCTTAGCCCCAACCTTAACCCTCAACGCAACCTAACCCTAAAACCTGTAAAGNTAACACATAAGCCTGAAAAAAGTAAAGGAAAAAAAACGAAAGTCGGAAAGGTGAGAGTCGAACCAAAAACCTAAGCTGGGGTTTATCTTTTTTTTACTGACCCTTATTTGAATTGCGTCAGGCCAGGCGTATCCATAGTGACGATAGTCACTTCCAAACCCTAAACGTAAACTCTAATAATAATAATAATAATAGTTTATTGCAGACTAGTGGTCCATACAGACGTGATCATAGACACAAGAGCACAAAAATGTTTAGCCACACAGTAGCACATGATTACAGAATCGGTTTTGCACATGACCAACATCAAGAGTAGCAAAGCAAAACACTTTATGATCATCACCACAACCCAGACGGGAAAACGTGGCAGTTGGCAACGAGATATCGTGCGTACAAGGAGATTTTGGTGCGTGACACTCATGAAATTACTTTGACGCGTGAGGTTCAGATGTGAGTGCTTTTCACTGAAGACATAATGGCGCGTGAAAACTGCTTTCCCAAAAGCTCTTATGGAGAAAACTTTTTAACGGGAATCTTATTCTTTGAGCAGCTGCAGTACCAAGTGTGTTCTTCTTCTTTGGTGCTGTAGGTAGACGTTTGAGTCAGGGCGAAAACTTAGCTGAAGGGACCCACTGGCCATTGCAAAGGGGGGCTACAAGCCAACATTTAGAAAAAAATCTTGAGAATTCATTGTTAATCCGGATTTGGATGGCCATACTAAAACCCCAAATCACCTGAAAATACTGTATTCCGAAAAACGCAAAAAAACATAACCTACTGAAAACCAAAAGAAATATTAAATAAGTAGTGCCCGCTGTGCACATTTTTAACATTTAACTTGACAGAAGCGGCGATTCGCCCCTCTGACCCCTTTCAATTGCGCCACTGCCTATGTTACCGTTCTTCTTCTTCTTTCGTTTGAACAAGTTCTTCNTTTATTCACTGCTANCCCGCCTAGATATCGGAGCAGGTGTTGAGCAGCCATTCGGTTGTCTCATCATCCAGAACCGTCAGGCCGTATAGTCCGTGTAGCCTACTGCAATGTTGAAAAAGGTGTAAGCTACTGCAATTTTGAAAAAAAAAATTGATTGAAAATCCTTTTTATCTTTGCGTCATATTTTCATCCTCAAAATATGAAAAATTGTCAAAAATAGCTGGATTTCAACAAGGTCAAAGCTGGAAGAGAAGACCTGATGACAAAACAACCGATAAACCTTCTTGTTTGGAATCTTGGTGGCCCGTAACCAGCTTGGGACCCCGGGGGGGGTGGCGAAAAATTTTATGGGGGTGCAAAATTTTATAAACCATGTCCAATACTTTTAAACTATGTCCACCACATTTTTCCAGGAGGCGAAAAATTTACCTCCCTTAGTTACGTGCCTGGTCATGAACAATCATTATCTAAATTCATGTAAGCAACCACCTAAAGCCAACCTGCATCCTGAATGAAGTAAATTTTAGCTGCATACAATATATGNGGATATTCTTCTTAAGATGTAGCGATTTTTTCATCTNTGACCTGAAGCCATTGTTGTGCGGTAATTCTGTTATTTATTATAGCCCTGAATGTCAATGATAATGACATCTTGTTTATAACCTGCCCTGGAGAGCGAGTGTTTGTAGCCACAGGTTCAATGTAACATTCCTACCTTTGAGGCTCTGCTACGTAAATA
>JGI24159J19872_10014971_pt1 | contig 10001 bp, 7 predicted proteins | sample Ectturendosymbi4_FD_19872 | JGI IMG/M metagenome (IMG submission 19872) | reverse complement strand
AACGCAACAGCCGCGGGGCGAACACAGGGGCACAATTAAGGATTGCAAGATTGCAGGCGCCACTACGTGGCAACGACAAAGTAATCATACATTCACCACATCCTGGCAAAGATAGTTGCGTCAAAGCGTTGGCTTGTTTCAGCGATCTTTTCGATTTTAGCACTAGCTCAGTAGCCCTTGCTGTACCACGAAGATCGTTCATCTTGGTCGTTTTGACTCAACGCAGACATCGAAACACAAAAATTGTGGGAACTGTTACACACAACACACTTGTGATAAACGCAAGTGCTCGCACAACAGTGTTAATTGCGAGACAACCCTGTTGGTGTAAAATTGCGCTACGACCTTTTTAGCAACCTCAGTGATCTTTGCTACCTGATGAAAAGAACAAAATTACGGTCTGCTTGTAATCTCTTTGAAGTGTCACGCAAAGTTCTGCGGGTGCCCATCTGCGCTCACTTTGCGTCATGGACAAGACGGCCACTTGCAAGTCGATAGCAGCGCCTCGCGTTCATTAACGCCGATCAGGAGACTGGATGGTCTGAAGCATCGTGTTTCTGCCAGGAACTCGAATGGTGTCAACCACAAGCTTGAGAGGCGCGAGCTCAAGCTGCTTTGTTTTAGGAATATCAGCGGTCTTAATTGTCTTGGCGACTTTAGTTATACTGTGTATTATTAGCAATCTTACGGCTTCTCCTGGTGACCCCGGTTGAGTTTTGCACAAATATAAGGCGGCGTTGGCCTTGTGTAGGCAAGTAAGTTTCTGTGCTTTTTGGTTTCTGACAACACAACTGCATTGCAGGCAAGATTAAGTGCGACCACTATTGGCCATTTGACAATGAACCAATCACTGTCAGCGACTTGACTCTGCAAATGACGTCAGAATCAATTTTGCCCGAATGGACCATTCGCGAATTCAAACTTACCCAGGTACGTTTCACAACATTGTGAAAATTCGTAACGGTGCGAACCTGCTTTCTGTTGCCACAAAACTGCTCGCACGTGATAAAATTCACACCATTTTAAAAAGTGAAGTAAAAAAGAGCAAATTTTGTGGTTTGTTATGTTGCTTTTTACCCCGTCAATCCAGTTGAGTTTTCTACTAGCAGAAACATGTGAGTTACGCTTGCGTTCTGGGCGTGATTTTCACACGCCCAAACGGTTTGAAAAAAATCGCGATGGACGATACTCTTGACGCACACTGCGAGGTTAGTATTGCTTCCTGCAAAAGTACTTTCACTCTTTGCAGAGAAAGCTTCTGAAGAAAATATTGAAGGTAAAAATAGTTTGATTGAAAAAGGAGGTGATGTGTGGAGGTGATGGCGATGGTTTGCTAAACGGTTGAAAGCATTAATTTAAAGGTTAAAAACATCACAACTTTCATGCCAGTGAAACTAAATCGAGCAACCACTGACGACAACCATTTTCTAACATCGGCAAGCTCACTGCGTTTGTTTGCACGCAGATCATATTTGCTTATCAGCATTTATCCAGAAAAAAAACTTATGGTTTGTCTCGTCTCTCACGTAGCTTATGTATATTTCGTGTCCGCCTCCAAATATCATGCGGCAAAAACACTTCGGGATAGCGGTTAGTTTTTGGTCGTTTCAATCTACACCACTCGTGAAGTGAGAGCCTTGATGATGGGTAAAATGTAAAGAACTTCCTTCACGGGCAAGCAACAGTAATGAATTACGCGGTCCTGTGGCGTCACAGCTGACGCAGCCGTGTGTAGTTCGCTTCCTCGTAATTCATTGCAACAAAGCAAAGCGCTTCCGCTTCCTTGTTTCGTGCCGTACCTTCTTAACAACCACGCATACGTTCGCCAGTACCTAGCAACACCCTAGTATATCAACCAACAGAAATGGTAGTTAAGTTTACTATATCTGAGGAAGCCTCGTAAATTGAACGTTATTTTGTGTAAGGTATCGCGCGACCTTTTTATTGTGTGATGGCGTGCTTGGCCTTTTTGATGTGTTTTTTAAAGTTTATGTTCGTTTATGCCTGCGTAGAGCGACGTGTTTATTTGCAAGCAATCCGCTCGATAGTGGACATCCTCAATTTTGCGCTTGCTGAAGGCGTTCATGCATGTTTGTGGTGGTACAGGCACTTTGGTGCGGTCAAATGGTTTTAGATCAGGATTGGGCAAAATGTGTTCTTGTACGGGTTCTGTGCCGCCCGAAGAATCCTGCAGCAGATAAGGAAAACAACTAAATTATTTGTTTGTGCTTATAAAACGATCTATATGTTATGTTGTCATCTTGCCGCGCACCGCTCGATTTTAAAAAGCGGTGCCGTTTGACATTTCATGACCTGCTGAAAAGTTTGCCCACCACTGGTTTGGATGGTTATTTTAGAATGCCACAAACATGTGCTGTGCTATGCTTTTTACAACAGGCTTGTCGCTTAAATACAGCGTTTGTGTTGTTCAAACGGAAAAGGCCACAAAGCGCTTGAACGAAGCATTGTTAGAAGATCATTTGATGTTCGTAGCAGGGTCATCGTCAGTCGCTTCGGTTTAACATAATCAGTACAATACCTGTGCGAGACGTAACCTTTGCCCGAAGTCGTCAAACTATTTGCCTTCGCGCAAAAACTTTCACTTTTACCAAGCTGCTTGCGCAACCCTGCGTTCGCCAGCTTCTCGCATTGACGGTTAACGTGTTGCAAAAGCGGCAATCCGAGTGAAGTTATTTCCTTATAACATATTTCCGTGTACCGCGCTGTTTTCGTGCAACATCAAAGAGGCGTTTGTGTGCACTCGCCTCGCGATGACTTAACAGCGCTTCCGTCGTTCGGTTTGTGACGAAACCGCTTCCACTGCAACTGATCAGCACGAGCGCTTTGCAGGGCACCGACACTCGTCGCATCCGACAGTTCCACTACACGGTCTGGCCCGATCACGGCGTCCCGGAAACGGCCGAAACCCTGGTCAAGTTCATTCGCTACGTGCGTCGCACGATAGATCGTGAGGCCAAACACACCGGGCCCACTGTTGTTCACTGCAGGTTAGTCTTTGTTATGAACTGACCAGAAAGGTATTTTCTTTCGAAACTGTGTCAAAGTATTCGTGGCTTTGTTGAACCTTTCGTGTATCAAGTACTCAACGTACAGAGTGATCTTAAAGTTCTTCGTATCTTAATTGCATTTAATTCTGTTTTCTCTCGTTAAACCACGTGAGATGAACGCAAGATTCGCGCTGCAAAACCCTGCCACAAAGCACGCAGTGTAAAAGAAGTATTGTGGCAGACCTTGCTGTACGGCTCTGTAGGCTTCTTGATTTCGATCAGAATAGTGTTGTTCCTAGAATTAGATATCCTGTGGTCAGTTGCCCCAATAGATAACTCTGGCACGATTAAAAGAACGATTGCTTNCCGTTTTGCAGAAGTTGATATGTTAGGTTTAAGTTCGTTGCTGTAACTCCNCAGTGACGAAATAAATGTGATATGTTTGTTGGCGCTTATAGTCGCCAGACCTTTGCCTTTGTTATTANCGGTGTCAGTCACCAGCGGTANCAAGAGTATTTGAGCTTCTTACTNGTTTGTACATCTACCCAACGGTCAGATAACTTTAAAACACATAATTTGGACAACCTCTGAAATATTGCATCAGGGTATCTTACAAACACTCGCGTTTGCCAAGACCCCCAGAATGCTGCTGGAAATACCAAGCGGTAACTTTCTAACTTAACTTCGCTTTCCGAGCGGCATATTGGGCAATGTGTAACCGTTCGCGGAAGTGAACCCAACCCACCATGGTTCTGTGAATGCTGTTGTTGGTTGCGTAGTAGTGCTTTTCTTGTTGCGGTCGCTGCATGAAGGCGGGCAACTTCCTGCTTGGAAGCGTGTGGAAATTACATCTTTATTTTGCTCTTTCCCGTCAGCATTGCTCTGGTTCAGTTTGCTTGCGACAAACCTCCTGGAGGAAAACTGTTGTTAGAACTACCTCACAAAACGCTGTCCGGGTTAAAAACAGGGATGTAGTGCATAAAAAAAGTGTGGGAACGCACCCAAAAATTGGCCATTTTCAAGTAAAGGAAGTGTGGAAACGCAGCCCAAAAAGGAAACATTTCCTTAACTTACACAATTATGCTAGGGGGCTACGCAAGAGATCGCTTGTCATTTATTCATTTATACGACGCCTGGATCCGCACACAGGAAATCTGAGTGAAAAACACATCTTCAAGTCAGCTTCCTCTGAAAGAAGTGTGGGAACGCCGTTCCCGCCGCACTACACCCCTGGTTAAAACCAACCGAATTTGTTAGTACGTGTTTGTTGAGAAATGTTTTAACTTTTTCAAAACAGTTCTATCCAGTGCCATGAAGTCAGAACTTAAATTTGAGGCTCCAGCTCCAGGCATCTAAATTTTTTGTCTTCGGCTCCAATATCTAGAAGTTTTTAGCTCTGGCTCCAGAGCGATTTGGTCTGTTGAAAACTAAAAACCATTTATTATTTGTACAACTTGCTTGCTCCATTCAGGCTCCGGCTCCATATAAAAGTTTTTGGCTCCGGACCCAGCTCTAGCCATCCAAAATTGCTTGGGCTCCGGGCTCCACAGCCCTGGTTTTATCCTCCACCTCTGCACACCTTGTGTAGTGTCGTTGATACCGTTTGAAAATATTCATAAGCAGGTTTTCGAGGCCTTGGAAGAATTTATAAGTTGGGGTTGGGTCATTGATGGTTGTATTTGACGCAGTGGAACAAGGCCATTCACTAGCTTTTTGTGCTTTTTTTGTGTTTTTTTTGTGTATGCTGCTTTTTTTGTGTATGCTGACTTTGGCGTTTAACTCTATTGATCAAAAGTTCTGGCACGTCTTGAATGTGAAATGTATTTGCGCTTGCCACCCATATTGCTCCTGACCTGGTCCGTTAGGTTTTGCTGGATGTTAATGGTGCTAGCATGCAATAAGCCTCTGCAGATGGGAATGTGTACTCGGCATTCAATTAAAATTTTAAACCCTCCCCAAAATGGCACTACCCGATGCGTTTCTTTTTTAGCGTTAATGGATTAGCCTTAGACAATCGGGTATTTTTCTCACGAAGTGCCGGCGTTGGACGCACGGGAACTTACATCGCGATGGATCGGCTCCTGCAGCACATGCCCGAGAACTCGTACGTCGACATCTTCGGCGTCGTGCACCAGATGCGCATGCATCGCGTCTTCATGGTGCAAACAGAGGTACGGACAAGCTGAGGTGCTGCTTTCGCGTTCTCAGCACAGCTCGGCCTTGCGTTGATGCAGTTCGAGAGAGATCAAAGTGGCATTGAGCTTAAATCAACTCGTGTTTCGTAGAAGTGCTGTTAACAGTTTCGTTGTTGTTTGTTGCAACAACAGCGCATGATGTGCGTGTCACACNTGCCAGTAGGAGCGAAGCCATTTTGCAACGAAGAGACGGTCGGTCGGTTTAACAGTCCGATTGTTGTTCCTTTGCGTTAAGTTGGTGACTGCGCTGAATGTCGGGAAATTGAAACCCTGCTGTTTTGCTGAGCCTGTGCCGTTGCTTGGCAACCTTCGTATTTCTGATTGGACCTGAAATAGGCAGAACACGCAACATGTACGAATAGCAGTGGACTTCGTAACTCGCTATATTCAAATGGTTGTCACTGCGGTAGGTCTAGAACTGTAGGTTTGTTATCGAGGGCGCAAACTTTGCGATATGAAGGAGCGACCATGTAGAACGCTCATGTCTACTACTCTACATAGACTTGCGGTGTGTACGCTCTGTGCGTATTGCAGGGTTATTCATAGATATATATACATATATAAAGTCAAGCAAACCCTTTAACACTCCTTGTTAAAATTATATCAAATTAAAAACGTTTGCAAGTCGCAGGTTCTGGCGTTTGGACGAGACGGATGCGCTAGTACGGGTTTTCGTGCTTTCCAGAGCCAGTATGTGCTCATCCACCAGATGGTTCAAGACATTATAAACAAAGTCTACGACGAAGACGACAACAGTTCTCAGGAGCCGCTCTACGCGAACACGATGACTGACGAGCCGGTGTATGAGAACACAGAGTTCTCCAACACGAAGACATCGATCACCAACGGCGGAGTCGTCAACCCTGCTCTCATCAGTCCATCCGAAGACGGTAGGATTATAACTCTGATGTTTGACTGACGTTGTTGCTGTTGTTTCTGATCGACTACATTCTGTCGAATCGCGTTTTCTTCGGGCACTGATGGTGGCGGTTTTTACGCATTGAAAGATTTCGTTTTGAGGCACTCTGAACGCGAGAGCGTTGTTAAAAAAAAAATAATAATTGTCTGTTCGCTTTCGCGCCGCGAACCTTTTTTTGCCTTGCGTTGAGAAAAATGACAGAACTGTGGAGTGACACGAAACACAAAAAGGTAAAAATTTAACATTTTCTACAATACCCGGAAGAAACTAGTATATGCCCAGCCCAGTGTGCTTCAGACAGACAGAGATCGCTTCAGTGGTCGGCTTAGTCGCGTTGGTGATCTGTCATCTTGATCTCAATCACAGCGCGTGCTCATCATCGTATGCCCCCAATCACGACCACCAAGCTTGTTTGGTCATGTGCTGTGTGGAAGAGTTGCATGGGTTGCATCGTGCAGATTTGAGCCGCACGACTCATCGATGTCACGACCTCGACGAGGTCGGTCGCACACGAATCGGCACCAAGTCTTCGCCAATGGTTATAAACTAGGAAGCGCCCAGTAACCGTTTCTGAAAATTTGTTAAATTGCGTTTATGTCGTTCGAATGCGACCACAGTTCCGATGGTCAGCCACAACGTCATGCATGGTTGTGCATCATTTATCATTCTGGTTGGTTGTGAATTCAGCCGTTCTTATCTAGATGCACATTCAATGCCCAGGTGGCCGACATGCGATTCACCGCCGAAAATGTCCACCGTAGCTGATAAATAATTAATTTTTGGAGATTAAAAGAAAGATAGTTGCTTTAAAGTCTCAGCTGTCCATATAAACAGTTAGGCGCTGACAATTAAACTTGAATGGCATCGATAACGGTCGGACTATACCAGAAGCTGGTTGTTCTTGCCACATGTTCCCAAACTACTGTGCAATATGACACTAGGTTTTCACCCGAATGTTGCGTCACGAAAAGCGGAGCCCTTTCGCCAATATGTGTGAATTGAACGTTTCAACTTCACCAATAAGTGTGAANTGTGCGTTGCGGCATGCTGTAGTAGGATGTGCGAAGTCNTGTCGTCTTTTGCAAGTAACAATATCGCCGCCCACTGTCCGTTGCCCACCTTTTGATTGTTCGTTTGTTCCGCCCGCGACTCAAATAACTTCTACACAATNTTCGCCAACGTCGCAGCCCGCGTATCCTTTGTTGTCGCGAAAGCGTGCGAAGTGTCTTTTAATAATGTGAACGACCGAAGTGGAAGCCTGCCTGAGATCGTTTTTCGCAAAATTGAATTAACCGACAGTCGATCCAGATAAAGCGACGACAGGCGACGAATCAAACGAGGAAGATGAAAGCGACGAAGAAAGCGAAGGTTTTCATTCTTCCATTTGCGCGTCGTTTCAGTTTCGCTGATGATTTTTTCTTTGCTCGGAAAACGAATTGATCTTGTTTTTGTTCCGTGATTCACGGCTTCCAGCTCATGCGTAACGACAGCAAAGCCCCGAAGCGCAGGGCAAGCTTAGACGCGCTGCCGAACGCTCGTTGCAGTCGCCCAGCAGCATGAGGATAGCTCCTTTAATTGTTCTAGAAGTGCTGCAACACGCCACACTTTCCACAATCCCCGGATTGTTGCAAAACATACGCTGCTGGGCTTGACGTGCCGAATCACCTCCACCGAACTGACTGATTTTGATTTGGCATGAATCCATCATCCACGAGTTTCTCTTCACACCGGTTGAATATTTTTGTTTCGTTCATCGCAAATCAGCTTCTTCTTTTTTTGCTGTGAAAATTATCTGTCTTGCTTTCATGATTCGAAAGCAGAACGTCTCTATTGCTTGCCATCAATACTGGCGATAGCGTTGACTTGCACGGCTATTGCTTCTGATCAGCCAAACCGTCTTCTCTTTCGCGTTGCAAGAGCGCCACCGAGCGGTCTCTTCGCGTGATGTTGGCTTTTCGACGTTGTCCGTGTTTACCGTTGATTTACTTTCGTTTTAAAAACAAATCGATGCCTTTCTACGTGTGTGGGTGTGTTCTTCCAGCAGCTGCTCCCGGGCGCACCAGGGCACTGTTGCGCAATAATCCACTGGTTGTTTTCTGTTAATGTTCTTGAAGAATCTCGATTCAGCTTTTGCGCGATGGAGTTCAAGGCCCAGCGTTTGCACAAAACACGCTTCGTGCAAGCCTTTGCTTCGCTGAGGTAGAGAGCGTTGCGTGGCAACGACGCGAGTTCCGCTTGCGACGCATGTCGCGCGGAAGAGTTCGTGTCGAAATTTCGAGTTTTTAATAGAAGAAGAAGAAGAACAAGAAGAAGAGAATGAATCCGAAGAAGAAGAAGAAGAACAGGAAGAAAATGAATCCGAAGAAGAAGAAGAACAGGAAGACGAGAGCGAACCGGACGAGAATCAAAAGGCTGATGAGCCTGACAAAGAAGACGGCGCGCCTGAAGGTTCAAACGACTTAAGCTCTTCCTCTCTTTTCTTAGTGTTGCTGTAAACGCTGCGGGCCTGCTTGGCATACATTCCTGTCTCGCTAACGTGTAGAACACGCCGATCAGCCTTCAACAGACAAATCCAAGAAAGAAAAATTTATAAACGGTTAAACGGAACGTGTGGCCGTTGTCGTCTCGTTAGTTGGTTGGTTGGTTGGTTTGCACAGCACGACGCTGGCCATGGTGGCCTGTGCACGCGATAAAGCAAGCGCGGTCCGTGGCACTTTTTCCACTTTGGCGACGGTTACCGGACATGGGTGCCACGCCGCGTGCACGAATGAATAGAAAACGCGCGTTGTTGTGTGTGTGACAGAAGAATCAAAGGAAAAGCCGAGCGAGAAGACCCGCGACTCTGTATCGGAAACTGCTGGCGCGAAAGCTGAGCCTGCTTCTGAGCCAGACAAAGGTGAAGCATGGTTCTGCGGTGTTGGGACAGTTTTGTTTACTGATCAGGCAACACTTTTTGTCGTGGCATGATTTCTTCCAAATAAAGCATTGTCTAATATAATAATTTATGTCTTATGCCACTAGCGGCGATGGCCGAGTTAGAAGAGATACCTTAGCAGGTTTTTCAGAAACACCAATCTTAAACGCCTTCCTTTGCATAGTTTGGTCGCACTTGATTCGCGGTCTTGCATGCTTCCGGTGAGCTCCGATTGAGATCCGAACTTCACAAGATTCTCTATGCGGGAAAAACTTAAGTGTTCTTTCTGATGCGCTGCTTTCCTGATTTCAGTGGAAGTTTTTTCTTTTGCTCAAGAGCAATGCCAGGCTTTTTTCTTTGCCTAATCGTAACTTTGCCTTCTTTTTCTGAGGCTGTCACCGTGTTAAACTAGCTAGAGCGACCGAACCATGCGACTGTCAACAATTAAGTTTTGCAGTAAAGTGGACCCCACACTGCTCTGATACAGCTGGACTTGGCCTTCACATGATTTGTGCCGACGATTTTGATGTTACTTTTTTGTTGAATGCACTAATCTTCCCACTGCTGGTTTTTGCTTGTTTAGCCGTGTGGAAACAATGACGTGCTCTTCGTGAAACATGACAACGCGAACGGGCTGTTACTAATTAACCAAATCGCGCGATTTGCATTTGGTCTTTCCGAACGAAACAATGGTCCAGGAAACGAGTAAACGGCGCTGAGCTCCTCTGCGCGTAAAGCGAAGAACTACGTTCGAGATTTATGAAATGCGAAGGGTTTCAGAGCGCGATTTGATTCTGCATTTGTTGTTTGGCAACACTGAACGTTTGCCTTTGGACCTTTTTTTTCAACGCCGCAAATTCGTAGTTTGGCGCAACCTGGGAAACGACTTCTGACGACCTGAACTGAAAGGTTGTAACCTAAAAACAGGCGTTTTTTTCTCGTATTACGTATAAAACCTGCATTGT
>JGI24159J19872_10014970_pt1 | contig 10002 bp, 7 predicted proteins | sample Ectturendosymbi4_FD_19872 | JGI IMG/M metagenome (IMG submission 19872) | reverse complement strand
TGAAAGTTATCCTGCCTTCTCAAAGCATACAAAATGGCTTCTAACTGCAGCAGTTGCTGTAGTTCCATTGAAGACAATGGAAAAATGACGCAACAATAAGCCCCAATTTTACAAATGGCCATTCAGCGGAATTATTTCACAGCAATGTATCATCAGGCCGGAGTTCATTTTGAAAATTTCACTGAAGTGAAATTCCGGGACATTTTGCTGATCGGAACGGGACAACAGCACAGACGTTTGAACTGGGACAGTCCCGGCCAAACCGGGACGTATGGTAGGTCTAGTTATAATCATAAAATGCATTGTAACATTGCCTCTTTTCAATCCAGTCCTGACATTCAAAGTTGCATTTCCCAGTTCTGCACACATTCTGTTTCTGAATTTTAATTTACAACATTTATCAGGATGAATATTCGTTCCAGTTCTGTATTGGAGTGTGTTACAAGCTACATAAAATGCGTCGAGCAAAACCAGCTAGTTTTTTGTATGGGTTTTCTTCGATTGCATCTCCATACAAACATACTTCAGTCCAATATGATACTGTGTCAGTAACATTTTGCAACGGACAATTATCAAATTCCGCCACTGGAATTCTTTTTTTCCACTGACTTCACTTTCTATCCCAAATTTATCCAAAAACTGAATTAAAGGTCCTGTAAGTTTTTATGAGGCATTTCAAACAGACACCAATGTCATTTCCTTCACTATATTCGAATGAGTTGGTACCGTGCAGCCTACTTGCTTAAATACTCACAAAGTAAAATTCAGACATCCTTTGAATTTCTCACGGATTCCTCGTCTGACTCACAACACACCACGACTCTTATCGAAGTTTGTTTCAACCTAATAAGGTCTGACATTCAAAAAATCAACTGCACGATATGTCAAGAGATGTAGAGTATTTGTTCTAGTTGGTACAACGGCATGTAGGAAGAGACTGTTGCTAAAAATAAAAGACTGTCCAAAAGCATGCTTGGATTTTCCCTGAAACGCCAAAATCAGACATATAACATTTCAGGGAACACAGCTGATACCTGGCGTAAAACATCTTTTAAAAAACTAAAAGCAAACCAAAAAAACAAAAAAATAAACTAAAAAAACAAACCATCAACCAAATCGTAAAAAAATAAACCAGACGATTGCAAAATAAACCAGATTTGGTAATAAAAAGACCGAAATGGCAACACTGCGCCTACTGCAAGTGAGCACGTGAAAGTTCGTTGCCATGTTATTGTTACGCAATAAAGTTCAACAGCAGAACACTCAGCATGCAAGTTACGCAACTTGCCTCTGCAGAAAGGCAATGCAGCGGACATGAGTTAACTGCAAACTCAACGCTGCACAACACCAGGTCAGCAGGCCTAGACTCACCATAACTTCTTAGGTCTAAACCGGGGCAAATTCAAAACCATGAATGAAATGACCTGACGAGCGGCCGAAGGCCTGAGCTTGGCAACTTTTATACCTTATTTATTTGTTTTAAGATTGTCTGAGAACACATATAAAGTATTGTACTTAGATTAAGCATTACTCTGCATTAAGTCAGGTTCTAGCTTACTTTCAGCATAAAATGACTCAAAACTAACTGAAAGTTATCCTGCCTTCTCAAAGCATACAAAATAGCTTCTAACTGCAGCAGTTACTGTAGATCCATTGAAGGCAGTAGAAAAATGACGCAACAATAAGCCCCCAATTTTACAAATGGCCATTGGCCAATGAACGGAATCATTTCATAACAATGCATCATCAGGCTGGAGTTCATTTTGAAAATTTCACTGAAGTGAAATTCCGGGACATTGTGCTAACCGGGACGAGACACAGAGACAGACGTTTAAACCGGGACAGTCCCGGCCAAACCGGGACGTATGGTAGGTCGAAACAAACCCGTAAACCAGCTTCGGACATTTTTGAACAGTTCATTGATCTCTCCGCACCAGTTACAAAACCACATTCATTTAGCAACTACTAAACCAGGGTTTTTTATAAGGTGTTTTAGGGACCCGATTCGGGTCCCTAGAATTTCAAATCGGGTCCGTAGAATCACAGAAAATTACCATCGGGTCCCTAGAATCAGAGAAAATCGGTTCCCTAGAATCAGAGAAATCGGGTCCCTGCAGGTCCATACCGGGCACCTAACCATTTCTTTAAAAAAAAACTGATTAAACAAATAATGGCAAAAAATTTTATCTAAATATGGAATTGCACACCAAGCAATTGCAAATAGGTATGAACAGAACAGTGCCGTGGCAGCAAAACCCTTGCCCCCAAAATGCAGGTCTACTCAATTTGCGAACCGTAGTAACACAGCAAAACAAAAGAAATCGCTGTATAGTGGCAAAGTAGCACACGAAAAATATTACATAACAATACCATGAAAACATCATAAACAATGTCACATTGTAACAGTATCAAATCGGGTTGGAAGTAGTCTTTTGGCATGCAAAAGCCTTTATGACATCATCCAAACAGGGCCCCGACATGGGGAAGTGCCGCCCCGGGGCGAGTCGAAAAGTGCCGCCCCCCACAGTTGAAAAGTTCCGCCCCCCGCAAGTAACGGTTTAAAGCAAAGTCAAGCCTTTCAGGACGGAATTATTTCATAACAATGTATCATCAGGCTGGAGTTAGTTTAGAAAATTTCAATGAAAGTGAAATTCTGGGACATTTTGTGAACCGGGACGGGATGCCGGGACAGATGTTTAAACCGGGACAGTCCCGGCCAAACCGGGACGTATGGTAGGTCCAACCTTAACCAAAATCTAAAACCTAAGCCTACATCTAACTTCAGGTTCATTCGTGAAAGACCATTTGCTATTCCTTGTTTTCACCAAAAGTGCCGCCCCGGGGCATTGTCCCCCCCGACCCCATGTCGGGGCCCTGCATCCAAATCTGGAGATCGCACAGATGAAGCTTCGATTGACAACATGGCAAATGAGGATAGTCTACTATTTGTCATATGAGACCTGTTGAAGGTTTTGATCATCTTCAGTTTGCTGGAACTCCTTTCAGCGCTGGCAAAAGTATCGGGGCTGTTTGTAATAATCCGAAGTGCCACAAATACTTCAGGATAAGCTTCATCTAGACATGTCTTGACTATAGAGCTTAACAAAAGGAATTCGATCTTTATCATTGTCATTTAGCGATGGTTGTTTAGAGATGTTGTAATGAAATAAAAAAATTTGCAAGAACTCAGAATCAAGTCTATCGTTCAGTTACGAAAACAATTGTTGTTCGCTTCCTTCACCTATCTGCTTGCTTCAACTGCCCATCGGTACATGCCTAACTCTTCACCCATTGCTTGCCTACTACAGGCGTAGCCAAGGGGCCCCACACATATTTAGAACATGTACTCATTTTGTTCTGTGAGAGGCGGTATTCCAAACAAAACATGTTATTCGCCTAAATTCAAACATTTTGGCCCCCCTAAATTCTTGGGCTGGCTACGCTACTGTTGCCCACCATCATCTGTGTTACATTGATGTATATTGTGTATGTACTACAAAACAATTATTTTATATACTTTTTTGTGTGTATTATTCTTCGCCCTTCATATATTGTTTCTGTAAATACTTTTTGTCACCATGTTTCTCCTGCATACTCTGTTTTTGTGTGAACTTTGTGCCTGATTTTTTATCATTATTTGGTTCGATGGTTTTCTGAACTTAATTATTGATCGGAATCTAATTTCTGTGCTGTACTCTCTTTCATTTGAGTTTTATGTTTGGTAATGCCTATTATCCCGTCGCCTCTGCGTGCTGGTGCTTTCTTTTGCAATTGTCACCCTGTTACCGAAGGAACAAACCTGAGGCCGGTCAAAGCAGTGCGCCGCGATGATCGTTTTCTTTCATTAGCGCTTAAGTGAATTTTGCTTGAAAAGCATGCGCATCGTGCTTTTCACTGGCCGAGATACGCATGCATAAACCTTTCTGATGTTTATTAGACTTGTTAATCTCCTGGTGCATGGAGCATGTTTAGATCAATAACATTTTGCCTCTCATTAGGCTATAAATATTGCCAAATATAGACCAAGGGCGCCACGTGGACGCAACATGCTTAGCATCCATAATCCACTAACTGCACCACTCGGATGGGACAAGCTTAGCAGTTATTGCTAAATAAACTCTTCTAACTACACTAACTCCTTTTCGGGACCTATTTTTCGGGACCCTAGGCTATTTCAAATTGGGGGCCCCACTTGAAGGTTTGCGACGACTGATGTCATACAAATCAGCACTACGCGTGCTTGCTACATTCACTGAACAAGTTGTTCGAATTCACAAATATATTATTTTATTCTAAATTCCCTCGACCTCAGGAACCTGAGCCGTGTCAGCTTCCCTCCATATGCCCAATTGGGGGCCACGCTGTCACAGGGGACCCAAAATTCAGAGCATAACCCCGAAACAAAATTTCAACCTCCTAAATTTAAATATGAAACACCCGAAATCAGTGAAGTTTTTATCAGTCAGTATCCTTTTCTGTCCTGTAATTTATAGACGGAGCATTACCTGCCGCTGTTACTTGGAATAACATCGCCTGATAAGTGCCCGCGCCATATTTAGGCAAACCAGGCTACTGCCTAGGGCGCATGGCCAAATTTTCCTTCTTATTTACGTAATGTACAATGTGATGATATGTAGAGAAGGATCCTTGTTAAGGACGGGTGGGCGCTTGAATGGATCTTGCCTAGGGAAAGGTTACCAAGTCTAAAAAAAACTTACGAGCTAGAAACATTGCAAGATACCTCTAGAATCCGCTTGAATATGACCAATTGTATAAGCCACTAGACTAATATCCGCGATAATCGAATGGATTTAGGCCGCCAGACCAGTTATTTAGCAGCTAGACGGGATGAAAATCCGCTAGATCCAGAGTAAACTCCGCAAAATTGGCAACCCTGGCCTAGGGTGCTTAAAAATCTACAATAACGTGCTGTTGCAGGGCCAGCAAGGCATGCCCTCCTTACTTTACCAACTTCACTTCAGTAATTTTAAGGTTGCCATTTCTATTATTTGCATTTCTTGATTTTCCTAGTTCTGCCGCTTAACTGAGTCCCATCATGTCAAAGCCTCCACTAAATCATGTTCCGGCCATCCAGTGTAGTTAGGAAGGATTTCGAAACGCCAGCATTATTGACGTTCGACTATTTCACCAATGAAATTTTGATTTTAGGACGCATCACCTTTTTTAACCCAACATATTCTAGATGGCACTGAAGACTTTCTGGCAACGGTTCTGTCGAAATTGTGTCTGCAAATGGAACTAAAAAAGCAGTAAAATAAAAAAACAAAAAATTAGGGTATTTTGTTGTGAAGGCCATTTGGCCTCGGGGTGTGCCGTTATGTCGAAATATTTTTTAGAAATCACCATTGGGGGGCCCCTGTAAGCATTTTGGGGTTCATATTTGGGCTGCTACGGCACTGTCAGGAACAAAAACTGTCACAATGAAACTAATGGAAAAAGGCAGCGTTGAATCTGACCACGCTCCAGGGTCGTCGCCAATTGGGAACCAGTGGTGTCTTCCCCCTCATGTCATGTTTGGTCTTTGCTGCGTACATCCAAGATTGTGTTTGAAAATTTTGACAACCCCATTGTGGTTTTTGGCACCCCTTGCTGCGAGATCCTGGCGACGGACCTGCCACACTCCCATTACATATTTATTGAATACCTCACTGGCCTCGTGTTATCTGAAAAATGGATTCAGGCGCTTTGTTCCACACATTATAAGTAATAATAACCAATTCTCAACTCCAGAAAAGAGAATGCTCATTGTCATTCACTTCAATCTTTCGCGTTCATTCTTCTACAGAGATCTTTTGTTGGCGGCATAGTAAAAAAACGTGCGTTGAATCAAAACAAAAATACAAATATATTGCTTACAGAGAAGCTGGAAATTGTCCTCACTCGCAAAATTTTGGGCCCCCCCGAAATCGGGCGCCCTAGGCTTAAGCTTTTCAGCCTAATGGTAAATCCGCGCCTGCTCCAAACGCTGGCCCGCGACGTTGTTTTTGCCTCCCGCCTTTTTATTACTCTTTTTCTGAAAGTTTTCTTAATTATTATGCAGATCGTTTGAACTCTGTGCGGGAGCCGATTATTCGCTTTTGCAGCCTTTGTTTTTGGCTATGCTGCTCAGTTGAGTGTTTTGTCGTTAGTTACTGGTCTGTCAGAAGTAGTTTGCAACGTAGCAGTTCAGTATTGTTTTTAACTAGTTCAACGCTAAATGAGCCAATTTTGGTGGCCGAAGTCCGTGCACTCTTAACTTACAGCCATCGATTTTGCCATGAAAAGCTGCTGCTGTTCCAGTTCCTCACAAACGTGGATTACCCTGCAATTAATTTATTAGATTTTTCAAATAATGGACTGCAGAAGTATGACCTCTCAAGGAAGAAATGCTGCATTCCAGAACGTCGATACACCAACCAGTGGCGATTCTAGAATGAAAAAACTGGGTGGGCCACTGCCAGGCCAAGGAAAAAAGTAGGGGGGCAACATAAGTGTCTCTCCTGCATGGTGATATTCCGTTGTAATGAAGATTGATTTGCTATGATTAACCCCATCAAACACTGGTGATTCTAGATTTTCAAAAGTGGGGGGGCACTGTGGGGCCAAGGAAAAAGTAAGGGGTCCAACATAAATGTCTATCTTGCATGGTGATTGGTGACTACTCACTATCCGTTTTTGTGGTAGCTTATGGAGATTTTGTGGTTGTGCTGTAACCATAACAGTGTTATTCTGCAACTACTGTTACGAGTGTAATACCCATCTGCAGCGTGGATAGGGTAAGGACTATCCAATGCAGTATGCAGTTAACAACAGTGAGGTTTCGACGTTAGTTACACCTAAAGTAGCATAGCAGCGTCGCAGGTTGGTGTGCATCGGCGTTTAGGGCGTGTACCTGATGGCAGGATGTAACAGCTGGCGTAAAACTTAGTTTACAGAATATTCCAAACAAAGTCGTTCATTTTAATATTCACACTGAATTTCCTCTGACTGATCCTCAAAAGCTGACTTTTCAACCCTGCGTTGATTTATGACTGTCTTGTCATATGCGAAATACGCACTAACTCTGAATCTAAAAGATTCAGACAAATAGACAATGAGCAATATAATTCCCACACAGATCACTCCACAGTCTACGTTAGAATTTTATATCATCATCACACCTCAATGTAACTTAATCCTTCGATTATCACGTCGACTGTCAAATTCATCAACGAAATCATCTAAACCTGTTTTTCAGTTAGTACCCTTCTCTTGAAAGTAGATCAATCGGGGCCGGATTTAGCTTACGCGAGGCCCTAGGGCCTAGGCAAATCCACTTGTGACGCCCCCTCTCCCGGTAAAGCGTTAATAAATATGCGAAAGCCGAAAATGACGATATTTACGCTTTAAAGTACGGTCAATAAAAAATTATTTATCATTGCTACAGTTCCCCACGATCACTGCGCTTATTGCTACCTTCGACGCAAAAAGTTCAATGACACGGAATTGTGGAAATTGTGCTTGGCCGGTGGGAACAGGATTATTAATTTCCAGAGGCGAACGAACCAAAAAGGCCACGGTTGAAAGATTTTGAAAAACACATGGCCTACATTTTTGTAAGTTTCCCATCTGTCATTTCTTATCTGTACTCATAAAAACAAACCACACTACACATATGTATGGCGGCATAAAGACGTTATGCACAACGTGGGGACCACGTTGCGGCTCGCTTACCACGGCTGTGAAAATCTCACACACACGAGCAAAACACGTTTTGTAAAACGCACCCAGCTGGTTGAAATGCTAGGTTCACGATTCGCGTGTTTGTTACTTTTTCAGACTGCAAAGAATTGAACGCAACGAAACCGTCGCGCGAAATGACGTGAGGTTCAAATCAGAACCGTCGCCAGAAAGTATTCAACAGGGAGGTATTACATTTGCGCAGGGCGACTTGACATTCTGAAAATTTGACAAAATGTCCACAGATCTGTAGTGTTTTATATTTCAATTTGAGAGGCTGAGAACCGTGCACTAATCTGAGGCATAAGACCCAATCGCGCTTTTGTAATTTTCTTTCTGTTTCCCTATTTTTTGTCTCTTTGGGGAAGAGTTCAGTGGTTGCCAACCGGCAAAGTGACTTTTGCTTGCTATTCAAGATCACCAATATCTCTTCGTTTCTTAGCATGGGAGCAGTACAAACTCGCGCAAGTACTCAATAGCAATCTGATTTCTGAATGACTATCTGAACGAAAATTAAAATGGAAAGAATCACATCTAAAAACACCAAGAGAGCTTTACCTAATAGAAACGCTGACAAGACTACGGTATTTGTTCACAAGGAGCAACTATGTTTAGTTTAGGATAATGTTGTTACCCCTAAAACTGTAGCTCTTATCTGCAAGAGCCAGGGGGGAAACTTAGCTGAAGGGAGTCCACTGGCCAGCCCTACACTCTGAAAAAAGTTGAAAAATAATAGTGAATCCGGATGTGGATGACTATACTGAAACCCGAAATCACCGGAAAACACTTCGAAGAACGCAAAAAAGCGACAACTTACTGAAAAGCAAACGAATAGTAAATACCAAAATACAAGCTAGGTGAGAGTCCGATTTTTACATTAGCTTGCCAGGAGGCGGTTCGCACCCTTGTCCCCCTCAGTTACGCCACTTATCAGGTGCATTTCAAACACGAACAGCCACAAGTTCTTTCGCCTGATTCACTCGTAACAATCCGTACAATTAAGCAAACGCAAGACGCAACCAGCGTGCTTTGCGTATATCGACACAATAGTCGGCTTGACCAATCGTCATATTGAGATTCATGGAAATTTGTTGGAAGACTATGGCGTTATCACCACGAAATCTGAATGGATGAACAAAACTAAATTTCATGAATAATCCTGACACAAATTTTTCATGGATATTTATTAAAATGATCATAAACCGGCAATGTACTCTATGCGTAGCCTACCGCAGTTTGTTGGAGGCCCCCTTGAATCTTGAGGCCCTAGGCTTAAGCTTATATAGCCTATTGGTAAATCCGGCCCTGAGACCAATGTTACCCAATCTTTCACTGGTCATGGAATTTCTGGAAAATGTTTTCACTAATTTCATTTTGAAACACTTCTCTCGCATGAAGCGCTGGTGATGGGAAGAGTTACAGCTAGCAGTAACAATAAAACGAAGCTTTGTAACTAGATATTAATGAAAAAAAACTTATTCGGGCGATATAGGTAGCTTCGACTTCTTCCGAAGCAAATTCTTTGCCAAAGTTATTTCATGTTTTAAATCATTTTCACTAAATAAATATGATATGCGGATTCTTTCAAGTGTTTTTCTGATAGCAATATTTGACCTCCGGGGAAACGAGCTGAAATACGCAAAAGAATTGCTTCTGAATATCACAGACAATTTATACAAAATTCTATGAGGTTGCAGGCCATGTGGGTAGAGTTAAAACTGTAGTCACGAACCGCTTACGTAAGATGTTTCCAATTCGTATACAAAAGGCAGCATAACGCAAAACAGCAGCCAAAATAAATTCGGATAAATTAACCGAAAACAATTCTTAATGCTTTCACAAATCTTTTGCTACTGGAACAAGCAACAATCAGCTGACAGTAATATAATCCAGTTCCATTTCATACTGAAATGCACGAAAGATCAATCTTCCCACTTCTGCGACCAATGTTCCCTCCAATTATTAATAATGCTGCGCGAAAAACAAGCGGGTGCGCTGAATCACAATTATACTGAGCAGAAGTTATTAAATCTATTGCACAGTAAGATGTATTACAGATAAAAACCAAAAAAACAACAAATGTTATTGCGCTAAGCATTGTTGCAACTGCGCAGAGGGACCTTAGAAGCTGCGCGGCCTCGCAAGGGTGCAGCGTAGAGGGAAACTCGTCTGCGACGGTTTCATAATTTCGAAATTAATTTTTCAACACCACGACCGCGGTCTGACTAAATTTCACGCAGGATCCGAGCAACCACTGGTGTGTGTCGTCATAATCAACTTTAT
>JGI24159J19872_10014968_pt1 | contig 10003 bp, 11 predicted proteins | sample Ectturendosymbi4_FD_19872 | JGI IMG/M metagenome (IMG submission 19872) | reverse complement strand
AAATTATCCAATTCCAGAGTAGCAACCTGTTTGAGAACCACAGTTTTAAACATATTGAATACTTTCTTGCAATTCTACCTTTATTAGCAGAGTTAAATGTATTTTATGGCAATATGCCTTTAGGCAAGGTGTGAATCTATCATGCAACTCTGAGATTGCTTTACATGGCATCGACAGCCAGCAGAACTGCCTGGAAAAGGGAGTAATACCATTGCGAAATGCCTTTCATAATTTTTTGTTGCTTGAATTGTCATTTCAGCAGCAAATATATTTTGCATGTATAACTAACCCCACAAGCTGTACCTGGAAAAATGATTGCCATTTAAACATTTATTGGACTTTTATATTGGGACCAGAGTAGTCACTTGTTAGTGTAAGAATAACCATTATACTTCTTATCATGCCGGGAAAACGTTTCAGACATTGTTTTCTTCTGATTTTGCTAGGTATAGCCAAGAAATGTGAAACACAAATGCACAGCTGTTGTAGGGTATGTTTTCAGACACTTTATGTGGATGAAGAGAGTGATGGGGACAACAACAGTGTTCAGTGACTGTGCAGCTTGTGAAAAATGCACACCCATCTTTATGACTCGATTAAAATTTTGTGAATTTATGATAGTGGGCTTTTAAATTGTGGTTATTCCTTGAAAAATCACACAATTTGTCAAATAGACATAATTTGTTCAACAAAAACAGCCACTTTTTTGCGCAAGAAATGGCCACCACTTTGTGTGATACCCAAGAATTACCACTTGTGTGATACCCAAGAATTAACACTACCAGAGAATGTACATTTCAAAGTAAGTAAAGACCTTTTTTGACGCCCCCTTATTTGAATTCTTCCCGCTTATATGCTGTCTGGAGCTGCCACTGCTGTGCATGCAAGGCATTGGTAGGTGTTTATACAATGTGAAGTATACCTTTGATACATCTTAAAATCAGACTCAGTAACTGCTACTTAGTAATACTGTATTTGTAACCATGCTTCAGTTTACTATTTGTAATGGCTGCGTTTTGTTTTCTTGATGTTTCTTTAACTTGGAATCGAATAACCTGTTTGCAGGTCTGCATTTATAACATTGTTTAGTGACTTTTCTTACATAAGCAATGTACCCTCTGCATCAGTGCAGCCAACCAAGTGGTCATTACTATGGTCATTATGCTGCTGACCAATACCCATGGGTAAGATGATATGCTTAAGGTTTTTGTAAGACATTTTGCTTTTTACCTAAGTTGTGTGCTGTGAATTTGATTGCTGTGGTAGTTTCTGTAAACGATTTGATTAAAACTGCCATGTTTTGTCAAGCAAACTTACTGGCAGTCCCTGTTGTTTTTTGAGATTCAAAATCTGGGTGTCACTGCCATATTGCCTTATAACAGTCGTTTAACAAAATTTTACTGCCTTGTACTGATTTCAAGAAGAGTGAAATGTGGCAAATAAGTTGATAATCTTTTTTATGAATTGACTTTGTTAAGAGTTGGCAAATTTATCGTGAATCTTGAACATAAACAGTTTTTTGTTACTTGGCTGATGAAGTTTGATGCCGCCACCAACCAGCTTTAATTAAAGTTGTTTCCTTTTCACATTGAACTGTGTAAACATGACTTTTTGTACAAATACACAGGAAATAAAGCTTGTATGTTATGTTGATATAAGCTGTATTGTTCAATTCATGCATGCTCTATAGATGTAGTTTCTTTTGCATCTTGTGCAATCTTTAGAAATAACAAATGTGTGAGATATAACTGTCACATTTAGCTTAAATGTGACTAAATTAGCTAAAGAAGCTGAAGTAAAAATTCAACCAAATTTTTTGTTCCATTTTAAAGGTTTAAAGCCTGTTTAACAAGGTACTATGCTACCAAGCTTGGTTACCACATGGACAAAATCTGCTTGTTTTATTCTGGTTGTTTACTTATCTGTTTTTTTTTGTTCAGGCAAGAGTACCATTTATGATTGAAAATTCTGACACTGACATCATGGGAAATTCCAAGTGAGTTCCATTGGAACTGTCTGCTTTATTGCTTTCAATCTTGTTTTAATCTGATTCTAATAGAGTTTCTGCTATTTTTGATGATTGGTTGTCAGTTTTTCCCATGATATTACATGGGTAACTTCTAAATTAGTTTGGTGGAATATTTTGCTGGTTAGTAAATGTTCTTTCTATTAGAATTTTTGGTTATGCTTTGCAAATCTTGCAACTTAATGCTGACCAGTGATATTTGTGGTTCAGCAATGTAAAGCTTGAAACCAGAGAAGATCCCACTTTGCAGGATTATTCTGGTGAGAATGTGTGCATGAAACTTTGGTGTTATTTTCAGTTTTATTGCAATGGATGATGATAAGCTTTTGAGCTATTATGCTTTGCAATAAATTTCCAGTATGTGATGTGGATCGCAGTGTCATGATTCAGAATGAATGTTTTCCATGCTGGATTAGTTGAATTGTTCTTAAGTCTTTGTGAAGTTGTGGAATTTGATGCCAATTGAATTTAAAACTGTTCATGACTTAGACTGTAGATGCGTATTTGCAATAAAGTAAAATGGCTGATGTGCATAAAGCACTTTTTTATGCACGATTGTCTTCAAATGATGTGATTAAGACAGTGTTGATGGCGGCGGAAATCAACCGAAGCCCAGGCAGAGATATTGCGTTTTGCCAATGAAAGGAAAGCAAGGAAGTTTATTCAGAAACGCAGAATCTCTGACGAAAATCCTATGTGGTTCTGCTTAGACGTTCTTGATCAAACGCGGCCAAAGATATTCTTTCAAAGGGGAAAGAGTGTTGTTTTCCTCGTAACGCAGTCTTTCAGCCCTGTCTCAGTTGACCTCTCACTTTGCAGGGTACGCCAAGCAAAGTTCTTTCATGTCTCGTCCCTTTCATGGAAAAGAAGCCGACACGTTTTACAGGCAAGAGTACGGCGGCTGCTATAATACGCAAAGTTGCCACGTTCAGGATCCTGGGGAGGCCTCAAAGCTTGAACATGGCCCATATTTGTCCCGCCGCTCACCGGGTGACGGCCACTGTTTCAGGCCCGTGATCGGCTCGGAGTTGAACGGGGAAGGGAGGAAGTCGAATGCCGCTTTGAAGATGCCCGAAAAGACGGCCCACGAGTGCCGGGCCTGTGGCCAAAAGTTTTCTTTGCCTCGGAATCTGGCCATCCACGTTCTGTCCCATGCCAAAGAGAACTTGTTCGAATGCCAGAAGTGCTTCCAGCTCTTTTCATGCCAGGACTACTTGTCCAAGCACTTGCTCGAACACTCGTGCTGAGACCTGTTGTCTTTTCTCGCTGCCAACTGTTGCCGAACAATCGTTTTTTGCTTCATATGCTTTTCGTATGCCTCAATATGTTCATTCCTTATTTTTGTATTTTACAGTTTCCCACGACTGCAGTTCCTAAAGCATTTCGTAATTCTCCAATGGTTTAAATCAGGGGTGGGCAAACATTTTCTACGGAGGGCCACACTGAAAACTTCGTTGCTATCCGGGGGCCGCGTACATTATATCTGTCTACTTCAGTTATATGTATGTACTATTATGCATACTATCTATGTACGTGTAGCTGCCCTGTGGAACGCACAAAATGCCCTCACGGACCGTGGTTTGCCCACACCTGGATGAAATCATTACTTTCACGGCTGAAAAACCTTCGAAGAATAATTTGGAAGAAAGGGTGCGCCGTGCCGATGGCGTCAAACAAAATACACAGTCCAGTGAATGTTTTTCAGTCGGTTCGTTTTGTTCCTGCACAGGCTTCACTGGCTATGGCCGAACTTTTCCGACAGCTTTTAGCTTTCGTGGGGAATAAATGCATTTATTAAAAGACTTGTTAAGTAGTAATTCTTCTTAAGTGGATTTCTAAGTAGCATTCCTTTGAGCAACGAGTGACAAACACCTAGATGCGATGAAGTTCCTTGGTTTGACGAAAGCAGCGTCTGGTGAATCCTAGCCAGTAAACAGATCTCGTCAGAAACACCAAGTTGTCGGAACGCACATTTTGTCACCCGGCCTTATTTCCTTGCAGCAAATCTGCATGTCTCGTTTCCTAACCAGGATGATGTAACTTGCAAGAATCTGCTCGTCAAAAGTGACACCAAACGAGCAGCCTGTGAGACGATTTTGCGTTTTTAAAAGAGATCGGCTGTGATCGACTGTTACATCTACTTTAAACGACCTCGCGTGTTTTGATTTTGTTGCGTCGCACGTGATTGGCTCGCGGTGCCAAACGTCATCAGATGTCATCCGTCCAGGCAGTTTCTCGTCCAAGCTGTCAACCTTTGAAGCCTGATCTCAGTCATTAAAAGCCGTCCGCGCGATTCGATGAGCGACATATGCTGTGCTGTTGTTTTACGCTCTCTCATAAATCGCGCAGTTTCTCCCGATGGATTTCCGGGAGCCCGTTGTGGTGTTTGCATCGCTTGCTGTAAACAACGTTCAAGAGTCTTCCAGTCGGTGAATCATGTCTACGTCATATCTATTACCGTTCACGAAACTCGTTCTTAACGTTGGACGGAGCGAAAGCACGGCTCCTAGCTTTTGTCTGCATTGCTGTGATTGCAAGTTAAAGTTTAAACTGATCTGAAGTGCCTTGTGATACTTGTTCCGCGACTGAGTTTTTCTCTTAAGGTGTGTAAGTTGGCCAATGCCTTTGGCCAGGTTTTCTTTTGCTGAGATATTTCGGTCATTTGTCTGAAATAGTAAAAAAAACGTGTGTCATATTTTCGTTTTCGAATACTTTTTTTATGACTGACAAAAAGCATTATGACCGAATCAACTTACCGAACAATTTTTTTCGGTCATTAAAACAAATATCGGTTAATAACCGAAATTCCGTTCAAAGAAAGCCTTTTACCTTTTTTCTCGTTTTGAGTTGTTTTGTTTGGCACTCACAACATCCGCCTCAAAAATCCCTTTTTTGTGTGTTTTCTGTCCGGAATCAGCGAAACAGAAAATGAGTTCTTTGTCCTCTGCCATCCCTCCAACAATGGCTTTGGAGTTAACGAGCTAGNAACGCTGCGTCACTGCTGCTTTTCTGTGTCTGCAGCTGATGTACTTTGTTGCAGGTTGATACCAAAGAGCCCNTCACCTACTNGAGTCATAGGTGCGAAACGCAANACTGCCTCACTCTGAACTTGTTCGGGTGGCTCGGGACTCGAACATTCTCGTTTTCTTGGAAAACGATATTTTCTAATTTTTTTACGTGTAGAATGTTTGACGAGAGGTTCCCGAAGCAGGGACGTGTAAATGGGGCGAACGGGGCGACGGACCCGGGCATCTAAGGCTGGGAACATCCAAAGAGTGAAATACAAAAATCAAAATGCTGTAATTAGATGCTTTTTCGTATTGTAAGGCTACTAACACATGATGCATGGATTTAAGTTGTCAAAACTTGTTTTTTGTCAACACTAGTGTTTACGTATTACAACTGCCTGTATTTCTCGCCTTCTTCAATAATAGAGTTTGGTGGGGGGCATACAATCAAGCAGTTGCCCCGGGCATCACCAGGCCTCTGCACGCCCCTGTTCTGAAATGGCTTCATAATTTTTTCGAGAAACGCTGGCTCCTCTGTAGACTTCTTGAAAAACCAGGAATGCTTCGTAATGCCTCACTGAATGTTGTTGCTCCGTGACATTTGCGTGATTCTTCATTACTAGTTGGGCAGAACCTGTCTATTTGTTTATCTCCGCTGTCCATGCAGTTTGATTTACCTGTTGCAGCTTTCGTCAGTGTCTGCCCTGATTAAGATCGGGTCACGATGTTTGTTACATCGCGCTTGCTTTTGCTCGTTTTCTGTTATCACGTAATAATCACTTGACCGCCGAACAAAATTTTGATGCGCTTTTGGTGCCTTTTTCAAACAGTTTCGTCGATGAACTTTTCTGTTTTTTTTCTAGTGAAACTAGTTATTAGCACATTGTCTGTAAATATTGTTGGGTTGGCATTGTGCATTTTCTGCTTGAAGACATCGATATTCCATCCACCTGAGGTGGGTTGTGTGTTTAGGCAAGTTTGTATTTTCATGAAAGCGTTGTTTCTATCTGTGGCTTGAGCTTCAAATCCATCATTTTCGAAAATAGTTATCATTGAAAACGAAGTCTTAACACATCAGACTTGAAGAAAAGTTTCAGTGAATAGTGAGTTTTTAGGTAATCTATTTCTCTCCCTGTTCGTTGACGTCTAACGAAAGCAGTGTCGCTTTTAGTTTATCCGTGCGAATTAAAAATCCTAGTTTTCTGTTTCTTGCGTTGAGCGATGCCACGCGCGAATGTATAGATAGTACCCCGCTTCATTCCCCGCTCCCCTTTCTTCCTAAATCTCTCTCGATTTCTCGCTCTCCAATTTTCTTCTATATCTCTCTCGATTTCACGCTCTCCTTTTCTCTTTTTCAAGAAGACGGTTCGATAAGAACGCCAATGACCGACACGATGGAATCGTGCGCCGACAACAACAGCAACAAGACTCGCAGTGACGAAACCTGCTCTGACCGAGTCTTCACAGAAGAGACGAACTGCACTTCGCCGTATCCGGAAATGGCTTGCAAGGTGGCCGCTCGCTCCAGCACTAGAAAAGCCGATGGCATCCCCAGCATTGGTGGATACGCGAAGGCGGAATCAGTTCTTCTTTCCAAAGGTGACTGTGGTATATACCTTAGTCCAGTGGTTCTTAAACTTTACAACACGTCGAACCCTTAACGTAGATTTCCAAGCTTTTCTCGAACCCCGTTTTTGCCCAATATAACAGAAAGAAAATTGGGTTACATTTTTCAGATGATCTTCGTCGAACCCTTGAAACGGCTCCGTCGAACCCAAGGGGTTCGATCGAACCCAGTTTAAGAACCACTGTCGTAGTCTGTCAGGTTAAAATTTTGCCCGGTTGATTTTGTCAACCACATCAAGCATTGAAATTTGTTTGTTCACCACTGCAATCAATGCAATCTCTTCTATGCAGGTGCTAACCGTTTTGTTCGCTTAGGGAAGGTGCGTTTTCTTGAGGAAGTTTTGAAATTTGCTGGAGGCGATTTTGCCTGTTGCTCAAAAAAGCTAAGGCGTGTGTGCTTCCTTGCACTGCAAAAGCGTCTGGAAAACGTCTTTTATACTCTATAGGCTCACTTCGCCATAGAATGCAACGTCGATAAGCATCATGTATCAAAAACAAAGAAAGTTTGAATTATGTCGAAGAGCTACCAAATTACCTAAATTTTTTCATTTTAGCGAAAAAATTTATTTCTTGTCTCCATTGAACAAAAAAGGTTATTTTGACTACTTCCCAGCTGTACCAACAAAATACTGTGGTTATTTCGAAGCTCGCATGGGTTGAATCCGTCAGTGCCCAACCGCTGCTCTAACCATGCATTTTTCTGATTTTTTGCGCGAGAAGGTTTGCACCCACCCACAACTCAAAGCGCAGAATCCTTTTAACTTTGCAAACAATTTATTTTCTTCGCGTGAAACGCCACAAATTCACAGCCATTGCATTTTTGTTTTAGCACCAGTTTGTTTTGATCTCCATCTAACCTGGAGCTCCATCCAGTGACGTTGCTCGATAGATTTATATTATGTTCACCTGATTTACGCCTTGCATTAAAACATAGAAAGGATGCATGCAAGATCTTCGCAGAAGACCTGAAACGTACTACGTCAATTTTGCTGATGAGACATACAATTTGGCGAAAGTGTGAGTCAACCATTAAACCAGTTGCGGAAAAAAACTACACATTAAAGACGAATAGTCCCGCGTTTTCTGTTGGCGTGGTGCGGAAACTTGCTGATCCAAAACAAGTTGTTCACATATGTTTACCGCTCACCATTGCAAGATCCAAAANAACCATTTGCTGCTGGCTATTTCATCAGCAGAACAAGTCAACTCCAGGTACTNGGTTAGGTGATACTATGACGACAAAAGTTAACAAAAGAAAAGTTTACTTCAGGCAAAATGAAGCCTATCAACTAAAACACATCACATNTTTACGATGACAGTTTGGAACGAGTGTTATCGTGAACAAATCGTTTCAAGCAACTTGGTCTGACGCTTCAAATAACTTCGTCAATGATGCGAGAAATGATTCTGCATTCTGTTTTGTATGTTGCAAAACTGTCAAAGATGGAAAGTTTGGGCTTTCGCCAAATGCACAAGAATGTTTTCTATTTGGCCAAACCTCCCGCGTTTTTGCAGGCGTCGCACTGAAGAGGACGTCCACCCCCAACCCCTTCCCCTCAGGCAAGCGCAGCAGGATCTACCAGCGCAGCGACGCGGGCGTGTTCAGCAGCAGTGACGCAAACTGGTGCTGCGGTCTGTCGCCGCCTGGTGCCAGACACTTGGTAAAATCCGACCCGGGAGCGTCTTTCTTTTACCGCCAGACACAGGCCCTGGCCTACCCGACGGCCAAACTGTGCCATTCCGCGTCCAGCTGGGACAGGCAGCTGGCCAGGTACGTGCCCCCCCAACATTCGACGGACCGGAAGCCGAGATCTTATTCTTGCAACAAGTGCGAGGCGATGTTTGCGACCGCGTCCGACCTCGTACTCCACCTCCCCACCCACCCGAACGAGAGCCTCTTCGAGTGCAAGTTTTGCCGTTTGCTGTTCACGAAAGAGCAGTACTTGGTCAATCACGCGCTGACGCACGCCGTGTAATAGAACCAGGGGGCGTAACGAGGTTATACGGCGCCCGGGGCAAGAAGCAAGTTTGGCGCCACCACGTTTGAAACTGAGGTCTTTCGAAAGCAAATGCACTGTACTGAAGAAATCCTACTTTTGACATTTTTACGACGTCTCAGCGCTCCGCGCAGTTATTCGTCACCCTTCGCGGTGATTTGGCGTCCCCCCATCATGGTGAATCGGCGCCCAGGGAATTGTGCCCCCCTCGTTACGCCCCTGAGTGGAACCGACCCTGTCGCGGCGAAACTCCCCAAAATTTCGCCGCTGGACGCGCGACGAGTGCATTTTTTGCCACAAAGCAAAAAACTCAACAGCGATACTGTCGATGTCGTGAGGAATTTCTTGCAGGTGAACTGAAGCGACAAGATTTTTCCTAAACCTCCTGTAGCGCAGGCCTGCACAGCACACGGCCGCGAGAGGTTTCGCAATTGCAGAAAATGTTGCAACAGCCCGACTGCGGATATATNATTAATTGTCGTTCCAGAACTTTTTTCAAACTACAACAAAATGAAATAGATTTTGCGGCCCGCGGCAAATTTGTGTGGTCATTTTGGACCTTCGGGCTTTCTGGAGCTGTGCAGGCCTGCTGTAGCGTTTGCTGCTGAGTGGCACGCAATATTATTTCCTTACACAGTTACGAGTGCGAAGCTCTGTTTTACCTCAAAATAATTTGTACTGTGTGCATTATTTGTTTATGTTTAGTATTACAGTTTTTTCAGTTTTCATCAGTGTCGTGCTGTGATCGTGTTGCTGCAGTCATTCTTCTTCAAGTACGTCGTTTACATATTCTGTGTTGTGAATGTTTGTGTTTCCTTTTTCAAGGCTGCAAAAGGGGTCTAGGACTTGCGATTTGCACTTTTTCTATATTTGTCAAAAACATCAACGGGCCAAGTTTTACCTAAAACTATTATGATTGCAATTGGAGGCCTGTTTTTTTTCGATCACAGACCGATTTTTTTGAAATGACAAAAAAATAAAGTCAATTCGGTCGCAATGTCCAAAAATTAGGCTAGTGAATACTGTTACAGCGAGTTTTGATGCTACTCGTATTATTGTTACAGCGACTTTTGATGCTACTCGTGTTACTGTCACAGCGAGTTTTGATGCTACTCGTATTACTGTCACAGCGAGTTTTGATGCTACTCGTATTACAGCGAGTTTTGATGCTACTCGTATTACGGGACAAATGACTGAAATGTCTCAGCGAAAAAAAAACAACCTGAGGCAGTGTTTGAATGAATAGATCTCGGCTGGTTGGATTAAAGCGCAAGTGATTCTTCGTGAACTTTGGCTGAAAGCTTCCCGCACATGGCCGTGCGCAGAACGATATTGGTAAAGTTCTG
>JGI24159J19872_10014967_pt1 | contig 10003 bp, 4 predicted proteins | sample Ectturendosymbi4_FD_19872 | JGI IMG/M metagenome (IMG submission 19872) | reverse complement strand
CAACAATGTCACAAATACTTTCTTCGGTACAGTACATTCGCTTCCGATAGTCCTCAGGTTCGAACATGGGGGTGCCAAACTTCCTTCTTGCCCCGAGCGCTATCTAACCTCGTTACGCCTCTGGGACCAGACTATATATACGCTGATATTCGCAAGCATTCCATATGGGAGTTACGGTTGCCTTATGACAAGTCTTTGTATCGCTTACATTGAATTCCACTTGCACGTGTACGATTACGTTTCCGGGTCTTCAAAATGTTCAAAAATTTTAGGAAAAAAGCAACAAACAAGCTGTTCGTCATAGATTTTTACAAAAGTACCTGTTGTAGAACTGAACAGATTGATCTTAAATAAGAATCCGTTGCAGATGACAACAACATGGGAAGGACATGAGCCCTCACTGGCCGTTTTAAAATGACAAACCAGTTCGTCCATTCCTTTGTGAGGGACTTGCGAGGAGTTGAAAGAATTTCTGTAAACGCAACCGGTCTCTTGACATGAGCAAAGAGTTAAGAAAAGGATCTGGGTCGTCAATCTCACTACGACATGGTCCAAGTCAACAGAAAATGTACCTGGTGATAGAAAGTGCATGATACATTGCATAAGTTAGCGCGAGCAAGTCTAAGCAACTTTTCGCGGAAGAATGGTCGCTGCTAAATTAAACACAAGACTTGATTTAAAGAGGACTTTTCGGCCAGTGGCGTATCTAAGGTATGGCGGGAATGGCACGTGCCATGGGCGCTACTTTGACGGGGGCGCAAAAATTGCTTGGCAAAAAAAAATTATGACTTACAGTTTCTTGAACTTCTATTTTGCGCCCCAAACAAACATTTCCTGCAAAGCTGCATCAACACAGCGCCCGTATCTAATGTATTAAGTCTGGTATGTTCGTCAGCACCATCCAGCATTATGACACAAGTGTGTTATTGTGACACAGCGCGATGAACCAGACATTGTGACAGAACAAGAAGGCTCACTTGCCAAAACTCCAAAACTACAAGACATCGTCTGTGGTTGGGCGTTCTTTTCAGTTCTCACGCTATAAGCATAAACAGCAAGGCTAAGCCAGTCTGTGGTGCTGCATTTCAGGTAAAACGATATTAGTCAAAATCTGTCGGAGACCATGGGCTTCGGAAATGGGGGACAGGGGTGACCGTGGCTCCCCTGGTATTTGAAATTTGACATTTTCATGTTACATTTTTAGAAAAATAGGTCTTTTTCTTAGTTTCGAGTGGGTGAAATGAAATTTTGCCACTTTTGGCCCTCCATGAAAAGCTATTTTTGGCTGCGTCTGGAAAAATCCACTTTTGCTCCCCCCCTGGAAAAAATCCTTCCGACGCCCTTGTCTGAGACGAGTTTAAGTCCGTGGCTGTGTGAATCTGACTGTCACGCAAATAAATGCTGTCAAGTTCCCACACATTTACAAATTCCTTAGGGCCCGTTCGGAGTTTATGTAACTTCTTTGGGTGGCCACTAGTGTCCGATAATAGGCTAAAGACAATGCCTCAGTCCAGAGACTAAGGAAGAGCACCTTAGTTAATAGCTAAACATCGGCGATTAGTATCGGTACCGCAACAGTTGAGCAAAAAATGTTAAGCCATGAAAGAGGAAATTGGTTAGTCTTGTTTGGACCTACACTTTTTTCTGTCCAATATTGGCTGGCTGTTGGATGTCCAAGGCTTTTGTTACGGTTTCTGACTCTAAAAAGCTAAATTCCATGTGGGACAATTTAGGAGTTGTGTACAGTTCAGATGCAGATGGCAAGCAATTATACGAGAAGCTTCTAGATTGCAAAATGCTCGTTTCAATTCGTGCAACTTAAAATTATCGCATCGTGAAGACCTCATGACAGGCCCGTAAGCAGGCTATTGTCCTCACCCGAAATTTTCAAAAACATGTTTAGTTGTCAGTTGCAACGTACAGTACAACAAGTTAAAATTGTTTTGCCCCCCGAAATAGTACAACAACAAGCTACAATAATTTCTCCCCCCTCTCAGCTGGTTGCGGCCCTGCCTCATAAAATTAATAGTTGAATATGGTCTTTTAAGCGTCTATACAAATCGTCGAATTGCTTTGCAAATAATGTTGACGACGCAGGGGTGGATCCAGCCAGTAACGTTAGAGGGGGGCGATTTCAGTAATATTTGTTAGTCAAGTTTCATAACAGCTTCACTACTGTAAGAGAAATGAAGTATACTTCACAACACTGCTATGACAAGACAACAGACGACTAAATGGCCTTATATCGCGAATGTTGTTTTCCGAATTGTACAAAATTATAGTGAATGAAATTACTCTCGTAGGTTTTAGGGGGCGATCGCCCCAATCGCACTGATCTTTGACCGATCTTTCAGTTATATGAAGCTGATCCTTTCAAACTTCCGAGCCTCAATCAGTTGGGACAGATTGTGTGATCTAGCTTTGATGAGTGTAGAAGGATCGAAGCAGAGAAATCTGATTTTGATGAAATCATAGACGAATTTGCTTCGATAAAGGAACGAGAAGTGTTGTTTTATTTAACATGTTGTGTTATTAAAACAACAAAACACTGGATATATTGATGTTTCGACGGAACTGTGTTTCGAACACAAGTAATACATGACTTGTAGTAGATATGTTGCTGGTATAATCCAGATTGAATGTCTTTTATTTCAAAAGAAATTGACGTTTGCAGTTGCAATATTTTTGATTTTTTTGTAAGCTATACAATTTTGTCAGCCAACACTATATAGGCCCAGGGTTGCCAGATTTTTTTCGTAGCTTCGTAGCTTATGGCCAAAATCCTGAAAAAAACTATGGTAATTTCCATATTCATAGGTGTCTCAAACTGTTCAGAGGCAGTATATTTTTTGCCGAAAATAATGTGGTTTTGCCAAAGAAGCAAGTTTTACCCTAAAACAGCAATTTCTGCAGTAAACTCAAAATTACCTGTTACAACTTGTCTTTATTTATCTTAATAAAACGTAGAACCATATTTTAAAAACAATTATTGCAGATACATGCTTCCATTCTGATCCATTTCTGGATTAAACAATTTGAAATTAACTTTCTAATTCAACGACAAGGCTAGAATTCTCTTGATCTTGCGCTCCAAATATATGAACATAAGATTAAAGTAATGAACTGCATTAAGTTGATGATCATAATGAGTTAACCCCATGCTCAAAACCATCAGTAAGTTCACATATGAACGAAAGCGCAGGAACACTTGAGAACAAACATTGACTCGTGATTGGTCCAACTGAAACACTTGCACAAAATCTACAAGATTGCAAGGGCTAAATAACTACTGCACACTTTGAACATTACAAGGTTGAAGTTACTGCAGAGTGTTACTGTAAAAGTGATGAGAAACTTCTAAAGGTAATATCTTACCAAAAATGCAAAATACTTCTGTAACATTATCAGTCACACAACCGAGTGCAGCAGTACGAGCACAGCAGATACCAATGGTAACTTAGAGAGTATCACTTACTGAAACATCTATACAAAATCTACTGAATGCAAGGGCTAAATCTTCACTACACAGTACACACTTCAAAGCAATAAAAGGTTGAAGTGCTACGGTGTTACTGTAACAGTGAGTGACACGAATACCGTCCAAAAAATACAAAAAGACAAAATATTTAATGAAAACTTTATTTCACAGTGACAAACCGAAAAAATGGCCAAAAGAATGGCCAAATTTTACAAAATGACCAAATGCGTTTTTTCATGGCCAGCGCAGTTAAAAAATGGCCAAATTTTTCGAAATTGGCCATGTGATGGCCAATCTGGCAACCATGTGTAGGCCCAAAAATTATGCTAACGTCATTATTTGAATGTTTTGATATTCTTCATAATAAAAATAAATGAGTATAGAGGCATACTTCTACAGATGACTCCATCAGAGAAAATGTTGAGGTTAAGGTGTGAGTGACTAAAATGCGAAGAGACTGAAGAAGGCGGGGTTATTGTTTTTGCAAGTTCAGGCCCAATGTTGCAAAAAGTAAACTTTAGTTTTAGGGTTAGTTTCCAGTATGCTAGATGTAGTTTTCCAAAGATTTTAGGGGTCATGCTTGTGTAATGAGATTTGTTGTTCGTAATAGTTTTGTTTTGCAGCTTTAATTGTTCTATGAAGCGCATTTCTATATTGCTTATATGCAACATATTCAAGAGTACCCTTTTTATTCCAAACTTCTGAATAAAGATTTTTTTGTTATTATGAATTTCAATAAGGCCCAAGTCATCAATGGGTTTTCAAAAACTTTGTCATGCATACTTGAAATATTGCACAAGGGGGCATTCTTGTTGAGTATTACAAAACAGTTCGTACTAACATTTCTAAATCTCTATCAGGTGGTTCTTCAGGGCCAAGTACAAAAATAAACAAGTATCTGCTACTTACGCTGGATTTTGCTGCTGACTCTTCTCACTGCAGCTGAATGATTTCAAATTATTTACTGTAAGACAGGTGACAATTTAACATCATATGAAAGTTGAAACACTTTGAGACTCTGTACAGGTCGGACCCCGAAAACTTGACAAGACTGATTTTTTCTCGTTTTTCAGACAAGGTACAGGGAAATCAGTGGTGGAAAAGCTAAGGCTCTACATAATTTGATTGAACTGTCACAATACGCATGTAATCACAAATAAATAGCTAGAATGAATGCTATTGTTGCTAGTCAGTGACTATGGCTTATTAAAGAAGACTTTAATATCAATTCGTTTCTTAGCCAAAGTTTGAGCTTCACGACTTTTAAAATGTGTATCAACACCAAACACCGTATTCACGCATTTAGTTTTAGAACTGTTAGCAAAGCAAAAATCTACGATGTTCATTTAAGGCTAATGGCTGACAGCTGGCATTTCAGACAAGGATAAGTTGTATTTGTAGCGCGCCAGGATTACCAAAGAGGAATTTTTGCGATGGTTTTGAAACGAAGCTTGCTGTACATCACCACTATATGGGATACAGTAAGCTGGTGCCAGGCGCGTAGCCAGAAATTTTGATATGGGTGGGCAAACAACAACCGGGTCTCAACATTCATGTATTTAATGCCCCTTCTTTTTAAATCTTCATCCATAATATGTGCCTTTTTATGGCGTTTTTTTCTGGTTAATTATATTCACAAATACGCCAGGAGATAGAAAATCTACTTTCATTGAATCGACAAGTTTTGAAAGTTTGTCTTTAGTGAAGTTCCAAGTTTTACTTTGAACGAAAGCCACCATTTGCTCGAAAAACTTTTTTGCAAAAGCGCTTGTGAAAATCTCGAAGCTAGAAGTGCATGTTCTGCATTGGGCTGCGCTTTTTCCAGCCACATTGCAGTTGAGCAAGAAATCATCGTGGCCGCCATTATGATAGCCATTTTTATATTTACACGCTTTTCATGCGCACCATAACACACGTTCGATCGAAGTGAGTAGCGACTTTGCTCTAAGACACCAGCCGACTCCCAAAGTAGGTCTGCAAAACTTGCGCACATGGAAGACTTGGATCTCATCCACTTCTTTAGTGACTGGTTAACGTATGCAGTTGATTACGCCAAGGATTTAGCCCCACAACGCCTTTGAAAATTGCTCGGATTTTATGTCATTACACGCTATAACAGTGGTCCTCAACCTTTTTTATCCCATGCACCCCTTTAACCGTTATTCACAGATAAAATCCACCCTTAGAAATTTAGTTTGTAAAGAACACTTTTACATCAGTACATCAAGAAGAGAAACTCAGTTCTTCCCAATTGATTACATTTTAAACAAAATCCTAAATACAAAATTCCCCCTTGCAAATACAAAATTCCCCCCTGGTGGGGAATTCCCCTGGTTGAGAACCCCTGCACTATAAGATGCTACTGCGGTAGCATTTGTTTATGCTACTTGCACTACGCAGGATTACCAAAAACTATTAGGTATTTATCTAGCTATTTAAATTTGACTATATAATTCACAAGTAATTCACAAAACGATTTGTGAGTTGGGAAACGTTATAGATGCCTTTTTAACAAACTGGCGTATGTTTGACCTACTCAGCCTATACAAAGTGTGAAATTGTGTATTTGCGAAAACGAAGCTACAATTGATTATCACCACGGCTCTGTGCTAAAGTTAAGAAATACTTGTCGCCGCGGTTTAACGCAACGTTTGGTCTAAATCTAGTGTTAATTGGTTATCTAGCCCAATGGTTCCCCAAGGTATCGGTCGAAGCACAAATATAGCTGAAGAAGGGTGAAAAGAAAAAAAAAATTTGGCGGCAATAGCTCAGTGGTAAAGTGTCCGCCTTTCAATTGGAAGGCTGTGTGTTCGATCCACAACCACTGAGTGAATTGCCGTAGCGCTCCTTGGGCAAGAGCATTCACTTCAACCGCCCCGGCAAGAAGCATAATTCAGGCTTCGGCCTGCCGCCAATTGCCGTCATCTAAATTAATAAAAAAAGGGTCAAAAATGGGTCGCGCAGAGGCGATCCAAACTTGAGCTGTGTATATTTAATCGTTCAACGTTACTTCTTCTCTGTGTCCGTCTGCAGCACAGACAGTTAAGAAAAAGTAACTTCGCAATTTTGTTACAAATCATCACAATCGTAATTTTTAATACGTTTTTTGAGGTTGAGTAGTGAGGTCTTCAAACGCAGATATGGGTGGCGCTCAAAAAGTTTGGGATCCGCTTGATCTAGCCATGCTATCGCAAGTTGTTGCAGTCTTTTTTTAAATCCCATTGGTATAAAAATGCCAAAATCTAATCGACTGGGGAAATATTCAATTTCATTTCATTTTAGCCACATGGACATTGCCGAGAAAACAGATTGCAAGCTATCGGAAAGTAATGGCAGTGCGAATGCCCTTAGCACATACAAAATGAAAAACATCTTCCTATTCATGGCCGTCGGAAGGTGGGACAGAGGTCCTTGCCTTCTTGGATTTTGACATTTGATATTTTTCAATTACACTGTTAGCAAAAAACGTCGTTTTCTTAGTTTTGAGAAGTAAAAACAAAATTTCACCACTTTTGACTTCCCCTTTGAAAGATCTTCATCGCTGCTTCTGGAAAAATCCGCTGATGGTTTCCCCCTGGTAAAACTCTTTCTGACGCCCATGTTACCAATTACAATAGATTTTGGTGCTAACTCTTCTCGTAGCACCTGATTTATTTTATATTTAATGTAGGATTGGGGGGAAAGTAATATCATATGAAAGTTGAAACATTTTCGGACTATGCACAAGCCGGACTATGATTATTTGACAAAACTGTTTTTTAACTCGCCAGTACGTTATTGTGAAGTCATTAATGAAAACGTTAAGGCTCCACATAATTGTGATTGAACCTGATCAGTTTATTCACCACAAATGAATATCTAGAATGAATGCTATTGTTGATAAACAGTGTCTACATGTTGTAATTGCGTAATAAAAAAGTCTTTACAACTGGATCGTTTCTTAGCCAGAGTTTGAGCTTCAAGACATACAAAACATATATCACCGCCATATTACTCACGCATTTAGTTTTAAAATTGTACAAAAACAAAAATCCATAGCAAAAATCTATGTTTATTTAAGGCTGCTGCTTGTGCTGCTCACAAGGGTAAGTTAAACAGTATTTGTAGCACGCCAAGAGTTACCAGAGAGGAATTTTGGCGATGGTGTTGAAATGAAGTTTACATCACCAATGAGGGGGATATATGAACAGCAATTCGCTGGTGCATAAGAAACAGCTGCGAAAAAGCATTACCCCTTGTTTTTACTTTCTGTTAGTTATTACAAGCGCTTAGATACGAGTTTGTGTTTCATGACCACCCACTTCCACACGCAGTGGCGATTCTAAGGGGGCTGGGTGGGCCATGGTCGCCCCAGATTTTTGGTTGGCCCCCTGTTTTCCCGTTGATTTTTTTCCTAATTTCCCGTTTAAGTTCGTTTGGTTGGCATATACAGTAGATAACTTTCGACCAGCAATATTTAAAACGATAATTTAGAAACCCTCTAGCCTGCATTGAATATTTGCCAAATGCCGTGTTGTTGTTTTTGACGGTCGGGTAACTAGAGTTGTTTATGACGTCACACACCAGTGGTTGCTCGGATGCTGCGTGAAATTTAGTCAGAACGCGGTCGTGATGTTGAAAAATTCATTTCGAAATTAAGAATCAGTCGCAGAAATGGGTACATTGATCTTTCGTGCATTTCAGTGTGAGATGGAACTGAATTATATTACGGTCAGCAGATTGTTGCTTGTCCCAGTAGCGAAATGTTTATGAAAGCGTTAAAAATTGGTTTCAGTTAATTTGTCCGAATTTAACCTGGCTGCAGTATTGCGTTCTGCGGCCTTGTGTGTATGACTTTGAAACATCTTACGTAAGTGGTTCGTGACTACAGTTTTAACTCTACCCCCACACATGTCCTGCAACCTCATAGAATTTTGTACGGATTTTCTGTTATGATTCACAGCAATTCTTTCGCATATTTCAGCCCTTTGTCCCGGAGATCAAATATTTTTATCAGAAAAACACTTGAAAGAATTCGCAAATCATATTCATTTAGTAAAAATGATTTGAAATATGAAATAACTTTGGTAAAGAATTTGCTTTGGAATGAGTCGAAGCTGCCTATATCGTTCGAACAATTCTTTTCATTTATAGCTACAAAGCTGCGTTGATTGTTACTGGTAGCCAGGTCCGTAACCAGCTTGAGGCATCAGGTGGGCCAAAGAGTTTGCTGCAGAGGGTCCTAAAATATTTAAACTATGTCGAATAGTTTCAAATTATGACCAACACATTATTCCAGAGGGGGAGAAAAATTTTCCGCGAGGCCATTCCCCTCTGCACCCCTGGTTGCGGGCCTGTTGGTGGCTGTAAATCTTTCCGTCACCAGCGCTTCATGCAAGAGAAGTTTTTCAAAAATGAAATTAGTGAAAACAACAAACAGAAAACAGAACCTCTTATCTCCGTTGGGCCTATCATCAGGTGCCTATTCATACCAACGAAAGGTCGTTCACTGCTTTCGAACCCCTTGGTCGTCTATTGTACGAACACAAGATATTGCCTTTTGGTGTCACAAACGTGGTAGCGGCCTTTCAAATAGTCATTGACTGCTTCATACAGCGGTACACTCGGCACTGGTTTAAAAAGGTATATGCATATCTGGACGACTTGACTGTGACCGGAGCTACGCTGGAGGAGCACGACCGAAATTTGAAAGCTCTGCTTGACGCGGCGGTTTCAGACAGGATTACTTTTAATAAAAAAAGCCAAGATTAAACTTCAAGAAATCGATTTCCTTGGTTACCGAGTTTCACTTATAACTATAGCATTCCAGGCTATACTTCAGTTATAGCACAACTCCCAGGCTATAATTTTACTTACGAAAATTCTCAAACGCAAGCTGGAGGTACAGGTGCCTACATAAGAAATTGAAATACCTGTAAAGACGTGCCTCCAGTTTAAAATGTGTGGATGTGAAAACATATGCTTTGAGTTGTTAGGAAGCAAAAAACGTCAGACCAATTGCTGTACCAAAAGCACGTTCAAACTCAAGTGCTAAAATGATAAAGTTCAGTGCAATAGAAACCTGGTCAAAAATTATTTTAGAAATAAAAAATAAATCATGTTTGGCACTTTTTTTAGCGGAATACAAAAAATATGTAGCACTTAGCTACTTAAAACATTTTACGTTACAGCGTTGTGTATTTCACGAGCGTTAGAGTCCTGGTCCCCGTTTTTTTGTTTTTGAATCGATAACCTCGAAGCTGCGAGCGCGGAGAATGTGGTGGTTGATTAGCGTCCACTCGTGTTCCGCTGATTGTAAAGCACTGTTGTAATCAAAGTAGCTTCGGGCTCCGAACGCTGTTTCCTTAACAGTCCGTTGGTGCATTTGGTGCGTTCGCGCATTCGTGGTGGTTGAGGTCGACTATGGTGTTACTAGTCTTTCACCGAGAGTAATAATTGTAGCAGAACAATTACATTGTTCTCTACATGTCAAAGAACTTAAAGTCATAACAACCGAACTTGAAGGACAAGCTGGAAACTAAAGTA
>JGI24159J19872_10014963_pt1 | contig 10005 bp, 3 predicted proteins | sample Ectturendosymbi4_FD_19872 | JGI IMG/M metagenome (IMG submission 19872) | reverse complement strand
GGATTTTTGGTTTTCATAATGTGACTTTAGAAGCTGTAAACGTTCAAGTAAGTTGTAGTATTTTAAGTACAACACATTGCAGTGAAGATTGCCCAATATGGAAGGTTAAGCTATATGCTATGTATTAAATTCCCTCCTTTCCTTCTACTTACTTTAGACGACCTATTTGCAGCAATGTAGTACTTTAGATCATAACCCGATATTTTACTCCTTTTCCAGACTGATTGCCATTGTGGCCAATACAAATGCACACATCTATGCTAGAGAAGAACAGATCTTAGCTGTTAGGATGATCGTGTTGTTTAGAACGATCAATAAGTTTAAAATGCACATAAAACTTGAAAATGAAGAGTCTGAACAACACCTTACACACGTGGTGGCATGAACAGCAATTTCTGGGGGGATTTTATTGTAATTAGCTAACATTTTTCAACACAGTAGATATTACCATTGTTCACATGTAGCTATGCAGAATATTGATTGCTAGTTGAGGTTGTACGGCTTTGAACCCCGGTAATTTTTAGGCATAATTAAGCATGCAGAAATCTTGATTTGTTTACAATGGTGCATTTTAGTCTTAACATTAAGGCTTGGTGTTTATATGTTATTTGGGAAAAACAAGATAAAATTTGGGCAAAATTTTTTTGCATCCCCAAAAATATGCACTCCCGTTCACCTATGATCCATAATATACAAGATCACCACAAAAGTCTATCAACGTCCACTAAAGATTTGATTTCTCCTCTCAGTGGCTTTATTCAGATTCTTTTTGCTGATGACCAAGTTATACAACAGCGAGAAATAATTTTATTAGTATCGTTATCGTTAAAAAGGAGTGCACGAATAAGCGAGAAGTAAATTTTGAAGTATAAATAAAGTTGCTACTGCGTAATACACTTTAATTGCAAATAAAAGCTCTGAGTTTACTGTAGGCTTTCCAGGAATCAACCGACTGGGCTCTACTCTCATCTTTTTACGATGATTCAAACATGCGCATATCTGTATTCAAGTAACTTCACTACACAGGTGAAAGTAGTAAGGAATCAATTGCAAAATTTTAATAGGAAATCGATTTCACGTAATACTACGCATCGTCCGTCCTATCACCTGCAAGCAATGCTAACAGGTGTGAAACGTTGAAAAGCTAAAACAAGGTCAGAGAAAGCAAACAACCTCAAGATTGCAATGAAAAAAACGCACAACCCCAACCGCGACAAATAAAACAAGAAAATTCGTCTTGCTCAACTACAGTCTATGGAAACTCTGAAGCTTGAAAACGTACTGCAAAAAGAAGAACTTAATAAATCCTAACGCCTGCTAACGATTATAACACCAAAGAAAATGTCGCTTTCAGATAAATGTAACTTCTCGCATGGCGGGGCTTTCGAAAATGCTTGAAACAACACACGGTATGATTCCGAATAACTGCGCAATGCGTAAACTCAACGTGCATTTGGTCGCTTTGACAACCAAGTCTCCGCGAGCACATTTGAAACGTTTCAACCGATAAAAAAAGGTTCATTGCTAACTATTTGCGCTTATAAAGATATAGCGTTAAAACAACGTCGTTTTCAAATTATTTCATGCGCTTGTTGTCAACTCTCATTATTTTCTTTCATATTTTTATTCAGATTTTTTTTCAGAATTTTAAACTCTAGCTCAATCTTGCTTCAGTTTTTGCTTAGTGGCACCCTCGGCAGTACTATAAATCGTATAGGGAAGAGATTATTTGCCTTGCTTAGGACTTCTGTTGAGGATGGTGACTTCCGATGTCACTCATCACCTCGCTTACCAAATATTTTTGGTTGATGCTATTACCCATCAGTGGCTAGACTCGCATTTGTCAGTAATTCTATGGCCTGTTAGTCAATTGCATTTTGCATGCAAACTAATTTTTCTGCACCAACAAACTTCGTTCTAGGACTACAGCCATCTGGATAACTGACACCCGGAAAGCAGGCACCTAGGAACAGGCCCGTAACCAGGTGTTAAGGTTTAGAAGGGCAAAATACATCTTATGAGGGGCAAGGTTTTTGTTTTCATTATCTGTCTAAAACACTTTTTTCTGGGCACAGAAAAATTTGGGGAGTTACAAAAAAATTTGGGAGGAACTTTCTCCGAATTACCTAGGACAACTGCCCTCTATGACAACCACAGTGTTGTAGCTTGGAGGGAACACATTCCAACACTTTTTCAAGTTTTGTACAGTAGTGCAATGAAAGTGAATATTTCATAAAAACAGATGTAAAAATGAGTTTGAAATGCTGTTGAAAATGGCTAGTTCTTTTAAGTCCGTTCCCAAATTTATTTTAATAATACTATATCCCTGTGCCACCCGAACAACTGTCACCAGATTAATGCGTTTTACACATCACACACAAGCTAGCAAATTCAGTTTGGTGTATCCCGTTGCAGCACGTATAACAATGATCGTGGCACAGCGGTTGAGAACCTCTGTGCTACGATATTATTGCTTCAGCATAGTGTAGCAAAAGTGAGTTACAGTTGCTGCCACTGACAAACCAAAAGCTAAGGTAGAACAATGCACAGAACGTAAAATGAACGCAAGAAAACGCGTTTTATGAGTGCGTAGGCCCAGGAAAAATGAAGTTTTGCACTGACTTAAGAATGTTTGTGAAGATGTAATGACATCAACACGACATTCTCCACTCAAAAGTTTTATATTTAAGTTAAGTTTCTTTCAAGTGGTCAGACTATGAAGAAACGGTTGTTGTAGGGCTTTATACTAAACCTTGTGAAGTCCATATGGCTTTGATGGCAATAAAAGTAAATAACTCAGTATGCCTTAGGCGGCACTTCCTCGGGTGGCGATTTTCCTAGGTGGCAGTTGTCTCAGATCAGTGGTGCTCAACCAGTCGATCGCGATCTACTGGTAGACCGCGGGTTTTTCCCAAGTCGACCGCGAGGGGTGTTGGAAAAAATAACATTTTTTGTGCAGTGCCTTTAATTAATTAATGGTCTATTTGCCTTATGATGATTGTAAAATTTCGTCTCTGAGGCAATGTAGCCCCGTAACTGGCATTTGTCGTTTCAATAACCCCTAACAATGGTCATATCCTGCAGTCAGGGACGCCCGTAGAACGCGGATTTGGCGGGGGGCATTTCCCTCTTGAGCTCTCTTTCAAAAAGAGGTCAACGACAAAGGGGGCAATGGGGCCGGAATTGTCTTTTTATAACAATATCATATACGTAATTTCATGGCTTATCAATAGCGAATTGAAACAAATTTATTGCATCTATTGACATTTCTGTTATTATTTTTAAGATCAACATTGCTGCTACACAGAAACAAGCATAATTGGTAACGACATAATGTTTTCTTGTATTAGTTTCCATTGCCCTCAACTCTGTTTCTGCCCCCTGCCCTTCCCCTGCTTCGGCGTCCCTGCCTGCAGTTTCCGGCCACGTGTGGTGATGGAAGGTTAAGTAATGATGTACAGGTTCCTTAGACTAAGAAAAGCTGTTACTTTACTATTAGTGCTACGCAACGTGTTAAGCCAGTGAGTACTAAGACTGCCACATTTTAAAACAGCGTGTCTTCGAGCGTAGGTTCTCAATTTAGATTGGACGGTGGTGCTTGCTTCAGTCAGGAGGTTGTTTTTGTACGACCACTTCGCATGATGTTGATGCACATGTCTACAGATGCTAAGCCCGTGGAGGTGTGTAGCAGTCAAAGCGTGCTCGGGAAACCAACAATGATTTTTGTCTGTTTTTGCGCGTGTTTGGCTGTGTTGTTAACTAACGATAAGCTGTCTTTTCGTAAAAATTGTTTCTGGCTGTCCGTGGATTAGGCGCCATAGTTGGCTGCTACTTGCAAAGAACTGAGAGCTTTCGTGCTTTAAAAATTGTGCTCTTCTTGAAAAACATTTTGCATCCCTACCAGCAACTAGCGATCAGGAAGGTTACGCCCTCTTGAAGTTAACATGGCTGACACAAAACGAACCACTACCATTTTTCACAACTACTATCATTTTCACCACGAACTGAAGGAAGATGATTCATGCCAATCTCAGAAGATGTATTCCAAATTTCAGAAGATGCTTCATGAAACCGACAGTTCTTTTAAGATTAACTTATTTGTGCGAGTCTACTTTCGCGCACGTGAAAGTCAACAATGTCTGATAACCACCTTGCAGACTGCCTACACCTTGCAACCAGCTGCTATACAATCCTGGCTACGAGAAGCTAGACTCCTGTCCTAGCGCCTGATCTCCCACTAAGTTAGGAACTATGTTCCTTTTTGGAAACTCTGAAATTAACCTTTTTTGTATCTCGTTTAGTTTTCTGTTTGCAGGTCTCCGACACATTTTCAAAAACTATTTTCCATACTTTTTCAATACCTTCTCAATTCAAAATGAAAACTTTAACACCATCACTTATCTTCATTTTTCCAAAATTTTATTCATGGAACACAAAGCAAAAATATCTGCAAAACTGTCATCAGCAATAAAGAACAAAATTTTAATAAACAAAATGGCTGAATTTGGAATTTCCATACTTTTTCAGTACGTTTTAGCAAAATTCAAAATACTCTTTTGAGGTCTTGAAAATTTTGGCAAAATTACATTTTGGAATTTTGTATACATTGGCAAAATTCAATACTTTTTTAAGGTCTTCAAAACCGATTTCACAATTCAATACTTTCTATACCGCGTGGGGGTCCTGTGTTTGGTTCATGTTGAAAATCATTTCTTATCAAACAGTTTGGGGATTGTGTGCACGACTTAGTGGTTTTCAACCGGAGTTCCGCGGAACCTCAGGGTTCCACGAGTGGCTTACAGGGGTTCCGCCGAAACAGACCGAATTTGCGGGATGAAATTCGCAATCACAGTTCTATGCGGTTATAGCAATATAGACACTTGGATCATTGCATAGGGTTCCATGAGCAACGCAAACATTCGCGGAAGGCTCCGTTGCAGCAAAAAGGTTGAAAAACAGTGGTGTACGTGTTTAAGAGAGGAAGGGTTTGTGATGTCGGTTCTAGTGGTTGTGTGACAGCACGAAAAAGTGTTGCAGAGTTAACAATATGTGTGGATTTGCGATGTTGACGCAAGACTGGTAGGTCTCTGGAGCGTCGTTACATGAAAAGTAGATCTTGGGTCAAAAAAGGTTTGGCACCACTGTCTTAGATGGTAGTTGTTGGGGTGGAAGTTGTCCTGGGTGGCAGTTGTCCTAGATGGCGATTTTTCAAGATGACAGTTGTCAAGTTGGCAGTTGTCCCAGGTGGAAGTTCTCCCGATTGGCAGTTGTCCTAGGTGGCAATTGTCATAGAGGGAAGTTTTGCCACCTAGGACCCGGGAAACCACCACCGTAAAAAGTATATTCAATACAGCGAAAAATTTCAGGGCAATCTCTGTTTTTCAGTGCGAGCTCAAAGTTGCTCAACAATCCTGAATTGTTAAAAATATATTCAATACAGTGAAAAAAGTCAGAGCAATCTATGTTTTTCAGTGCAAGCGCAAGTTGTTCAAAAATCCTGAATGGGGAAAGAATTTTCAATACAGTGTATTCAGTGTATATTCACTTGGGGGTGAACCCTGTAATTTGGGCTAGTGTAGTGTGTAACCTGGATTAAAGTCGTGACTGGTTATAATGCTTTTATCTGGACCAAGCCCTCGTTTTCCGTAAAAATCCATCAATCGGATGTCGGTAGATCAACAGCTTGATAAAAGAATTCGGTAACTCTTTCTTTGTTCGTTTTCGAGTTTGCGCTGGGCAGAGGTGCTGGGTGTTTAAGATGAGAGATTTTTTGATTAACAAGAGTTTTAAAATGCCAGGTTTTCGTACTTTGTATCGAACTCTTCAGTTATCTGTTGCAGCATTGATCTTAAAATCAAATTTTAGCTGATTGACTGAGGTAGGAAAATTTTGAACTTAGTTTTGTGAGTGCAGTGTGTAATTTGGACCAACCCTGGATGCGGTTTGTGTAATATGGACCAGTGGTACAAATAACAATACCTGTTTAAAGTATTGGGAAAATGTCTTATTCGCTATCAATTATTTGTCCTAACAATTAACAAGCAAGGTAACAATAAAACAGATTTGGCAGAGGCTTCAGACCCCATTTGGACAATCTGAATTTGTTCAGATATTAACAAAAATTTTTTTGTCTGTCAGTGATTGTGTTTTCAGTTGATCCACTAGGAATCACTATGAATATCATACCATACATAAAGGCACACTGGCACATGCATTTTGAGTGCGTGTTTCATTTCCCGAGGTGCAATCTTCGGTAGAAGCGGGACGCACGGACTTACAGATTGTTTGGCCTCTTTGAGTGCGCGTCTTTAACTGCCTTGCTCCAGCGCACAGCAACGATAACACAAGTAGGTGTAGGGAGTCAGACCCTTCGATCCGAAACTGTCGCTTTTAACCATTGCGCTGCGCCATCTAAGTCGCGTACATATTTGCATCAGCAAAGGTACTTACAGTAAAGTTTTTTTGTCTGAGAGAACACAACACGCAAGGAACTTCACTCCCTTGAGTTAACAAGCAAGGTAACTACAGAATTCGCCTATAACGGCACCTCTAGGGCATTGCATAAAGAACGTTATTGACGAATTGACGTTATAAGCGAATTTAAATGCATGTTAAAAGATGCCATCTTGACCGAACAAAATGTAACATTATAGGCAAATTGACGTTATAGACGAAGCCGTTATAAACGAATTCAACTGTATAGAACAGAGTTACAAGAGTTTTCAGGCCCCATTCGGATTAAACTAAAAAATTGAATTTCAGGGCAAATTGTTTATTTTTAGGGCAAATTGTTATTTTCAGGGCAAAGTTTTTTTCGCACCCCCAGTAAAATGCCCTCCCGTTCGACTATGCTTTTCGCACAAAGCAAAAAAGATAGTTAAACTATGATCTATGAACACTGTGGTCACGAAGACTGCCCGACTTGTTTGAAACGCCGCTGTAACCACCATGACTGCGTTCATCCAGTGGTATGTTTAAGGGGAGGCGAGCGAGGCCCTTGCCTCGGGCCCCCCTTTTTTGGGGCCCCCTTGAGGTGTTACACGCATAAATTTTCCTTGCTTCTGGTAAAAAAACTTATCATCCACTCATCCCAAAGAAGATCAAAATTACTCTGCTTTCACAGGCCCCCCCTATAGAAACTGTAATGTTAAGGTACTTTGCTTTCAAAGGGCCCCCCAACTGCCACTGAAGTGTGTAAGTACTCTGCTGTTAAACTTCATTGAAGGGGCCCCTAAAAGAAACTAGTGTGTAAGTACTCTGCTTTCAAAGGGGCCCCCAAAAGTAATGGTAATATATAAGCACCTTGCTTTCAATAGGGCCCCCACAGCAACTGTAATTTAAAAGTATTTGCTTTCAAAGAGGCTCCCAACAACAGTTGTAATGTGTAAATACCTTCCTTTCAAAGTGGCCACCAACAGCAACTGCAATGTGCAAGTACTATTCTTTCAAATGGGTCCATAACAGCAATTGTAATATGTAAGTATCTTGCTCTGAAAGGGGCACCCAACAGCAGTGGTAATGTGCAAGAACCTTTCTTTCAAAGTGGCCCCCAACAGCAACTGTAATGTGCAAGTACAATGCTTTCAAAGGGGCCCAGAGATCAACATTAAATGTGTAAGTACTTTGCTTTCAAAGGGGCAACCAAGAGCAACTTCAGTGTATAAGTACCTTGCTTTCAAAGGGACCACTAACAGCAACTGAAATTAGTAAGTAGGCTACTATATTTTCAATGGAGCCCCACCACCATCTCCAATGTTCAAACAAAGAAAAGTTTCAAACCAACTCCTATACCTAAAAATATTTTGAGTTAAAATTTCTTCCAAAAAGTTCTGAAAAGACTTTATCAAATAAGAGCAAATAGTTATACCAAATGATATTTTTTATACCAAATGAGGATTTTTAGAAATTGAAGTATTTGGTTTATTGATAATTTTGTGAAAATGCCACAGTTAAACAGAAAGGATCCCAGTGGAACAGCAGAAAGAAGGAAAAAGGAAGGAACAATAAAGCTGACGAAAAATGTAAAGGTCTCCTCGACAGACGTGGTACTAGTGAGCCTACAGAGGAGAGTACAGCTTCAAACACCCGAGTTGCTAATAGTACTTAATAGCTATAACTGTCTAGTGCAGCCATGTCCAACCCGCGTCCCAGTGGAGGGTGTTGTGCGGCCCAGTTTAGGTTTTTGCTGGAGCAAAAGTATCCTACGTACTGACAACCTGTCCTTGTTTTGATAATTGTCAATTTGACGTTTTTGTTGCGGGTGGTCTTCAGTGCCATTTATCACGTCTGTTGCCATTGCAGTTATGATTCGAACACTTTCGGTATATTCGTATAAGCTGAATTCAGTTTTCTAAAATCAAAGTAAACCATTCAATGTGTGGCCCTCTATATAATGTCATTCAATGTGCGGCCCTGGTCAAGATAGTGACATATGTTTCGGCTCAGTAAGCCATTTGGGTTGGACATAGCTGGTCTAGTGCGTAATCAAATGTCTAGTGCATAATCAGATACACAAAGGCTCAAGTTTTGCAAAAATGAAGTTGATAAATGCATGCTTTAGAAGATTCTAATGTCTACCCAAAAATTTCTTTTTTATGTCTCTGAGTTGAAGAGGTTAGATAGATTTCTCATTTCTTGTGATGTTGTACCTTAGTAAACATTTCCATCAGAAAACAAGACAACATGCAATTGTTATAGAAATGACCACACTATATCTTTTAATTTTAGAAAATTTTCTTAGTTCACAAAGTAATTTTGTATTATTGCTTTGTGCTGCAAAGACTGTTAATAAGCAAAGCTACATCCATGCTTCTTATCAGGTAGAAGAAATGGCATGTTTTAAGTATTATGAGTATTCATTTCTCTGCAGATATCTCAGGTATTTTCAGTGGCTTCAATTCAGCCCATGCTTGAAGTTACAAGTTATTTGAAGCTTGACTAGTTAGTGGTTGGTTTAAGTTAGACTTGCTAGGTGATGTTAAAGTTTTTTTGCCAGCTCTTAGCCAGTACAACTTGAACCGTTTTTTCTTAGCACAGATTTAATGAGTTGTGTAGGCTACTTGCTAGAAATGTTTGTGATAAGATATATGATGAATTATTTCCTACTTTTGCACATTTTTCAAACAACTAGTGTCAAGGCAAGATCAGGGCAACCTTGACTCATCCATCCTCAAAGCTCTCCGAACCAAGTCTCAGGATGGATGATTTTGTATGCTATGTCCTTGTAGTTGAAACTAAAGGAAGAAATTTGAAACAAATTTAGTAGTTTATATCTTCTTGGTTGTTGTTTATGGTTTCTAGGATTCCCACAAAGACATGAATATAAACAAATTCAGGATACCAACCACCAAGCATTTTATCAAAGGGGTAAAGTGTGAAACTTTCAAAGTGGTAAACTTTGTAATTTATTGATGGTGAATGCAGAGAAGTAGGGCACGAAAATAATGAAGTGGGGGTGATCCCAACCTGCTATAACCTAACTTTCATGTGTTGCCAGCCGTGTCTTCCTAACTTTCAGTGTTTTCAAAGTTGTGCATCATTAACACCCCTTTGCATTTTTACCTGCTATGTCAGTCATGCCGTAGTCTCAGCCAGGAACGTATCCTACGGTGGCCGTGTCTTGGGCTTGATCAAAAGTGCTTATCACGGCTGGCCGAGTATGATGACGTCATCAGAGGGCCCCCCTTTTTAGTTTTGCCTCGGGCTCCCCCAACCTTAAAACCACCACTGCGTACATCCTTGCAACATTTGATAAACGTGACCAGGGCGTAACTGTCACGACCTTTTTGTCGGTTTTATACAATAAATTATTACTTTATATTTTACTGATTTCATCTAAATAATGCAGGTTCCCCTCAGCAAAACAGAACTTCGAAGCACTTTTAAAGAAATAAACAAAAACCTTCCTCATATGATTGTATTGGGGGTTGATCGCATGACCGGTCATGAAATACTCACTGAAGCGTATCGACATAATTTGACGATATCTCATGGATGGATGTGGAT
>JGI24159J19872_10014961_pt1 | contig 10005 bp, 8 predicted proteins | sample Ectturendosymbi4_FD_19872 | JGI IMG/M metagenome (IMG submission 19872) | reverse complement strand
TCAGCGCAACTTTGTCACGTCTTTTACCATTGCAGTTAGGATTTGAACGCTTTCAGTACCTTAGTTTAAACTAAATACAGTTTGCTAATATCAAAGTGAGCCTTTAATGTGCGGCCCTCGATTAATGTCATTCAGTATGCGACCCTGGTTAAGATAGTGACATAATTTTTGGCTCAGTAAGCCATTTGGGTTGGACATAGCCGATCTAATGGAATGAACTTCTAGCTCCAAATTGCAACCACGATGACAATCAACAATTGTGACTCACAAGCGCTTTGCACATGCAAAACATCTATTCACCTCAATGGTTTATTTTATCTGTGATGATGCATGCCATGTATGATATTGCGTTTACAGCAATAGATGTGGTTTCCAAAATCTTAACTTTTCTAAAACCAAACTACTTGAAATATGAAGTAATGGAAAAATTACTTAATTAAGTAATAAGTAACGGTTTTCAAATAAGTAACTGCATTACTCACTTGGAACCAGCCCTATATCCAGAAATGAAAAATTAAAAATACCTATAAGTATTTGAAACAATAAAAATACAGGTTATGAAATCACAAGCATGCACCATGTCATACTGTAGTTTTTAATTACTTTAAAGTAGGTACACAAGCGTCTGATATTTAGACATGTCACAATTCCTCAAAACTACTGGAAAATGCGGTCCCAGAGGACCCACAGAAAACCATTTGGCTTTCCAAGATCAGACGGACCAAATACGCTAAATCTCTGGTTAAGATACGCCAAACATGTCAGATAGCTTGAATGAATGTCAAACAGGCCTCAAAGAATCTAAGTTTAAGCTCAAAGCAGCCAGTTTTTCAAAAAATACCAAATGCGTTTTTTTTCTGCCAATACCACTAAAAAGGCCAAAATCATGCTAAACAGAGCATTATCATGTCAAACCACTTTAAATACGGTCAGGTTTCTGGAATTAAGCAATGAAATGCGAACATGACAACCCTGATAAAGGCACTGCGTTTGTGATGACCTGCGCGAGGTTGTAAAGTTCTTACGCGCACATGAAATAACGGCTCTAATAGCGTTGTTGATCCTACCTATTCGGTAACCGAGGCTCGCCAGACTTTATCTGGCTCGTGAATTCTGCAATTCAACGAGGGGCGTGCAGACGGGGAAAACTGGGCGACGGCCCCGGGAATGAAAGGCAGGGGGCATCCAAAAAGTGAAATTACAAAAATTACATTTTAACAAAGTGCTGTATCCAGATGCTTCTTCGCATTAAAACGAGGCTACTTACACATCCTGCAAAAATCTAAACTCTAAAGGGAATTTGCTAAAGGGTGTGTGCAAATGTATGACCTGATAGGGAGATGAAGTACTGCAGTCATCGTCTTACGATCTTACACCAGAACCGTCGCCAGAAAGTTTTCAATGGGAGGGCTTTACGTTTGTGTAGGGGGCAGGGACGTAACGAGGGGGGCAGGGGGGCATAACTCCCCGGGCGCCGAATCACCATGGGAGCGCCAAATCACTGCGGGGTGTGCTGAATGACTGCGGTGGGCGCCGGAAAGTCCCAACAATATCACAAGTACTTCTTTCAATACAGTACATTTGCTGCCGAAAGACCTCAGGTTTGAACATGGGGGCACCAAACCTGCTTCTTGTTCCGGGTGCCATGTAACCTCGTTACGTCCCTGGTAGGGGGGCTTGACATTCTGAAAATTTGACAAAACTCCACTATTTATAGTGTTTCATATTTCAATTTTGGGGGCTTGGAGCTTTGTTAGAGGGTTAAGCCCAACAAAGCTCCCACGTGGCGACGGGACTGTTTTACACCCTGCTGTATCTCTTCCACCTTTGAAGGCTAGCCGATTCCTGCAAGCCTATTGCTCAACTGCGACTTGCAGTCTTCAGAATATCTCTCGAATCTTTATAGAGCCTGGGTTCTTAAACCGGTGAACATTAAAAAATTCACAAGGGGGGCGCGAGAATGGCAGCAACATATTGCTGAAAAGTATTAATTGCATTGTTTTTATCATTTGTAAATTTATTATCATTTGTTTATAAATGTCATAATCAAGAACAAAGAGGACAGTACAGTGAACAAAAACCGAGACCACTTGAACTTGTTTGTTCAAAGATGGACTCTTTATTTTGGCGATGGCTTATATTACTAGATATAACTAAAGTAGAACAGATAACGACACGCTCACGCCTCAAACATCGGCAGGTATAATGAGGTCACACTTCCACTCAAGCGCGCACGACCACGCCGCACATACAGTATATACACACGGGGTCATGCACTAGTCTAGTACCATGCAGGAATATCATCAAGATCCCCTTTTCATTGGGACGTGATCGGTTTTGCACAGAGCTTAGTAACACACATAATCTCGTAATCGTTCCGGTGGTCTGCGGGATCGCGGAGGTCTCGCAGGGGTATCTGTGTGGTTGACGGTGGGCGGTGCACTCTGTCTTGCAACGACCCTAGTGTGGGAGAAGTTCTTTTTTGCCTTTGTTGCTGCACTTTTATCGAATATTTCGTCAAAATAAGATTTTATTTAAATGTGTCATCATGTATTAACCTAGGAAATATCAAAGACCAGTGACGCTCCGTGAGAAGTTCTAAGTCAGCAATTTTGTGGCCTGAATTTCGACAATCATGCCCACGGAGGCGCTCAGTTTTTACGTCAACTTTGCATAACACAAATGTCGCCCCAGTGACTGAAATGTTCACAATTATTATAACCAACATAGAGTCCTCAACGCTGTTGCACGGTTTCAGTTAAAATTTTACAAAAGTAGTCAGCATTTTTTTAAATATCCCACAAATAAAATTCATCATAACTACCTTCAGAACCACACCAAATCAATTTCAGCATGAAGTTTGTCAAAGCAACACAACTCAAGCATTTTCCTGAACATCAGATCTGTTTTCGTAACAACATAATACTGCATAAGTTTCATCGCCAGGGCTGTCGCCAGCGAGGGGGGCAGTGTTGCCCGCCCCCCCTCCACACTAGAAATCGGTGCCCCCCCATTTCACTTTTGGTCCACCGGTTGCTGCATATATCCAATACTGTATTTTAAAAATGTGGCCCCCCCGTTCTGGTTTTTGGCCCCTCCTTCTGGTTTTTGGCCCCCCCATGCTGCTAAATTCTGGCGACGGGCCTGTTCATCGCCGCTCTGCATGCGCAGTAACACACTGCATGTACTGTGAACGCTGAATTTCTGTCCCATTGTGATTTGTGACGAAACAATGGAATGAGAGCAACGCAACCCGGCCTATATGAAAACATTATGACGCACCCGTGAGTCTAAACACATGCGGGCGCTGATTGCTGGAGAAAGAAGCTCCGGCTTGAAATGATAAGTAAGGTTCGTGACTGCGCGCTTAGCGAACTTTAGTGATCTTGAGATTTCGCAACTGGGTAGCAGCCGCTGGTACCCGAGATTTTGTAATTATTACGTAACATTCTGACATCAATTTGGCTCCCGCAAAACGCTGCGCCTGGGGACAGATGTCCCCCATTGCCCCCCCCCTTAGTTACGCCACTGCATGGGCGTCAGGAGGGGCAGGCGGTCAAAGCCGTCTGGATTTTGAAAAGTGAAACTTTCCTATTAAAGTTTTAGCAAAAAAGGTTGTTCTCTTAGTTTCGAGTGAGTAAAATGAAATTTCACCACGGTTGGTTCCCCTTGGAAATAAATCCTTTTGGCTATCCCCTGGAAAAATCCTTCCAACGCCCATGGATATAGGATAAAACAAATCATTTTAGACAGATATTTCGACTAACGCTTCAAATAGCATACGATGAGAATTTTTTAACCGAATTCTATTAATCATGGCTTACCTTGCGTGTAACCGACACCTAAGCCATACAGGATCGCTAAAACAATTGTAGTTATGGTCATCAGAACAGCCAGGACGGCAAGAAACTTGTAGATGCCTGGGACTTTTGCTTTTTTGTACTCTGTTTCAATGTGTAATTGGTCCGTACTATGCATTTTGACGATTTCGCAAACAATGCAGCAGATCAGCTGATCAATAAACCTAAATTTAAAAATATTGTTGTTTAGCAAATGAACTTTTTATAATCACAACAGTTTACGCTCAAACAAAGCAAAAGCCTTTAGTTATTTTAAATACAAAATTATCTGTGGTATTTATCAACTTTTTTTGAACTTTTTTACTCTCACTGTAGCACTTATCCAAATCATAGTCATTCAAATTCTAATGCATTGCTTTGCTGACTACAACTAAGTTGACGGTAAGTTGCACTGTTGCAGTCACGATTAAAGTGTACAGTCGCCGTGAAAAACAGCACCTGTTTCCAAGGATGCCTTGAAAACAGTTGCTATTTTGCATACAGAAATGCACAGAACGCTCTGTTGCGAGGCAACAACAAAAGTGAAGGAAGCGGTCAAACATTTTGCTTTACCTTGCTGTCACAGAATGAGCAAAAAGCATTCCGCAAATTTTATTAAAGTAACGTATTTAACCCAAAACAAAAAAACGGTACATAATTCTACAGTTGTTGGTGCCAAAGCCGCATTTTCCTTAATTGTGATTTTGCAGATGATTGTTATCGAAATTTCAGTTCTACAACCACTAAACTGTGCGTATGTTGAAACATAAAAATAAAAAAGCCAAGGAATACAGCTTTCAGGACTGGCGACAAGCAATGCATTTTACCAGAAGAAAATGTCATCTATCATGTTAGCAGTCGGGAAGAAGCAAATTGGCCACTGGTGTCCTGCGAAATTCTCAAAGCAATATAATTTTTGAAAATTGTGTTTTTTGTGTAGGATTTTAACCGTTTGCCTCGCTTAGCTGTTTTTTTATATCAGTACTTTTCAAGTGGAAGTTGTCCTAACTCTTTCAGCAAAAATTCATAAATTAAGTTTTCGCTTCTTGCAAGACATACGTCACGCTTATCATGTCTAATGTTTGAATAATGCGGCCATTTAAATTAATTGCAGTTGCTCCACTCCAACTGTACTGTAGCTTTGTTGCAGATACAATTGTTAAAAAGAGTCACACAGCAATTCAGAAAGAAAGCTGTTGGTAAACGTTTCTTTTTGTGTGAATTTCATGGCTTGAAAAGCGCTCTCGATACGATTGGAAACGTTCAAACAAAATTAATTTGCAAGCTCGCTTCCTTCTGTTTTTTGATGGGCGCTTTCTACGGTTCAGGTGAAAAAATGATCAAAAGTGTTTTCTTTACTTGCTTGATGTAAAAAGTGATATGTAAACTTTCAGAAATGAAAAAGTATACATGGATTGGAAAAGACAAAGTACCGTAAGTGAAAGAGAATGTGGATAATCAAGACTAATATTGAAGATCTTTTTTCCAGGTTTAAGTAAATGCTATCGTTTCAATTTTTTCTCCGAGTATAATCCATGACATTGATTCTAAAGAAATATTTATTGACTGATCTTGAAGGTAATCCTAAAGTTTGCTTTGGTTGTTTTCGTCGTAAATTGGTTTTCATAAGCTCATATGCAATTTCCACTGCAGTCTTTAGCATCAGACCCGAGCGGTTATCTCACAAACATATCAATCACTTGCGTGCTGACAAACTGACCGACAAATTTGCGCCTGAAGAAAAGGCATGCACTTAACAGTTTTTAATACACCCCAAGCCGATCGTAAAGAAGCGTTCCATGACATAGTTAAAAATTCAGGATTTCTTTGGAACCTAAGCTTGCTTTTACTTGCTGCAAGGTAACGATTTGTAGTTGGACACTGTCACTCCATCCGCTATATTACAATTTCAATTTTAGCTCACACCTTTGGCAAGTGGAAAAAAGCTGCGAGATTGCATGCTGTGCTTAAATCTGATGCAAACACCTCGCCCAGAATGCATCTAGAAAATGTATGTGACAGTGATTTAAGCTGTTGCATTATTTTCAAGTTAAAATATTTGAAGTAAAACATTGAGGGAAAACACATCCTTACAATATGAATTCTGGCCTGAAAAATTTAAATCAAAACTTCTGATTGCAATTGATGTAACTTTTTGCTTTTCTCATCTTTACCTCTACAACTGAAATGTCGTCGTCTACATTTCTTAATTTGTATGGAACCGCAACCTTCTCGGCGTGCAAACAACAAAAATGCAATTTTCTCACTGCGATGTAAGTTGCCTTTTCACCTGCATACTGAACAAAACCGAACCACAGTCTTTCACTTTTTGTGTGGTCAAGGCAATTCGGACGAACTTGCATTATCTGCGGCCGTGCGGTTGCAATCTGTGAAACTCATCAATCAAAGGCTTACAGCGACTGCAATGCTGTTACGAAACGCGTACGGTCGGTAAATGTAGGAGTTACTCATAAATTTCCACCACTGCGGGACGAGGAGTGCAGAACGCCCGGCAACTCGTTTTACGGCAATGCTGCTTTCTGGCGAAGCAGCCACTGATAAATAGACCCTGTGTGCACGGGTTCTTTATGTCCATTCTAAGCGCGACTTCTTGCTGCTGGAAAAAAGCAAACATTATGCAATAATTCATTTTCTTCGGTGTACTGCAAAACGTTGGTGCCTTATGATTGAACAACGACAGTGCAAAATTGATCACTACGAACTACGGTCGCTTAAGTCAACACTTGCTACGCTATTACAAAGATGTACATAACGCAGTATGCGCACGCATCATATGACTGGTGTTGCCCTCCCCCAATGCATTAACAAAAATGCGTCGCGTGAGTGCTTGAGACCGCGATGCCCAACAGGTCTTGGTCTCCAATCGTGAGCTTTAACCTGCTCAGTGCAAACACGCAACAACAGCATTACGGAAAACGCAGGGCAAGGTTACACATTGGCCAACGCTGGGGACAAAATAGATAAATCTAAACAGGACTTAAATCAATATTTAAAAAACTTTCGTAAGCGCGCTCTGATATGTGCAATTCCAACATTTGGAGAAATGCTAGAAAAGATCAAAGTCTATCTGCAGTTGGTGCGTCAAAATGTTACTCAGTGTTTTTTCTTCATTTTATGCAACGTTTTCCGACATAAAAGTGCAATTGAATTCATTTGCAGAAATGTAACTGTTGCAGTAATGATGCCAATAGCCTATGTTTTGATGGAAAAAAGTCTTTCCTCTACTGCACGCTTTTGAAAGCGAGTTACGTTGTCTAACTTTTTGCAAATCTTTTCATTTGGTAACAAAATATTGGCGCATAAAGCTCAATTACAAAAAAAATTCATTTACTTTGTTTGCGGAAAGGCACGTCTTCGATTTAATAAAAAGTTCCCCACTTTTCTCTGACTCCACACCATTGGTTACAGCTGAACATTTAATCCAATTCTTCACAACGTTTTGAAATATTTTGAAAAAATGAAGTTTATGTTTGTTTTTTTTTAAGTTCTGTACAAACCAAAGTTGTATAAATCGACTAAGATTTGGTAAAATGTACGCAGGCAGCCTGCTATTGTCTTTACCTTGGCCCAGTGGCGCAGCCAGCCAAAATTTTAGAAGGGTTCAAATATTTCGACTTTAAGCGATCAAAAGTATTTGTTTTGGGACACCGCCTGTTGAAGCACAAAATGGTAAGATATGCTAGAAATTTGGGGGATATGGTCTCTCTGGCACCCCTGACTTCCCCTATACCTAAACCAAAAAGATGAAAACTTTCGTTGTTTGCAAAATCACTGAGTGGAACTATGAGTCAATCCAGAAAAGTTTACGGTAGGTGGAAAACATGTGAGCTGAAATCATGCAGACTATATGATGTTTACACCTACATTCCTTTATTAAATTTCACAATTGTTCATAGACTTTATTTCTTCCTTTACACCGCAAGTTTTTTGATCTGTTTTTGAAAAGTAACCTTTTGATAAATGTGGTGGCTTTTTTCTATTGATTTTTGCAAGAAATATTTTGCAGGATAATCAGCAGTGTGCTGTTAATATCAGATCTATCCCATACGCTCTTGATAAATGAAGCTGCTTCCCTCATTTGGGCAGTGTTGGCAATCTTGTGAAATAAGCTCTATTATCTTCCTCTGTTTGGAAAATGTATTTGCCAATCGCGAAAGGCGGCTTTTTGAGAATTGCTTTGTTTGCCTTTCGTCTTTAAAAAAAAACATAATAAGCTTTCAGCGTGCTACCTAAGTTCATCTGCTGTTAAGGGTTATGTTTCAGGTGCACTAGTATCGCATACAGTTCCACCAGTAACTTATAAGCGCGTAGACCTGAACTAGAACCATCCCCATGCATGCACGTCGCCCTTCATACAGTCGGCGAATTCATGTGAGAAAGTCAACCCGGGCATCAGCTCTTGTTCCTGTCGAAACGTCGAGGCAGTCGATTTTGATTTCAGTGTCGCCGAACATCATCGATATGCGCAGCTCCCTCCTGCGCAGGGGGGTGGTCGACGAGTTGCGCGAGAGTTTGATTCGCAACGTGGCGCATTTAGACACGCCCTTTTCGTCAATGAAACGCACTTCGCGCCTGTTGCTGCTGTAAAAGTTGATGATGATTTCTGACTGGTTCTGACGCACTGGAGCGTAACTTCGTTGAACGATGTCTCCAAGAGCAATTGCATCACCAGCTGTGACGTAAGAATCGAAAACATCTTTGCACCAAACACTGTTGCTACGGATTAATTTTTTGCTTCTGGGATGAACAGCAGGAAGGAACTTATTCAAAATACCTGAAAAAACAGGTTAGACGAAATGTAATCAAACGCCAGATGCTTCAGTCATTAGAAATAAAAAGTTAGAAGTTTTTTTTAACGAAACACTTTTTAACAACACTCGGGGCACCGAAATAATCCAAAACGCAGTCGCGTGCACAGCGCTGCTCACACCTCCAGTTCACACCAACTCACCTACGCCGTACGTCATATGACTTGTGCGCATGCGCACTGCAGTAGGATCGAGACCAAATAAAACAGCGCCTTTCAGAATGGTCAAGCTGGCGTCGGATGGTATGATGACCCTGACACGCTGACTGACTGCGTCGTGAACAGCGTTTTGAAGCATCTGCGACTCGGCGAATCCACCAACCAGAAATAAAAGCGAAACTCGCTCGTTCAAATGTGATATCACGTGATCAGATATTGCAACCAGCGTGGGAGAAAATAACTCTTGCATCAAACTCGACGTTATTCGAAGCATGCCCTGCGAAAACGGTACCGCCATTTCAACACCCCAAGTTTTCTTTTCGTAATAATTTACACAATCCACACATTTTTCATAACATGTTACAGTGTGTGACACGACACGGCTATAGGTTAAACACGCATTAAATGTTTCATTCCAGTGGTGCGCGATACTTGTCATCAAATATTTGGATGATCTTTGAAATTCAAAAACTTTATACATTTTCATGATCGCAAAACAACGTCAGTAAAATTCGTGAAAAAGGAAGTTTATACCACAAAACATAGATACCAAATACTCGCAGCGTTCACCAGTATTTCAGATTATTAGTCACAAAAGACAGCATGCAGAAACTGAAAGATTAGTTGTGCATGTGATTTGTGAAACTTTATTCTGACCTGTGGTGACCACTTTATGTTTGAGTCAGCATAGTTCCGCAAAGCGGTTTCGACTGAGAATCCACGAAGTTTCCGATGCAAATCAATGAATGAGAAAGGAAGGGCAACGTTTAGAGGTGAAACGCGGCCAGGGTTGGTTGACCGTTTCCGTGACTCCCAAGCTATCATCATGTCTACCTGTAAAATTGAAGGCGAAGCACAAGGTTGAGTAGAATTTTTGCCGAGCCGTATTTTTGCGATTAGTTTTGCATACTTTAACATTATACAGCACCGTTTGTCACGGTATTAAGATTTTTCTGAGCAATGATTACTTTTTCTGTAAAGACAGCTTAGCTTGGACAAAGTTTTTTTGACTAAAGCAACGCACATATCGTTTTACGCACTAGCGCAGGGGTCACCAACACGGTGCCCGCGGGCACCAGGTCGCCCGCAAGGACCACGTTGGTCGCCCGCGGGCCTGTTTTCAAAATAGCATTAAGATGATAAGTATGGTCACATAGATTATAGAATCATTAATGATAA
>JGI24159J19872_10014959_pt1 | contig 10008 bp, 7 predicted proteins | sample Ectturendosymbi4_FD_19872 | JGI IMG/M metagenome (IMG submission 19872) | reverse complement strand
TATTTTGTTGCAGCATTATTCAAGGAGTTAGCTTTAATTACCATCAGAGAAATGTGAGGTCTCGAGTCTCGGTCTCGAACTTCCAGGTCTCGGTCTCGGTCCCTGCTTTTATGACAGTCTCGGTGTCGTCTCGAAATTTGAGTCAGGTCTCGGTCTCGGTCTCAGAGGTTACATTCTCGACTACATCACTGATTAAAACTTTGAAGCAAACAGCTAACAGAGAAAAAGAATAAGTGAAAAATTAGTCAAATGTGGGTGCACATTGGCGCTTAGAGTCATGCAAACTGTTTCGGTCAGGTTTTCAAATGCTTGCAAGGCATTTATCATGAGCTCGACAGCCAATTAATTTTCTTGAATTTTAAAGCAGGATGTGGGTATTTGCATTTTATCAGTTCTATTTCTTACTTTTCGTATGCTTGGTTTGTACACATTGCACGCACATTTTTTTACCCCCAAAAAGCAACATTGATGAGACGCGAACAACGATACAATGCATCAAATAACTATTGCAGTTGGTATTTATTAGTATTACCGGATCCTGTGAAACTTGAAAATTTCGCTTCTGCTCCAGCTACGGGTCCGCTTTTTATTGAAAATTCTGACAACGGGCCATCTTTCGGCTCCAGCAAAATTTGTAGGTTCCGGCCAGAGGGCCGGAGTCCACTCCGTCTCGGTGATCACCTCTGCTCGGGATTGGAGCAAAAGCAAACTTGAATTCCATGGTTGCCCGATTTTACGACTTGACGAGCTGATAACGTCATGGGCAATCACCTGTAATATGCTACCTTGAATGTCTGTTGTACTTCAGACTGCTGGAGAATAAGTGTTGTGCGAACTTCAGTCTTTCTTCGTCAGGATCAATCAAAAAATTTCAATTCAATCATAAAATGTGCAATTTCATCATTGATTTAATCAATTATTTAAGAAATCCAGGCTTCTTTAGATCAGATATTGTCCATTTTGTGTGTAAAAACTCCCAGACTTTTTCATCAATGTTGACCATTTTTGTGTTAATTTACTTGTTCTTATATTTTGGATATTCAGTATTGTACTACTTTAGACAAAGCAACAGTACAGTAGATCTATTTTAAACTACTGTGCAAAGTCCACCATCTACAATCCATTCTCTTCTGTTTTATCATTAAGTTAATGGACAGTTTTTTATGTAATGAAAAACTATTTTTTGCAAATAAAATTGGGCAAGCTTTTGTCTGAACCGTTTCGTGTGACTAATGGGGTTAAACAAGGGGGAGTCCTGAGTCCATACTTGTTTGCTGTTTATTTAGATGATTTATCCAATGAACTAAACATTTAAAGCAGGATGTTTTTTTACAGTATTGGTGAAGTCTTATTAAATCACTTTAGAAATAAATTGCTGATGTCATTTATTTGTCTTTGTGTGTTTTGTCCAAGTGTACACTGGCTGCAAAGAATACTAGATGTGTATGTAGAAACGCATGGGATGGAATTGTTTTCAACTGCAGCAAAACTGTTTGTATGACGTTTAAGAATAAGAGTGCAAAAAGCACAGTCATCCCATTAGTGACACTGGCCACTGGGTGGTCAAAACATAAAATCTATTAGTGTTAGTGTTATCCAATACAAATATCTAAGGACTGTATTGGATAATGAGCTCTCAGGTGACAAAGACATTCAGAGACAACTGCGATATCAATCAATGTTGTGCAGAAAACAAACTGTGAGCCTTTTTTTCCCGATGTCAGATGCAGTTATGATGTACTTTTTTGTTCCTTTTGTACGCCCATGTTTTGTATTCATCACATTTCTGGTGTAATTTCAGAAAGTCATGCATCCAAAGATGACGTGTGGCCTATAATTTTGGATGCAGAACTCTATACAACCGAACCTGCTGTGGAGAGCGAGTGTTAGTAGCTATCAGGTTCAATGTAACATTTTACATTCCTACCTTTGAGGCTCTACTATGAAAAAATATACCTATTTCTTGAAAGATGTAGAAAGTCTAACCACATATAATAATGGTTGGGTGCTTTGATGCAGTCCGATTGTTTGTATTCGTCCTTAGTTACTCCCTATTCTTTGAACACTACAATTGCCTTTTACGTTGAGACTGAATACTCGAACATTGCAGTGTCTGTTTGATTGATGGCATGTCATGTTGCAACGCATTCACATTTTATCTGGACTCGACCAGTTTTAGAATTGGCACCCTACTTTTGTAACAAGTGTTACATGTTAGGTAACAATAGTGTTAAGAATGCGTCTGTTACCTTGTGGTTCTGCCTTTAATGCAGTTGCAAAAATGAAAAAGAATCTGTAACTCTGTTTCTTCCAGCTCCAACGCCTTGTAAAACAACATTGTGTTTTGTCCGTCTTTATCAGGGTTGTTGTGGTGTGAAAAAAACAACCCAAAAAAACCCAAAAGGGTTTTTTAAAAAATCCCACTCACATAAACCTATTAAAACCCACCAAAAAACCTAGTCTTTACTTTTCCCTTAATCTACTTAGAAGTAAAAAATAAAATAAGCAGGACACTTGTATAGTTAAATTAAACAAAACAAACAACAACGAAATTTAAAAGACTTGAGAAAAAGAGAAGAATCGAACACTTTGAGTAAATTCTAATGGTTATCTTCTTTAGCTCTGCACAATCGGTATATTTTAAACAATTTTTCTGCCTTCTCTACTAAACTTTTTCTGATTTTGGAACATACCAAATCATATATATATTGAAAAAATACACTCTATAGATACTGAAATAGCAAGGCATGCACATAAACTTGATGTGAAACTGCAGAGTTTTGTGGGAGTGGTTTTTCTCTATTTGCTGTGCACATACTTGCCAAGCCTTACCACTTAGGAATGAACTGACCAACAACACATTGTGAATATAAAGATGGGTACATTTCTTTACCCTCAATTTTGAATGCCACAATAGGTATAACAAGTTATTATTGTGTGATTCTGAAAATGGTGATATTGCATGTTGGAATAGAATCAATTCAAAGTTTTTTTCTGTTTTATTTGTAAAAAGGACAAAATTTTTCGTTTTGAGAAACCAAAAAACCTTGATTTAAAAAAACAACAAAAAACCCTAGGTGGGTTGAGTTTATTTGAAAAAAAACAGGTTTTTCTCAACCTTGGTCTTTATTGACCTGCGTTATGCAGAGTGTGTGTGTTTGTACTATGGACCCTGTGTCTGCTCACACACAAATAAATTATTCCAAAATTAAATTTTTGTGCAAGCTAGCCTAGTCTATTGTATTTGCTGTAAAGTTTGTGCCTGTTAATTGAGAACCTGCATTTTTGTATTGGTTGGAATTTGATAAATCACAAAGTTTCCTCAATTTCATATATGACACTTTTATCCATAGATCAAATTAGGTACCCTATAAAAGACAGATATCTGTCAGTAGTGGATCTTGGTTGCAGATACAAAATGACATAACAGACTCGAGAAAACCGTTTTTTTATTGTGAGCAATGAAAGCATAATGGTGGTAAAACTATTTGTTGTTACCCTTAGCCTAATACTGTATTAGCAACCATTGCTCTTACACCAAGGTTATTCCATTCTTGTTAAGAAACTACAGTGGAACTTAAATTCACATTTGAACAGTTGTGAAAATATAGAAAATTATAAAATCGCAACTCTTCAGTATTACATGTTTGGGAAAGGTTATGTTGAATTACAATGACAAATTATATTTTCTATTATGCCATTACATTTATTTATTGTGTAATGGGATATTTTATTTTTCATTCTGGTTACATCACACATCAGTTAATGGTATCCGTGTTGACTGACATCTGTTTTTTACATTGTACCACGACATTGCCATACTAAAAAACGTTTAGAACCTCGGTAGCCCACTGAAGTGATTGGTGAACTTCGAAAGTTCACCCAATCAGACCATTGTGCATTGTGTGCATCACATATTCCGGATGTGCGCCACACATTCAAGGTTTGTTTTACATTTACCATGATAGAAATGAATTCATGAAACAATATATGGAGAGGTGTGATACACCCAGTCATACACCCAGCATGTAAGATTTGTTGCTTTCTTTCTACCTACGCTGTGTACGCTATACAATAGACCAATTTGAGTTCACTGTAATCCGTTTGTAGAATATTTCAATAATATTCTATTACACCTCTTAGTGTAAAAAATAAGAAAGCTTCATAGACTTGGTTCCCTTTACAGCAAAGGCTTAATTTGAGGCACTTTGTATTTGCAATTCTAATACATCCACATAAAGCAGAGTCTATTTTGCTGTCAATGGCAAAAGCACTGCTGGAGCTATTTTGCCATTAGGCAAACCCCATTGGTTGAATTGGTCATGTTTGTGACAAGGACAATATACTTGGATNAGTTAGCACAGGTTTTTTTACAGGAANATGTTTAGGTACCCGGTATGGATCTGTAGGGACCCGATTTCTCGGATTCTAGGGACCTGATTTTCTCTGATTCTAGGGACCCGATGATAATTTTCTCTGATTCTAGGGATCAATTAGGCTCCCTAAAACACCTTAAAGAAAACCTGGATTGGCATATTGTCCTTGTCACATGATCTAAAGCTTTAAACCTAAACTCTAACCCTAATCCAAAACCTTAAACCAAAATGTAAACCTGTTTGTGGTTTTCAAAACTTTTTAAAAAAGTATATAAAAAGCACTTCGCATCAAAAGTGTAATCTCTACTAGCAAAGCCAAAGCAACATTGCTGAGAGCCAAATCACCGACTACTTGCACAGCAGGAATAGACACAGGTTCACTGTACTGCTTGTGTCACAAACTCAGCGTTATATACGAACTAAGCTGGATGTGGTTTGGATGGCAAAATAGCCTCAGCGGAGCTTTATTTTGTTGCTGGCAGCAAAGTAAACACTACCATCAAATAATGCAGTTGCAGGCAATGATGTTCTAATACACACATAGCATAGTACAGACCTGTTTTTTTGCTGAGACATTTCAGTCATTTGTCTTACAGTTATGTTAAAACTAGCTGTGACAGTGTTCATTAGCCTATATTTTAAGACCAAATTTTTTTCAGTCATTTCAAAAACATTTTGGTCTATGACCAAAAAAAGTAGGTACAGATGAACTGTAGAACAAATCAAAATAAAGAGCATTTCAAGCAAAATGACAAGGCTTTGAGGTGACTAGCAAAACTAATAGAAAATAAGAAGTATTTGAAAAACTATGTCTACTTTACATTAGGCAAAAGAAAAAGGGGACAAGTGGCACTGGCAGGCAATTTTACTGGTAAACAGATTGGGGCTGGGTATTAAATGCATATGTATGGTAGACATGACTACTTCAGATAAAGCTTGGACATCAGCTAATATGCTAGTATTAATCTTTTTGACTCTTGCCAAGAACAAGCGCTAATGTAAACATGTCGTTATCTGTAGTCACCAATCATCTTTGTGAACAAGTGCTGTGTTGTGTGAAACAGAAAACTGTTTTATCATAGGTTCTGACTCTAGTTTGTTAGAAGAGAAAACCTTTTGACTTTTTACGCAGTGTTGCAGCTGGAATATAGTGAGCATATAACATGTAACTTTAGCCAGCAAACATACCCAACCTTAATGTATGGTTATTTTATAGTCTGCAGTGGTTTCTGTTATGACAGGGCATGTGCAACCCATGGCCCACAGGCCAAAATGGTCTAAAAACAACAAAAAATTGATTATTAATAAACTAGTTAATTTGGAGATTAATCAATTATTTTGTTGTTTTTAGGCCATAAATTTTGAACCAGAATTGCTAGTGTTGCAACCTCTACATTGGCGTTGTGTTGACTGTGTGACATAACGGCTAGCGTACGCAAAGAGTGATTGTGGTGCATGATCTCTATTGTTGCTTGCTGCCACAGTGCGAAGCTTTGCGCACATGCCGCTCAGGATTTCCGATCGCAACCAAATGGTGCTGTGACCAGGATGTGGAGGTCGTGCTGTGTGAAGCCTTCACAAAAAAGAATGTGCGATCGGTGCGGTTCATTGTAAAAAGGAGGGGATGTTGTTGCAACTTCTCCGTTGGGTTGTGTTGATTGTGTGATTCACCATGAACAGGATGTGTGCGAAGAACAACAATATATATATGTGGCGCGAACAAGCAATAATAGAGTGATTGCGGTGTGGAAGCTCTGCCGATACTAACGTGTGAACGATTCAACATAACGACCAGTGTACGCAAAGAGTGATTGCGGTGCATGATCTCTGTTGTTGCTTGCTGCCAAAGTGCGAAGCTTTGCGCACATACCGCTCGGGATTTTCAATCGCAACACTAGAAAGTCAATCAAGGACTTTAAAGACTTGGATTATAGCCTAGTTTCTAATAAAAACTTGAGTCAAAAAATTCCCTCTAGTGGTTAGTGCCCAGGGCCAGGTAACCAGTGGTTCCAAATGTATGGGTTGTGACCTAAACAAGGGCAGTGAAGGGTAAAAAAATCTGTTGTGCTAAGGCGATCTAAACCTGAGTTTTGTATTTTTAACGTTACCATTCGTTTTCTGTGTCTGTCTATAGCAAGGTACTTGGGAACAAAAATTGATTTCTGACATTAACCTCAGGAACTTTTTGCCAAAAATCATCCATGCAATCGTATTTTTTTTCATGCGCTGGTTGAGTCTTGAGTGGTGAGGCATACACCCAACTCAGTTTTGGTTGTGCTCGAAAAAGTTTGGGAAGCGTTGGTATAGGATACAGTGTTGTAGCCAAGTTGTGGTAAAGTTGTTTGATGGAAAACTAAACAACATGGAGATTTCTTGATCAGTTTACCTCAAATTTTCAAGGCTAATGTGTGTAGACGTAAAGAAGTATGAAGAACATTTGTGTAAATTTTTGTTCTGAATCAACTAGTACCAAAAATTCACTGTGTTCTATGCAACAACTGATGGTATCTTGCTGTTTTTATGAAGGATTGTAGCCTATATGTAGCAAAAGGTTGTTCAATACAAACCAAGTATATAACTCAAAAGTATTCATGCTCGATTCACCTGAAAATTTCTGGGCTGATGTGTGTAGGTGTGAAGAAGATTTGTGTAAATTTTTGTTGTGAAAGATCAAGAGAAAAAAAGTTTGTTTTTATACAACTGATTACACCTTGTTGTTTTTGAAAAAGCATTGTTACGTGTGTATAGCAGAGAAGGTTTGATAAAAAATTATATAACTTGGAGATTTCTTGCTCGATTGACCTCAAGTCGTCAGGGCTAATGGGTATAAGTATTCAAAGAACATTTGTGTAACTTCTCATTGCAAAAAAGCAAACAAAAACAGTTATCATATTTTACTCAGAAATTGATTACACCTTGTAGCCTGTAGTTGCAGACGACGCACAAGTGTGACAACAGTCGTATGCCAGTGTTGGAGAAACGGTTTTGTAACTTTTAGTAGGATGTACCAAGGGTACCCAGTACTGTTTAAGAAACACTAGTTTAGAATATTTGGGGATACCCCGATAATATATGGGACTTGAGGTTCCATGAAATTGAAAAGTTTGAGAAACACTCCCTTAAAAAGTCACAATAAAACACATGAAGGTGAATGAAATAAGACCATGTGAATTGAGATAACAAACAATGCAGTCAAAGAAGGATACTGCAGAATAATCCACACAGTTGCTCAAGGGCTGCTGGATCGCAATCTGTTTCTTTCGTTAGGGTTCATCTGGATGGAGAAGGTGCAAACCCAGCCAAAATGAAACCCCATTCCTGGTTACAATAAACAGTTTCACATAGATGCAAAACAAAAGCTCAAAGCAGTTTAAAGATGAGTTGGATGGCAGCAACACAGATGCTTGATTATCCATCTGGATGTGTGCTGGAGGATGGTACTGCCACAGATGAGGAGTTGGTGATGACTGACCTTCAGCACCATGAAACAGCATGAGAACAAAGCAGCAGCAATACAGAAGAAATACAAACAAAATAAAGTGATATATACATGACTTGGTTAGTGTTTCCAATTCGGAGCAAAATTTTAAAACCCAGGTTTCAGATGGCTGAGAAAAAACCTGGGAAAACACATATTTTTTTGGGTTGTGAAATAAATATGTTTTTGCTTGATGAAAACAATGTAATTTTGAAATTACTACTGTTGTTCAGCACACTTTTTACTGACTTATAATACTGATGCATGAATGTCAAACCATTGATGCTCTCATCATTCAGTCTGTTTCTAAGTTTTGTAATAAATAGTGATGGCTGAAAAAGCCCTCTCGGGCTCCACTGACGTGGGCTTGATAGTAAGTAATGCATGGTACAATTTTTCAAGGTTATCGGGCCTCTTTTTTGTCATCTCAAAAAGACTCATTTATTTTTTCACAATATGTGATAGGATCTCTTCCTGCACCAGAATAGTTTTGTGGTCTTCACTGATTCACTCTCCAAAAATGAGGCGAACTCCTCGGAAGGAGTCATATTTTTGGGCTCTTTCTCTGACCATCTTCAGCATTAAATGTACTGAGTTCAGCTTTGGCACCTTGATCCATTTCCACACGATTGTAAGTACTCTGTGGGGGTATAGAGTCTTTTCCTAAAGAGATGTTGCCAATGCTTCACTTCAGGGCCTCCTTATTTTGATTAGGTTGATTCCAAATTGGTCCTGATACTCATTCAGGTAATCTGGAGGTCTCAAATGCTGTAGTAAGTGAATCAGTTCATAGTTTCGTCTTTGTTGTACACGTATCTCAAACTTCTCCTGCAAGATACTAGTCATCTCAGTACCCTGTTCTCTTAGCTTCTTCAGGGTGAACATCACCGAGAATTTTCTGTACAAAGGTAATACCCATGGCAATTTCAATTGGAGAAAGGATCTTTACAAAGCTCTTAAATTATCCTCTCCAACTCATCAGAAGAAAACTCATGCTCAAGCTGCATCATTGCTACTTTTATTTCCTTGCGTAGCTCATAAGAGCGACAGCATTTTGAGCAGACTACTCAACCAAGTTGTGTAATCAAGGAAAACAGCTTCTCTTTTCCAAAAGTAGCAATGCTTTGAGTTTGCATCTATGATCATCATTGCACACTGCAGACATTGTGGACAGCTTTTCTGTCTTACGGATCTTCGCAACTATAATCCGAAACTGAGAATCCAAAACTATGGTTGGCAGTTCATTTGATTAAATAGGTTATCCTCAGCAGTTACGCTTTCAACTTCATCACATTCTTCTTTCTCAGTTTCCCTAGGAATATTGTTTTGATCATTACAATCATTATTCTTTCACTTCCCTAAGTTTCATTGCATGTACAATACATCACAGACATACAGATAATTACATGAGCTAAGCAAGCAATGTGCAATGTTCTTGTATCTCAACTGAATTTCATCATAACGCTAGCCCCATCCGTGATTGTGCACACAATGTCTGTGTCCAAGTTAAGATTAAACTTGGAAGTCTGTCTCGAACAAGCTTGATTGCTTATTCAGTCTTCACGTTAACTTTTAAATGAATTGTACCAAGAGACCGAAAGCTCTGTTCATGATGAAGATTGAGATTCATATATCAGTGATTCCTGACTGAAGTTGCCTATTCAAAACTTATTGAAAAACAACGATAGCATTGTGTTTATCAAACAAAGATATCACAACGCCAAATTATTGAATACAACAGCAATTTCAGATATTTAAAAATATCCAGGTTTGGTAGTAAAAAAAAACGGGTTTCGGATAGTAGAAAATAGCCAAATAACCTGGGTTTTGGGTTTGGGAAACCCTGGGTTGAAAGCACTAGACTTGATTAACACTTTGGGAGCCGGTCTGCGACATATTCGAACTTGGATTTTGGCCTAAAAAACAGCAATTTTCGGTTGCCTTACCAACGCCATAGCTCCTCTGCCGATTGTGCTAGAGAGCTGTTCAAGAGCTCAAACGGATCGGCCAGTCTAGTAGATTGCATTCGAAAAAATTTTTTGGTTGGGTGTTGCAGGTTTTTTGTGACTGACGTCATAAGTGAAGTAGTTTTAGGGTCATTTTGGCTCATGTTGCCTGGCCTAGGGCCCAACCGCTAGGCCAAAGTGTTTCGCT
>JGI24159J19872_10014958_pt1 | contig 10008 bp, 6 predicted proteins | sample Ectturendosymbi4_FD_19872 | JGI IMG/M metagenome (IMG submission 19872) | reverse complement strand
CACATTGTTAAGATGCAGTATTGGATGTATGCAGTACCGTTGGGTCAAACGTGAAATGGGGGGGGGGCGTGCGGGGGCACCACTGCCCCCCCGCTGGCGACGACCCTGCTTGGTAGGTTAGTAGGCGTAAGAACAATAGACTATGAAAAAAGACATTACTGTAGACTTCGTTGAGAGAATGCAAAACAGCACTGTGGGGTAGAAGAAACAAGGTTAGTGACGATTTATAGCTGCAGAACTGATGCAAAAAACGAACGTGTAACACCTGAGTTTATAAAATGTTTTTTCGCATATCTCAATGGGAGACATTTAGTGGTCGTAGGAAAAAAATTTTAATTAAATTTTTTTCCACAAAAAGCGTATATTTTGAGAAAAATTTGTTTTCGGTTACAAACAATTAGACAATTAAAATATTAATTTGAAAAACATTCTTGTGAAAAAATTGTTTTAAAGTTATTTTCGTTGAATGCAAAATTTTGACGTGGCGCTAACGACCACCATACTGCAGTAACGAAGCAATGTTTCCACAAAAGAAATCAGATGACTGAGTAACAAACAATTACCCCGTGGGGTGCGTGTTTACGACCCCTGACTAAACGACCTTACAATGCACATGGTCATACAATGATTACTCTTTTAGCAGCGAATGTATCAACAATGTGCATTCCACTTGGACTCTGCAAAATCTGCGCCCCGATTTTTATCATTGAGGCTTCAAGAGGCAGTCGTTGTCAATGGCAGTGGTAAAAAAAGTTTTGTGTAAGAGTTGAAGTTTGAGGTCGGAAAATGCTACATGTGTGCGCAAAGCGGACCGCAATCACGTGGAAGGTGAGTTTGTCATGAAATCAAAGCAGTTATTGTGTCAGAAACCAAGAAACGCGATTTGCTGCCACTCAGTTTTGGAGAAGTGCTCCCGCCGAAATGCCTGCAAAGCACAGTAGATTATTATTTGCGTTCGGCTGAAAAAAGCTCGTTGCCTCATTGCGACACGTTCTCGGAAAACAAATCATGCCTTCAAGACATATCCTGAAGCAATGCATGGACACAGGTGTTCACGGATCAGGCCTGCTGTACCGTGCGTTTAAGCGCAGGGAACAACGCTATTTTGTGTTGGTGTGTAAAATCTGAAAAAACAAAAGACAATGCAAAACACGTCCTTTTTCAGCACTGACGCGTCGTCGGAACCAGTTAAAAAATATTAGCTGTTCTTTTTTCGCTGACATTTTCTTGTCGGTTGTTCACTCAGGCCTTCACAATAAGAAGCAAGCTGTTCGTCGAAAATGAGTTGTCAAGTTACGTCTGCGGATAGCTGCTTGCACTTCTTCTGACCTGTCAGTTTCCATCTTGATTTTACTTTTTCTGCGAAATGTACAAGGCTACATTTGACAAGACTGACGAGTCTTTTACTGATACGCATGCATTCTAGGTTCATTTGCAGCTTGTTCCAGGCATGAAACCAGGAGTCCCAAAGATGTGTCACACATTGAAGGCGAAATACGAGTTATTAAAAGATTTTAAAGTTTGAGCAACTAGGAATTATATATCAATCGCATAAGAAAGAAGCTTCCAAGTGTGAACTTTCCTTTCTTAATTAGAAATTAGTTGACTGGCTACAGATTTCTTTACTTTTACACAAGATCGAACTTTTGTCATAATCACAGTTTCTGTAAAATAGAACGCTCCCATAACAATGAAAACATGCAAAGCTGGATTTATAGTAGCGGAAGAGTTATTGCAAGAACTAATAATGGTCTTAAAATTTTACGCTTATCCTCGTAACAGGTTGGAGAACCTCGGTAAGACTCATTTCTGAGGGCGTATTTGTGCTTGCCATCTTGTTTCGTTGAAGAAAAGCACGTGTGAATATTTTGTTACAAACAAAAGCTGATGGTTAGACAATAATGCTTTGCTTGGCTCTGCGGTTGAAATAACGCAACAATGTCCAATGAATCCTGCTATTTAGACACGTTAAAATTTTTGACTCTGGTGTCGCGTGTCTCTGAAAAAAATGTGCAAAGCAAATTTTCCAGAAACGTTTTGTAATCCACTGAATTTTGACATAATCAAGATGGATTTTGGCAGACAATTTTGTACCAAACAGCACAAGTACGCCTACTATACAACAATAATCTGGAAGGATGTAAAAACAAAAAGTGAAAAGTGAAATCATAAACAAATCCAACATGGTGCCATCGAAAATGATCTTAAAATGATAATTATATTAGGTCAACTACCCATTTCAGATATTTCACAACTTAACTATTACCACCATCAGTGAGAGGAAATTGTTGTTTGATTTACGACAAAATGTAGTAAAGGTTTCGTCAGCTGAGTACCGTTTGCTATACAGAAGCAAAACAACTGTGCAGTAAAAAATTGTTTTCCGATGTTTTGACAACTCTTTCTGAATTTAGTTTCTGAGGAAGGTTATTCGTAAGTACCACTCTATATATCTGCAAAATATCACAGTAACACATTAGCAAGAATTCGAATGGGTGCGAAGGTTGATTTTCAGTAATATCCGCTGTTGAGCTGAACAAACTCGTGAACCACACTGCGGTAAGAGAGTTGGCCACGAAATCGTTACAAAACAATTACAAATGACCTCCTCGAACGACTTTAACAGGTCGGTCCATTATTAACTGTGCCTTGTATAGATCTCGATATGTTCTCATGTAAAAGTGAGTTGGGACCTATTCCTGTGGCTAATTTGTTAAAATCATAGACTTGACATTAGTTTGCACATACACCTCTATTGCGCATAAAAATAATATTAAATAAACTGCCGTTTGTCTGTTACTGTTAGCTTTAAATTATCCGGTTGTTGCTAGATTGTTTTGAAATGGGAAAAGCTGGGTCGTTTGTTCCGAGGCTTAAACACTAATCCATCCAGTTTAAAAGAAACATCTCCTTGGTTTCAGTGGGAAAATAGATCGGATTTTGAAAGATCGCTACAAAGTATCAATTATCCTGATTTCATGCTGTGGCAGATTGATTCCACCACTGGTTTGAGCGCAGCCATTCATATTTAACAGAAAGCAGGTTTTCGGGCAAAGGTTTTGCTGACACCAAGTGGCTTAGCGCAACTCGAGCTTGTAGCTTTGAAATGCAGCGAATTTAGAAACGCAATTATAGGAGATTATTGCCACTGACGAATGACTAATACGGAAATCCTCACTTGTGCCTGAGCGAAAACAATTGTACTGTGTCTAACTATCTAATCAAGATTAAGTGATGACCTTCGTCCTGAGCATTTGTCGTTTGCCACTCATCGTTGTGCATGTAACTGATTTAAGCACTCGTGTAGTTGAAAGAAAGTCAAAATCAGCTTCAACAATACATTTGCAATACCGTGGTTTTGTAACTTTTTAGAGCAAAATGATCATCATTTAATCGATGAGTTATATCATTAATGTTTCAAACAATTGAAGTTACGTATTCCAGCACGCTAAAGAAAAATAATCTCAAACAGAAATATACGTTCGCACATAATTCAAGGTCATCATCAGAGTGGTTTGCTTTCAAGTACTTTTCGTGAGTTCATAAAAGTGATCTGTGAAGTCATTCGGTATAAAGTCTGTCGAAAACTGTCTTAATTTGTTGCTGAAACTGTTTTAATTTGTTGCTGAAACTGTTTTAATTTGTTACTGAAACTGTTACGGAAGAGCTTTGATCCTTATGGGGATGAAAGAGCGTACGCTACAAACCGGTTACAAATTTACGTTTCCTATCGCTGCAAATGATGACCGTAATAAATTGATATTTTAATACGAACTTCTTTCACCAAAATCTGATACTGCGTCACGTGTTTTTTTGCGTAGTTTAAATATTTTGCTTGGTGTATTTATTGTTTTTTTGCTAGTGCACCGCAAGATAAACCAGCTTTGCTATCAATCAGGGCGATTGATTAACTAAGCTTACCTTACTGAACATTGCTGGCAGATGCTCCGTTCATTTTAAGTTATTAATTCCCGAAACTGTTCAAGACTAATGAACTTTTATTGCAGTTACGCACTGTACCAATTAAACTGCGTATTCCAAGTGAGACCGCTGTCTAACTTTAGACCAGTCAAGAAACTTTTCCTCAGACGAGGTGCAAAACAAAGCGTTTCATAACACCTTTTTTGTGGTTTTCTCTTAGCTCTGCCGCAAATTCGCAGGAGAAACTAGCGCCCACGCAATACCGCTTCAAAGTTTCAGGTAAACATGGTCGCCTAGGTTCTGCTCAAGTCCTCACTGCATCTCTCTCTAGCAAAATGACGTAAAAAGTTTTTTATATTTAAAATATTGTGAAGTGCCGATTCCGCTGTTCTTCCGGCCTTAGAGGAATGCTGACGCACACAGAGCAAGTTGTACAGGTGCGTCCGCGCGTGGGTGAAAAGGGCCGTGCGAACGAACTTTCACAACTGCGAACTTGACCATCGTGACAAACAGCCCACTGAGTACAAAAACGTTGTCTTATATAAATGGCGTTGAGCGATTATGGCACCGTTCAAAAAGCGCACTGCGCTCACAGACTGCGCTTGTCAAAACGCCAGCACATCGTTCCAGGCTCAGGCAGACTGCGCAAGATCGGATATCGAAAAGTGACCCGATCTTATTGTATATCTAAGGGGCGAGGTTGCAAAGTCATTTGTTATTTGCAAATTAGCGCGTTTCTGTACAGGCTCATAATTTGGCATCTGTCTTTGGAAAAATGTGGAAGTCCGTAGCAATGTTCAGTAACTTTCTGCTTGGTTGTTTGCTGTGGCATGAGGTCAGCGTAGCGGGATTTTACGTACGACCCCAACTTCATCGGGTGAGTTTATGCATGATGTTCTCTGCGTGCCATTGTTACACGTGTTGATCGCAAAATGCAGTAAGCTTCATCTCCGGTCAGTTTGTTACCTTTAGAGCATTTACAAAGTCTCAGCGCAGTCAGCCAGAAGAGTTTCAAATGAACCTGCATATTTTGCCGGGAATGCAAGATCGTCTCAAATGCAACATTTTATATATTTGACAACTTTAACCCAAGGGCGGATCCAGGAGGGGCGATTGGGGCGATCGCCCCCCTAAAACTTACGAAAGTAACATTTTTCACCATGATTTTGTACAATTCAGAAAGGCACTTGGCTGCCAACGGAGACTTGACTGCCAAATATTACTGAAATCGCCCCCCACCCCTAAACTTACGAGCTGGATCCGCTCCTGCTTTAACCCGTTTGTAATACGCGCGATCTCTTTCCGGGTCTTTATTTAATTTTTAATGCAATAAAGTGGTTTTGATTTTGGCCGTGAGTAGTAATAAATCCATGCAATTAGACCAATAAAAATCTTGTAACCGTTGTTGAGTGTGTTTGTGAAGTCACTTCAGCAATATTGCTTTAAATCGCAGAGGTAATGTATGTAACAGGAACTATGCCCCTCGACCGTGATTATATGTTTGTTTTCAAATACGCTGTCATCTGGACTATGTCTGTGATACATATAGGAACTTGTATTGTTAAATCGTGGTGAACGCTCTTGTCGAAAAATTTTTGGTTTTTGACTAACAGCTCATTCACTAAGTTTTGCGAATCATTGTAATCTGGTTTGGGTGAATTTTTTCTGCATGTGCGCAGGTTTGCAAACTAGATACAGTGCGCAATTTGCATTTGCCGTGTTAATTGAACTTGCAACTTTGCAAAGCATAATTAAAATATTTCTGTAGCTTTTTCTGGGAATTGACATCCCTTGGTAGAGCTTGAAAAGCTAAAAAATAAGTTGGCGAAAGAAATTCAGCCAATTTTGTAGATCCAGCTTTTCAAACAAAAATATGTGGTGGTGCAAAATGCAACTTAACAACCACTAGTGAAAGAAGTGCGGTTTTGCCACTAACTTGCTAGATAATCCAGTGAATGTTGCGAAACACATTTCTGAAGACATATCATGATAATATGTCCTAATTTTCAAACACTCTATTTTGATGTGTACAAAATATCGCTTAAAGCTTTTTTTGCATTTGTTCTGCAGTTTAAATTTGTGAATGTTGTTTTTACTTTATGACAGTTATTAGGCATTAGCTATAACCGTTGATTGCAACGAAATACTGAGAAACGCCTGCTTTTGTAGCGGTTTTATTAAACGAAACAGTTGTTTTTAACAAATGGTTGCTTCTTGTTTGTGCCATGGTTTCAATTGTTTTCGGAATACCGGTTGTTTCATAGAAATAAGATGTATCAAAAGTGTCAAGGACCACATTTTTACTTGGGCGTGCTTAGGACATTTTTCACTTTAGCGTCTTACACAAAACAAGATAAACATTTCAAAACATAAAGTTTGGTCTTATAATCTTATTTAAAGTATGGCTTCTTGACACAAAGCACGACTAGCCTGTAAACGTATTTTGTAAAAACTCGTTCTTAGGATACTTCAACGGGTTATGCAAATGCCGTGCAATGTTAGTTGCAAATCAAGATGGCAAACTTCAAAATAGCCAAAGAACCATTCTTCAAAAATGATCAACATTGGGCTGCTGGTTAGAAAATCGAAGTCCCATTCTTACGCGTGCGACTGACTCGTTCTTCGAGGCAACCTTTGACTTAAATTTCTAATAGTGTTGAGGGTAGAAGAGTAGGCTGCATCACATCTTATGACCTGAGGTGACTGAGGATCCGTTTCATGCTGCGATTCTCACCACAAAGGTTTAGTCAATGCTAATTGCTGACTTTATGCAGTGGACTTGCACCATCTATTTCCAATGCTTTATTTCATTGTAAGCGAGATTACAAGTTAATTTTGTTTCACTTCTAAAACGTTTGGTCGTGGTAAAAGTTTACTATGTTGAATGATTACATCAACTTTGGAAATGACAGTCAATTTTGAAAGGTCAAAATGCTGTACTTTGAAATGTATTTTAAACAAAGATTTCAAGAAAGTTTTAATTCTAGATTTAGTTCTTGACAATTTGTGTTCGCGTTGTGGTGGAAACGAGTGTTCTAATGGAGTGAACAAGAACCAGGAGTGTGAGAGTCGCTTTTGATCTTACGTGTTTTCTCCAGTACACGCGTTTATATGCAGGTCGCTCGATCAAGTCCAAATCGGATCCGTCGGTCTGACGAGATTCCCGAATTCCCAACTATGACGCAATTTCACGTTACGTCTCGAGTCACGTCACGTTACAGTAATGTTGTCGTTGCCGGTGTGGTGCAAAATGATGCAAACATTGCACAAGAGGCGTTCATGGAGATGAGACTACCCAAGACAGCCTTTATATCAAATTTCTCGATGTATGACGATATGATGAGTGGAATGAGAGCATTGTGTTATAATTTTTGGTAGTTCTGTTTGGTGATTTTGAAAATATTTTCAAAATGTTTTCATTATGTAGGAATTGTTTTACGTGTGTGTTTATCTGTCTCATGCTTAATTAGATTTCACCTGTTTGGGGATTAAAACTAATTTTGAACTGAGTCTGTGTCTTAAAGATGTTTTGGAAATCATTTTTAAAAAACTCATTCAATATTAACAAGAGATAAAAGTCCCTTTACTTCTACAAAAAAACATTAAAGTGAAGGGTATTGTAAATTTGGTGATAAACAAACAAATGTTCTAGACCAGCTATGTCCAACCCAAATGGCTTACTGAGCCAAAAATGATGTCACTATTTTAACCAGGGCGGCACATTGAATGGCTTACTTTGATCTTAGCAAACTAAATTTAGCTTAACCTAGTGCACTGAAGGCGTTCGCATCCTAACTGCAGTGGTAACAGACGTGATAATGTTTCACTGAACATCGCCCAAATCAAAAATATCAAATTCAAGATTATCAAAATAAGGACAGGTTTTCAGAATATAGGATACTTTTGCCATAGCAACAACCTAAACTGGGCCGCACAAAACTTTCTACCGGGCCGTACGCGGCCAGCGCGCCGAGGGTTGGACATTGCTGGTCTAGACCATAGTATGCTGTTTTCAAAATTTTTGTCAGAACTCTTGCAGACAACTTTCAGTCCTCATGATATTGATTTTCCTTTGTGAAAATTTTAAACTCGACAGCAAACCAGCATGCTTTTCATTTTGGCCGCTTTAATTAAACTGAGAATCATTTTCAATCGTATCTTTGAACTGAAATTTCAGAATTTACACACATATGTGCCCTTCAAATCATCGCAAGGTCTTGAAAGTAGTAACCAGTTGACTGATTCTTCGAAGCTTTGCAGTAAACCCAAAGTTTTGATTGTTTAAATTCCAGAATGCTTGCAAATTTTATAACCTTCACGATTGCTCGAGAAAAAGTTTAAATCGTACTCATTTTTCGAAGGGAAATCGAAGGAGTAACTTACGTTGGCGTTGTTAAAGACAAACATGCGGCAAGAAGGCAATATCAAGATGCTGTTTCTCAGGTTTGTCAAAATTTTATGAATCGTGTTTTTCTGTTATCGTAAATTTATCAGCACGAATAGCTTTGTCCTACAGAAAAAAGCTTGTTTTATTTGAAGCTGCAAAAATTGTTTCGTCTGTCAGAGTTTCACAGGTTTGCTGGAAGAATTTACGCAGAAGCTCGTTAGAGGTTGTGTTCTTTGCTCTTTCTACAACAGTATATCAGCGAAACCCAGTGGAGTGCGTTTAAATTTTTACCGCTTTATGTGCACGTCAAACATGGAAAGGTTTTCGCAGATTTGTCTGGTGACTCTGGCGTCCGCATAGGGATAATCCGGCACTTCCTTCATATGGAAAAACAAAAGATGATGTTCAGTGGAAACCAAACACGCATTTAATTTTGTAATTTTCACGTTATGCCGCGGGTTTACTCGTTTCAAACACAAACTGTTTATCACAGCAAGCAGGAGAACCATTTGGTGATCAATTATGAGTTTTTACACAATATTTTCATTGTTAAGAGGCAAAAATAGTATTCAGTCAGTCTGATGCACTGCTTCTGCCCATGCACGTGTGCCAGTTGGGTAGCTTACGTTGATCAGCCTGCCGACATTGACTTTAACATTTTAGAAACCAGCATAACGTGAACGTAAGTACCATATGAAATGAAATTTGAAAAACAGTTAAGCAGTCATTGAAAAAGCGCAATGGTCTGCAATTACAGTGCTAAGTTTTACTGTAGGACTTCGTCTGTCACATGATTGTTCTTGAAGTATATGCAAAGATCTTTGCTGGAGTTTAGCAACCAAGCGTAATTCAACCTGACTCAAAGGGTAGATTGCCCACTCAAAAACAATAAAACTATTTTCTACTATATGACCAGGTGGACATCCTTTGCTCCTCTGACAGTAGAAAAAAACTCATATGCATAGCTGCTTGCGCCAACGTATGTCCACTAATCATCAAAACATTCAATCGTTTCTAAATCTTTGGAACGTTTTGTCTTTGGTTTGTAGATTTTGTGATTCTAATAAAAAACTAAACGATTTTGAATGTTCCACGCGAAGTGCGTGTGTGCTGAGCATGTTGCGTTGAACTGCAGTTGTTGCGATCGGGAAGCCTGAGCGCCAAGCGTGCACAAACTTCACACTGTGGCAGCAAGCAACAGTCGAGACCACCCGATGAGGTCACTCTTCATCGTAATATGGCTCATCATACCACATGCCAATATACGTACAACGGTTAGGTTGGCTCAAAAGCAGCTGAGGCCACACGCCAATATGACTCTGCCGGGATCACTCTATCACTGCTTGCTCGCGTCACGTATATATGGGTGTTATTCTTCGCCAAGTGCGTACGCAAGTGGGGGGTTTGGGGTTAACCCCCCCTTGAGATTCATATTTTCCAAAACGTTTATTACTTACGCAAAGGAGATTAATTGTTTGTGCAAACTTTTTGCTTGTTAATTTTTCGACTTAATGCAAATACCACGGAATGAATTTGCATGCAAATTTCAAGGAACATTATAAATGGCCCATAGAGTAATAATTAGATTTCGGGTGGAAGCTGCGTTATCGTCTGCGTCCAGAAACCACCTCACCACTTTTTGCAGACGCTTCGTCCACTACGCATGTTTAAGATTGTGCTCCGCGATAGTTCACTTTATC
>JGI24159J19872_10014957_pt1 | contig 10009 bp, 7 predicted proteins | sample Ectturendosymbi4_FD_19872 | JGI IMG/M metagenome (IMG submission 19872) | reverse complement strand
ATCATTGAGTGGACAGGAAATTCACGACATCCGAACCGTTCTTTGAATTGCAATTGAGCTGCGTGAATAGACTTCTGCCGAAAATATGCCTCAACTACAAATATTTTTTGCTCAGTAGTCCATGGCATCTCGAAGGTCAAATTTGGTAGACTCTTAGAACATTAATTCTAATTGGTAAATCTGAAAAATAAAAACAATTGATTAATTATTTCAAGAGTTATTCAAGTTTAGGTGATGACCGTTTTTTTTGTGTCACCCTGTAGTTACAATAATTTTGCCCCTCCTCCGAAAATATCAGCTGCTTATGGCCTGGACTCCTAGCTTCTGGGGCCCTCGTCAAAAACTGTACAGCTTGTTTGTATATTAATCAGTATATAGGCATAACAGCTACATTGTTACATTTGTCACATTGCCACTAGCAACACATTGCAAATTATTATCTTCGTATGTTTCAATAAGCTGGTACTCAGCCAAATATCTTTACAGTATAAAGCAACAATCAATGGATTTTTACTGTATATGATGTTGTTAAACAAAATCTTCAAAACCCATTATATTTTGCTCAGTATAGGCCAAGTATAAATACGTTTCTCTCCGAATTTAAAAAAAATTTTTTTTTTTTGCTTTTCAAGATGGTAGCCATTTATAATTTTTAACAAATTCTGGTCTTATTCATGCGCCAGGCTTATCCTCCACGCTTCCGTTACTATAATGATATGATTAACAGAGTTCGTCAGTGAAGTAAGGATGCTGTGTCGATGCTTTTCATGGTGTATTTACTCGTATGTCCTGGGATGGAGAAATCGACCTACTGCAAAGTTATTGGTGTTTAATCAGGGTCAGCTGCTGAGCACTTATACTACAGTTATAACTGAACTGCTCCGGTAAGTTAAACTTTAATCGACTCTTTCCGCTGAGCGGAGGTTGTGTATCGCGCAGATCAGTTTTGGGCAGCTTTGGCATAGGGTTGCGTTTTTCTACAATTTGCCGGCCCTGTGTACAATGCATCATCCGACAGTAAAATGCGGCGCTGGTTCTTCCTAAATACCCGAGCTTCAGTGAGAATGGCATGTGGCAGCGCTTCTTGCAAGCATTATTACAGTTTTGCTGAGTGGAATCTATGGAAGATACGCTATACATACTCTACTGCATCGTTGTTTCAATGTTCTTTGGTGTGAATGTCCAGGATGCTGGAGGGGAATGGCATGACGAAGGCATTGTTTCGCCTGCTCTTTTAAAAGGGGGGCAACGGAGGCGGAGGTGCCTTTTCATTACAGCACCATAGGTACTTTCATTGTTTATCAAGATCGAATTTCATGAAATTTATTGCACATATTCGCGCATGCAGAAAATTCAGAATGATTTTCTATAATTTCTGTTATTTTTGAGGTCAACATTGTTGCTGAACAGAAACAAGCATATTTATAAAGATTTTTTTATGAGTTTCCATTGCCCTCAACTCTCTTACTGCTTCCCCTGGCTCTGTTCTGCCGTCCATGTGAATGTCATAGAGCCACAAAATACTGCAACATAAAGGAAGATGGCAACAATACTGCTCTAAAAAGCAGCTAGCAGAGGTTCCCATTGAAAAAGATACCAGTCAGAGATTGAAAACTTCAAACAAAAAACACAACACAATCCCAATGAGGTGGATTAAGTTGTCTTTTCTCGAGCACACAAAGTCAAGACTAAAATGAATCTCTCATGACACAAACTCAAAAATCAGAACATCGAACTAAACTGACTGACGTCAAGAACAAACTAGGACCAATAAAACTAGAAAACAACGTTTACTCTAAGAAATGATTTCATTAGAACTTCAAAAGTAACTGGTTAGGGCTGTTGACGTCACTGCCATGATTTTTTCCTTAATCTTGTAATTTTACTGACACTTTTTTTATTTGTGGGTGATATACTGTGAAAAAAACAGCCTGAGGGGCACTCTGCCTGAAAAGGAGGGTCCCTTCAGGGGTAAAGTGCGAACGAAATCTTCAGCTCCTTGCATTTATTCGGCTAGCTGACATGAATTGCTTTTAAGTAAACGTGGGGGCTCAGCTACAAACTCTATAAACATGTCCATCAACATTTCACTGCCTACACCGAAACAATCAAGAACCTGCATGTAATCTTCTTTATGAAATGTTTTTAGTACTACCATCTATCGTGCACCAATGACACGTAGAATCGTCCGTGTTCCAAGTCAAGCATCGCGAATTCGCACGCTCAAAACTACTTCATAATCTCAGCTTCTCAAACAGAAACATGCACTTACTTCATTAGAAGGTAGGTATTCTGCATGTACTTTCGCAAAAAAATTTTCTTTCAACTTTTTCATTTTCGCATTAGAAGCCCTTGACGACCAAAAAACGAAGCTAAGCAACCAGTTCTTTGATTTTCTGAAACAAATGTTTCTTTATCGATAACACGAATGATATAATGTAATATTGGTGGCAAAACACAAGTTGCGGACACAGAAAAACTGAGAGGTATTTGTAGAGAAAAACGGTTAGGAATAAGACGAATCAGACAGGACCTAACCAACCACGCATAACAGGCAAGCTATGTTGTGTCTTCCAACAAAGCACAAATGATATGCAAATTCTGTTCGTTCTTTTTGAGGGAAGCAGTTCTGCAGCTGAAGTCATCGTGTATCAGCAAAGAAGCAGCTGTACATAACAACTACACATCCCTTCTCTGTAGTTCAGTTCAACAAAAAGAGGTCCTATAATAAAACCATTGTGCAGGTGCTGTAAGCTTCCTACATACCCAAAAAGGGTGCAACTAGAGAAAATAAACTACTTTGAGTTGCCAGGCCTTTGCTCCATAGCATAAAGCAAATGAATCATGTTAACCAACACAAAAATAAAAAAACAGTGCCATACGGCACGTTGCACAGTGCAAAGCATGTTTCACAACCATAAACATAAGAAATGTCACACGGATCATTGGAAAGGTCAAACTTGCACCCCTTCCCACAAAAAACTGCTGCAACACAAAACAGTTCCAAAAGATGATACAAAAAAATTTGTTTCGGTGAAACTTCAAATATGATGACGTCACCGAAGCTCGGCGCTGCTAGATATTGCGCAATACGTCAGCTACTTTACATATGTTAACAGCGTCTAAAGTGCAAAAATTTGAAGCGTAACCCATTTTTTCTTAGTGCTTCACAATCCAGTTTCAGAACCAAAACAAATTTGCCATAGCTGCTGTGTTCGCTAGGCGAATGGGTCTGTTTGTGACAGACTAAAAAGTTGAAAAAACTGACAACAAAATGATAAGTTTCAAGAAGAAAAACTTGAATTATTACCAACCATCAGAAAAGTGACACTGGTTAACCTTTCTCTATGAAATTATCGGTAGCAGGATACATACGGCCGGGAAAGCTGCGAATTTTCCTTTATTGCTAGTTGTTTCACAATGTTGGCATGTTGACACAGTTCTCTCCAGTTCTCCGCAAACCACTTCCATTCTGTTTTTTGTTTATCTCTGAGCATGTACTCAACTGTGATATGATGAATGTCTTCATTTCCTGGCAAAAAGACACGAATTATTGGCTAAAGGCTTGATATCAGTTTAATTAAGCCTTGCAAAACCGCTTAAAAATTGTTAAAGGAAGTTACCATAAAGTGTCATAACGACCTCCAAAGCAGCACGACTTGATGTTGTTGGGAGAGGCACCTTTATTACAGTCGCCTTAGTTTTCATAGTGTAAGTTTTCTTTCTAGAACTTAGTCTTGACAAAATTACCGAGATGTCGATGCGAAGTGACGTCATTTTGTCCCAAAAAGTTTAAGACTGATATGAAAAGCATGTTCAATTTCAAGCTACGTAGTACGGCCGATTAAACAGCTAATACAAACAAAGCAGTTGGTACCTGGTCAATAGCGGAGCATTCCACGTAATACTCATCTATCTCATACATAATTCCAAAAGAATCCCAGACTTCATATACTACAAGTTCCACACCAAAGATACGTGTGGATTCACAAAAAAGTCTCAGAATTTCAATGATGTTCACGCATGAATGTCATGAGAGCCACAAATTACACCCTGAAGAGCAAAAAGTAACATAAAGCATTTTAGGTTTACCTTTCACTTTGCAAGCTTGAAGAGCAGAGAAGAATTCTCTTTTCCATCCTTGTTTGGCATTGTTCTTGAAAGAGGTAAAGTTGGCGTTGATTGAATCAGATTGCTCCAGAGGCACTGACGACAAATGAACAAAGATATGAACAATTTAATATGAGCTAATTTTTATCAACCAACAACAAAGTCTAAAATCTTCCTTAAACCTCTGCATCAATGTAAAATTTTTTGTCGATTACCACAGACTCATTTACATTCACATAAACTTCCCATTATGCAAGACGCATCCGTCCCTAAAAGCTATTTTTTATTTTTACAAAGAGCAAGGCAATTCTGACAGTATGGGTAGTAAATTTTATTTTAACATCACAAATCTACTCAAATCAAACTAAATCGTTCGAAAGTAAGCAACTAATATCCAGTGAAAAAAAACAAACGGAAAATATCGGTACAACGTAAATCAGGGGTCCACAAATACTTTTTGGTGCGCCCTAAAAACAGTTCTAAATTCTCGCCACGCAATCATTTATTGAGCATATAATTTTGTGGAAAATACTTCATAACTAAATATCAATTTTAAGACAACTATTGATTGTAGCAATTTTCTGAAACTTAACACATAGAGAGTAAATGATTGCATTTATTCTGGCTAATGAGAATGGCCAATTTAAAATGTAAATTTAAATCATTCGCGGCCCTGACTCGCGACCCAAATTTGGGTCGCGACCCACTATTTGCAGACCCCTCACGTAAACGACAGTTGCAGAAGGCCATCTAAGAATCAAGCTAATTTAAGTTTTCTCAATGAAAATTCTCGTACGGGTTTAAGTTTCAAAACACACCATTTCCAAACGTTTGGTTTCAACCACAGAAAGATTACAAATGGCAATAAATGCCATTTGCTAAATGTAGCGAAAAGGATTTTGAGAAGTATGGCAAACTTTTGAGTGAACAAAACGCAACGTGTCCACGAACGGCTGGCGTAAATCATTGTGCAGTATGGCGATCGAGAAAGCCTGAATCCAACACAAGTTTTGAGAATGTAACTTTCGCGAAATGTATCGAGCAGTTTGGAGCAACTAATTTTATGAGCCAAAGTCGTAAAGAAGAAGATGGACACGATCGAAACACTAACGTCAGTTTCTTTTGAGATTTGAAAGTGATTTTTTTCAAATTTCAGTATTTCATTGCTATAAGAGTTATCTAATGGTTATTGACTGGGTCATATTTACGCAACGAAATTAAGCTACACTGGATAAACTTCGCAGTTTACTTGGTCAAAAGGGTAAGTTAGACTCTGGCTGAGCTGATATCAATCGCATCTGTCTTACTTAACATAGGAGGTGAAAACATCAGCTAGAATCGACCAGTCTTAGTGTCTACGATTACACTCACATTTACGCTGAACTTTTGGGACGTATACAAGGTTCCCACACAATTTCAAAAACTATTTTCCACAGCTTTTAAATACCAAATTAAAAAGACTTGAATACCATCATTTAGATTCATTTTTGGAAAATTCTGCTCTTGGAACACAATGCAAAAAACATCTGCAAAGGGTCTTCAGCAGTAAGACCAAATTTGAATCAACAAACGGTAGAATTTAGAATTTCCATACTTTTTCAATACTTTTTGTACATTTTGACCAAATTCAATTTTTTTTCAAGGTCTTGAAAACCGATTTCACGATGCAATACTTTTACAATACTTTCAATACGGCGTGGGAACTCTAGACATAACATCTTGATGTATGCCAACAGCAAACATACTTACACTGGTGAGGAAACAGAAAACTGCAAGGCTGGCATACTTGCTATAAGTTATGAAACTGTAGTGACGCTATTAGGATACTCTCCAATGATTTGTTACACAAAAAATTTAAATTCTAGCACAATTACAACCAATACCCGCTCTGAAATGAGGTGCAAATAAACTCAAGCTGACACAACATGGGTAAAAATGTTTGAATGCTTGACCAAAAAAACAAATTGATTTACAAAGGCACATCGTGTATGAAAATCGAGCAACAGGACAAAAAGTAACTAGTTAATCGGCTTACCGAAAAAAATCACTATCCCAAAGCAAACTTTTCGCAAGTGTCTTCAGTTGATATTACTCACCTTCCATGACGTGGTTTGTTTTTTTCAAATGGTCAAACAAAGCAAAAATGTCGTTTTTCAAGCAATCAGTCAGGAAAGGAACTAGAGGCATCACGGAGAGTTCTATCTCTTCTGCATAGGGAGACGAGTTCTGCACAAGATACGAAGCATTGGTCTTTGACACAACCTAAAAAAATGGACTGATCAGTAAAGATTATCTAAATAACTACGTATTGTTTACCTACCAAATACACGGCACCTAGAAATTATACGTGGTCGTTCTTCTCACTAACTAAAATATATTTAGGCTTTGTTCAGTAAACCTAATGTTGCGGAGAATAAAAATGTTAAGTATTTTAAAGCCAGGCCAAAGCTGATCGAGATCTCAAAAATGATTAGGTCTACCGAGATTCTAGCCCAATCTGTGATAACCAAGGTTGCACAACTTGATGCCAAACTAACGCTTGATAAAGTCGAGTAATAAATGCAATACCACAATTCCTTCGTGAGTGATCAAAACCGATTCCCTCCCGTAATCGCCGCATTTAGCATCAACAGCATTGGCAGTACAGAAGCAAAGCAACAATATAAACCATTATTTAAAATAAAACAAGTTTTTCATTTGAGAAAAAATTTTTGGAAAAATCATAAGCAGAGAATTTCGATCGACCAAACAAGGTAATCACATCAGTCTTTTCGTCGCTGCGTTTTCTCTTTTGTGCAGGCTCTCGCCGTGTTTCAGGCGACCTTGGCAATTTTTCACGATGCACAGCAACCTGAACGCAAAAAAGCAACAGATTTGCTGCAACAGTACAGCAACAGCACAAGTAATTTCAGCCAATACAAGTTTACAACAGTTTTGTTTGTTCTATTGTTTGAAACAATCCGCTTCGAAAGACACGATCGATCAGTGAAGCGGCTGAATTATGTGATGAGGCACAAAACACAATCAGGACGACAAATGAACATTTTTTGATAAACGTTTACAATTTCACGTAAGAAACCCAATATAATAAAAATGTCAGTTCAAGATGCAGCCACAGATAAATTTGCATATAAATGTGATTGGACCTCAACATATTTTTCCTATGTCATTCTCACCACATGTTCAGCAATTATATCAACGAGTATATCAACTCGTCTCAAAACAAAAGCGTTTACTTCCATCAACTTATACCTAAGCAGCAGCAAGTGACATGTTTCATCTTTGCAGAATTCAAAGATTTCCAGCCACTCCTGCTTTTATAGCTACGGCAACATATTTTTTGACCTAAAAATTAAAAATTTTCACTTTATAATTTGCAAATTTTGACTTTATTGTGACCTATAAATTTCCTGCGTTTGCAATTGCAAAATAATTCAGCCTTAGGTGTTGTGATTAACTCAGAAACATATTCATGCACTGAACTTCGAAATATTTGGTTGTTTAACATTAGGAATGATATATTGATAAGTACTTAATAACTACTGTAGAGTCAAACCTGAGAACATCATGAAGTTGAAACACTATATACATAATGGATTGAGTATTTATCAAACCAAGTTCTGTGAGACTACATTTCTTGCATTGCCATGCAAAGCCCAGTCGCGTTGTCACGGGTGGGCTTTGGTAGGCTCATCCCCCCAAAAAAAAGCTCCAAGACCCGAAATTGAAATATGAAACACATCAAATTATGGAATTTTTGTCAAATTTGAATGTCTAACCCCTCCTGCACGAAAGTAAAGCCCAGCCGCACAAACGTGAAGCCCCCTATTAACGACTTCCTGGCGACGGGTCTGGCACAGCCTACATAAAATCCAATCGCCCAGCAGTGGGCAAAACAACATTATTATACCAGAATTCGCAACAAACCCATTATTATTACAGAATTGCAACTGAACTTGCAAAAGCATATCAATGTCTGTTGTTGTAGTTTCAATAAAATATCGATGAAGAGATAAAACTGTGTTGTAAGAAAAAAAAACGATAAATTTTGACCTAATGATAAATTTTGATTTTTTGACCTAATCGCTTGGGATTCGCTCATGGTATGAGCGTGAAATTTGGTTTGTGGACGTTTCATAAACTTTGAAAAAGGCAGAAAAGTTTTGACTTTATTGACTTTTGGTTGCCCTATTAGCAACATAAAGCACAAGCTCTGCTTGAAGCAAGTACAAAGTTGACAAAGAGTGAGCTTTAGGTCAACAACTTTCAATCATTTTCTACATCTTAACTGTGCCGCCACTGATTGACAGTACATTGACCTTAAACAACTCTTCATACCGAAGCAGGTGTGTCTACTTCTTAAATTAAGCAGAATTAAAATGCCAATTGCGAATGATGTTTGTAGTAAACTTTTACAAGATAGTCCATGGCAAGCATCATACTGGAGGTTTTGGGACTGGTCTGCGATATTGTTCATCCACAGAAAAAACTCCTTTTAGTTCAGCAAGAGCTTCGCGAACCGTTGGTTCGTCAGTATTCGAGGCAGATATGATGACAGAAGTCACGTCGTCCTTGAAAGTATGGACATCATACCTACAGCAGAAAGGCATTCAACTAATCCTTACTTGAATAAAATTTCCAACCGAAAAACCCAACGTATAAACAAAACAAAACTTCCAAACGGATTAACATCAAAACTGACAACGAACATCATCGCTGTTTTGATTCTTATTGCAATAATCAATACAGCGATTCTTATTACAATAATCAAAATTCTTATTACAACATGAACATCATCGCTGTTTTGATTCTTATTACAATAAACGTCCTTTACTCCGACTATACCAAACAGCAAACAAAAAAGTGACTTATTAAATGTCATTCGCTGCACGACAGCTAATAAACAAACAACTCAATGCATCCCAAAATGTGCATTGAAATTGCTATGCAGCTCAGTAGCATGCTGTTTTTCAAAACAAACTGGCATTACAATCTGAAAACCACATCAAACTAAGTGTAGAAAATATCATTATCAGGTGTCTACCATATTGTTCACGCATTTAATCAACTTCACTAGAAAATGTCATTCTTTTACAGGATTGAGAAAACAGCCCACCTGTTGTTTTGTTGTTTTTTTTAAAAAAAAACGTTTTTTGGTTTTTTTGAAAACAAGATTTTATTGTTTTTTTGAGGAAAACGGAAAAATCTTATTCTGAATTGTTTTTATTGCATCATGCAATATCACTATTTCCAGAACCACACAATAACTTGTTATACCTATTATTGCATTCAAAAGTGAGGGTAAAGAAATGTAGCCCATCTTAGTTTTCACAAAGTGTTGTTGGTCAGTTCATTTCCAAGTGGTAAGGCTTGGCAAGCATGCGCAAAGCGAACAGAGAAAAACCATTCCCACACAAACTCTGCAGTTTCATGTCAAGTTTATGTGCATGCCCTACTAGTTCAGCATCTGCAGTGTATTTTTTCAACATACGATTTGGTATGGTCCAAAATCAGGAAAAGTTTAGATGCAGAGACGGCAGAAAAATTGGTAAAAAGATACCGATTGTGCAGAGCCGAAGAAGATAACAATTAGAAATTACTAAACTGTTCGATTTATTCTTCTCTTTTATTCAAGTCCTTCAAATTTTGTTGCTGTTCGTTTTGTTTGATTAAAAAAAATTATAGTTAACTGTACAAGTGTCCTGCTTATTTTATTTTTTACTTAGTAGATTTGTCAAAGGAAAAGCAAAGAGTGGGTTTTTTGGTGTGTTTTATTGTTTTTTTTTGAGTGGGCTTTTTCAAAAAAAAAACCGGGTGGGGTTTTTTACAACCCTGTTCTTTTAAAACTATACGATTAAAAAGTAACAGTAAATGAAACACACTAGCATCAAAAAAGAAT
>JGI24159J19872_10014956_pt1 | contig 10009 bp, 7 predicted proteins | sample Ectturendosymbi4_FD_19872 | JGI IMG/M metagenome (IMG submission 19872) | reverse complement strand
ACACTGTCTTGCGGCAATGTCGATTAAAGATCACTTAATAAAATTAACAATGTGGTGACAGGGGGCCCAAAAACTTCGAAATGACCGGCCAGGGGGCGCGGCCGCCCCCCCTGCTCCGTCAGTTTTGCCACTGGCATCCACGTTGTCGGAAAGTTTGCACTTTTCCCAAGGACGGGATCTGCCATTGTTCAGCTATGTGACTACGAAATATATAGAAAGCGGTGAAAACTCTGTTTTTGGTCTCACAGGATAGGCTGCGGCATGATGGAGGCCATCGTCAACCACGGAGAGGCCTCGATTTCATAACCGAGGCCTTGGTCAAATGTTTTTTGGTAGAGGTCGATTAGATTAAAGAGATCATCAGTTTCTGGCTTCATCAGGAAATAATAAAACCTTAAAAATAAAAAGTCTAAAAAAATTAAGCACTTAAAACAGTCGCATGCTTTAAAAGAAATGTTATGCGTGCGGTGGGATAGGGGTCCGGGGTTAGTGGGCCTTACCTGTCAGGGATTAGGGGGGCGCTTGGCAGTGCTCTGCGCCTGGTGAGACTAAACAATGTTTTAAAGACCAACCAGAATTCAGGGTGGTTTTGGTTTATCATCTGCTTGACTTGGTGGAAAAAGTGCTACAATAAAGGCTTGTAAATACTTTCAGGCATTTGCAAAGGTAGCAGTCATCCCCAAAAGTAATGCAGGTGTAAATATAGTGATAATCTTTTGTTAATAAAAATTTTACTGTTCCAAGACTGTACACTTGTTTGCAGACGACAAATTCTGGAAATGGAAAAAGCTTTAACAGAAAATATGCTGTTGATTCCTTCATTTCAAGAACAGCAGTATGGCATGAGAAATCTGTGAAGAATTTAATCAAGTCTTAGGAATATGGTTTTGGTGCCTCTGAGTTTCTTGCAAAGCAATCATAAGCACGCATATAAAAACAAGGGGGTGATAATGAAACGCAAACAAGGTGCATAATTCAACCTCTACGCTTTCTGAAATCCATTAAACTGAAATATCAGTAGAAAGTACAGTACACCGGAAGCAATAGTCCTTATATAAGGAATGATAGAATAACGGAGAGCAATGTTCAACGATATTGCACAGGACCTGTGCTAATAAATCATTACTGAGAAGTAAAGACGGCCACAAACATCGCCCAATCTTGCCGAGTCTCTGACCCTATCCATATACTGCTTCAAAAAAGAAAACAAAATAAAAAAATGTTCTGAAATAACGATTCCTGTTCAGAACGATGGCCTGCATCTTCACGAGGCCGCAAGCAAGCCGAGGTAATCGGTCTGTCAAAACTGGAATTGCGCAAAACTTGCTACAAGTTCGAGGTTTCAAAGGTCCTGAAAATGTTTGGAAACCTCCGCAAATTAGTCTTTTCACTACCCTGCAACAAGCTTTTGCAGATTTCAAATTTTCTTACTTTTCTTACCTCAAAATGTAGCCCCAAGCAAACGTCCCACCACACAATGGCACAAGTTAGCGCGCTGATGCAGTTCTGTGCAGCGAAGTCGTGCAGAAGTGCTGTTGCTTCGGGAAAGAGTTTCCCATTCCATTTCTTCGTGTTATTGTCGATCTTTTGCAAAAAATCAAAAAACATGCTATAAGCGTCTTCAAAACATTGTCTGAACCCACGAGGACAGGAGTTGCAGTTGACGTCAAGCTGCAATATAGCACGCATTTTCGCAAGATTTTAACACACCGTTCCCACCATGCAGTGAGCATGTTTGCTGTCATTTAAAGTGATTAGCTCAGTAGTGTCCAATTGTATGTTCTAAGACCAGCTCTATTTTCGTTTTTTACCTCCATTTGCATTATTAAAATTGTCCTGAGGGGTTAGCTCCGTTTCTTTGTTTTTTTACCTCCATTTGCATCATTAAAATTTTTCCATGTCTAACAGTATGTTCTACCAAAGGGAAATAATATAGGAGTCACATATTATTTCCCTGTGACCCCCAGAACATAAAGGGATTAAAGGGGAAACCGTAGAACATACTGTTAGACATGGGAAAATTTTAATGAAGCAAATGGAGGTAAAAAAACAAAGAATTAGAGCTAGCACCTCAGGGAAATTTTAATGATGCAAATGGAGGTAAAAAACAAAGAAATAGAGCTGGTCTTAGAACATACAGTTGGACACTACTTAGATCGACACCGGTCAAGGATAAGCACAGAAACGAATGAGCTTGAGCTAACTCGTCATCGCTAGACCCTGGTTTTACAGCGCGCTTGCAACAGGGACCTATATGGATCTTTTTTGGGCGCAGAATGAATTTTCTGAAGGCTGAACCGCTTTGCAAGCGAAGCTCACAGAGGTCGGATGCCCACACTTCTCAGTTTAGCGCATGTGCACTATGAGAACTGGGAAGTGATTAGACCGGGTTGAAAAGGTAGAATTTTCGTTATTTCGTGTCTTGGTGGACATTCATATTTGAGTGGGCTTGCTTCCTTTTATGCCAGAACCGGCCTTCTCCAGTATGTGTGGGCAACATTTGGGAAAATAAAGTTCGAAGCTGCTCCATGCCTGTGATTTGCAAAAGCACGTTATATCATGTGGTACTAAATCGCACCTTGTCCAAATATAGCTGCGTTTATCTGCAGACCAGTAAGACTTACATAAATAGCACCCAAACAAATGAAAGCGTATAGGAATTCCTTGAGCTTCACAAGTTGTAATCAAACCCGATTTTTTAATTTAAATCAGAATTTTCATTAACTCCTGCGTGTAATTGCAGGGGATTTTGTTTTGCTGTTTTCGCCTTTTTTAAAAAAAGAATGTTGATAATGAAATTTGGTGAAGATCCTTTTGAACCGTTAAAAAATAAGACTATAGATACAGTTCGTGAATGCGGAAGTAATCACGACATGGTGCGTAATAAAGCAAAGTTTTTTTGCCGTTGATTGGACAATGCACATTGGTATGTATTAGCTGGCAGAGTTGTGCCTGCAGTCATTGTTTCGAGTTCACATTTATTGAAAATGTTCATATGGAAATGCGTGAAGTTTGAAACCTTAAAAATTGTCATGTTGAAACATTTCAGGGGTGCCTGACCGGGATGCGTGAACTTCGTAAGGGAGCTTGATCCCATATCAGAGGCTTTCCAACGCGTTTTTGAAAGTCAAAACTACAGTACTTTGTTGGAATAAAAATACGACGTATAAAGTGTGGGAATAAAGTTAGGGAACCACCGGTCTAACTCCTTCTGTTGTCACAACTTGATTTTCCTTTCTGAAAAATTAGCACTATATTGATCTGTATAAACTTTGAAAAAACAATAAAAGAACTTCAAAAATTAATAATCGCCAGGAACTGATGCTCAACGTAACAAGAGATCTCGACATAACAAATCGCTAACCTCAGCTTCAAAGTCTTCGTAAGCCTGCGAAACCGCGAGGGTCAGCAAACCAGCGTAAAGTTCATCGACAGAATATTTGAGCATTTGAGACGATTTTTCGGATGATTGGATGATGGGATTCATCGTCACTTTAAGCAGAATGCGACCAGAGACTTTCTGTTAAGCGTAATTCCTTGTTTAAAGTTTTTGCATACAAAATGCCTGTAGTAAGTCGTTAAAGCATTGAAATAGACGGGTGCAAAACGCTAGCAAAATTTGGAGTATGTTCAGCGTGCGGTGTATGCTTGCTGTTATGTCGAGAAGCATCTACTACGTGAAAGCGTTTGCTCTGACTGGTGGGAGCTGAACGCCAAACAAAAGGCACGTGTGCTTTACAACTCTAAAGCATTTTTACACAGAATGATTACTTGCTTTCGTGATGACTACTTTAACAAATTACCTTGGCAAAATCATTCAACGTTTGAGTGTGGTTAAGTAAATTCGGTAAATGGCAGATAAAACCAATAGGTGGAGGAGGTCTGGTTTGCAATTTTTGAATGAATTGCAGTGGCGCATCCACCACCACTGTGCACAAGATAATCCTACTCTCCAAATGCATCACTTTCCATATTTTAGGATTTTGAAACACTCCGTGGTATCTTGGTTAAAATAAACCGCCAGAAAGGCATAGCAGTCAGTCTAGTTGATTTTTGTAATCAATACCTCACTCTCCAAAAGTCATTATCAGTTCTTGCTTTAGAGAAATTTGGCTTGGGAATGAGCCCCTTCCACATTTGCCACATTTTTAAACACTGTAACAAATGATTCAAACAGGGCTACAGTCATTCAAAAGTGTTTGCGTCAACGCCACCTACGTAAGGGATGAAATGATCTGCAAAACTACCTCAAACTTTATGAAGGTTAAACAAATTTCCCGAATTTGCAATTTTAAGCAAATTGTTAGGTTTAAGCAGGAAGCAGCCAACAAGTGAAAAATTGTACGGAGTCAAATTACTGGAAAATGTTTCACTACTCGAGGCATGTGGTGAAGATTGATACAGGAGTGTGCAAGTTAATTGGTCCACTTAACAAAACGACTGAAAATTTTCTCATGTGACGAAGATCAATACAGTATATGTACCGAAGTGCCGTTTAAGTCATGGGGTTGGCAGTTTAGCCAATGGATGACCTTGACCTTGTGGCTCCCAAGTCTAAACCGTCACATTATATCGCTTAACTGACAGTTGCTCGATAGAGCTCGCGACCTAAAGACATTGAACAAATCCAACTCAAATCAACAGCTTGTTAAACCATTTCTGCAGCCATAGTTTTGCTTTTCAATTTTGCACAAACGTGAAATTGTGAATTCGCAAAGAAAATTCCTTTGTTGTGACTATTTATAACTAAGCTTTACTGCTCTAAAGTTATTTTTAAGTTCTAGTGCTGCTAAATGAGCAATGCGCAGTCGTGCACAAAACACGAAGTGCAGTACTGACATTTTAAAGTTGCTGTTCCACAAAACACCGAAGAATGTTTAGATAATCTTATTTGAAACTGACAAGTTCAGTTCTCTTTTATAACTTCCAACGTGTATCTTTCTTTTATTACATTAGACAGGAAATAGGGCAAATTGATTTCAATTAACGTATTAGATGAGATTCTGGCTTTGCTGAATTTCTGCAAATATTTGTTTAAATTTATCTTTGAAAAGAATATGTACGCAAAAATGTATTCTAAAGCCTACTGACAAACGTTTCTTATGAATTTCCAGCCATAAAAAACGAATTTTTTTATATTATTTACCAATTTCTGACAACAATTTGTTCATTTCAACAAAAGCTTTTTGAAACTTTCGGCTTCCTCCATTCGAAAAGGATGCTACCATGAACAAAGATTAAGGCATTGTTTTCAGCACCTTGCCATGAAGTTTGTTAAGGCACATGAAGGAATTTTGGCAAAAATCGATGGTTTAGAAGTAGCTGTTTTAGCTGCAGCTCGACAAATATTCTGGGTTGTTCATCTGAGTCCGTCTAGCCGCACAATAGGCAGTGTGAAACTTGCATCAGCTCAATAGAATACCAGCTGCATAGTGGTAGCACTGGTGAAGTGGGAAATCAGAAAATGCTGCAAAAGTCCTAAAAAGTCATTAAGTCAAAAATCTGAAACCGCAATGCTGCCTCAAGGTCGGTGTACAGCAAGAATCGGTGTTATCATAAAACTGCACTAGATGGCGCTCTCACCTGTAAAGCTTTGCTTCGACGGAGACTGAACCACCTTTCCAAACCATCAATCGGAAGATTTTTCACAGAAATTGCTACGTAACCCATGAAATCATCCACCTCGTCGTCTTTGTTAGTTATGACTGTTTTTATACGCCTTTAGTAAAGAGAAATGCAAGTGTTTTGTTGTTTAAATTAAGGGCAGTTTTCACAATGACAGATCAAGAAGCAAATTTTGGTGGTTTTGTTTTGCTCGACGCTTTTTAGATCAATAACGAAACATAGTTGCTATAATATATGAATGAAAAGCTTTTGCTTATCTAGGCAAAAACTGTTTCACAAATACCCATGCAATGTTTCTACAGTGTTCTTCCGGCCACATGTTACGTTGATAGTCTTATCGCCAGCAACACCACGTCAAGAGCATGACAATGTTTATAAAGATGAGCTCAAAAACGTCACAGTACTTCTAATTATAGCTTCTATGCAGATTCAAACAGACTCAGGCAATTCAACTCTTCTGCTTCACAAACCAAGGAAAAAGTACATGGAGGACTCCTAAACACTATGCCAGATATTACGACCTTGACAAACGTTAGGAAAAAGCTTATTTGTAAATGCAAGTTTTCTGAAACGTTGAAGTGCTGCCTGTTCTTTTCTGGGTCACTTAAGAACGTTTTACATCGAATAACGATTTAGGCATATCCGTTTTTGCTTTTTTCTCAGTTTTTCTAGTTTTAATCTAAATTTAATTGGTTTAACTTTTCATAAAAAGAAAAATGAATAATTTTCCTGTTTTTAAAGTCCAAACAATCGCTTATGCCCATCAAACCGTTGTTAATTTTTGACGTAACTTTACAGCACATAGTGATCCACGAACCGTTTAAGTTGAAGTGTGGGCTAAAAGGCCAAAAAACGTTGAAAACCACTGCCGTATAGACGGTGAAATTAGCAATAAGTCAGACGACAAAAGGATTGTTTGCCCAGATTCGTCATTGCACGTGCCCATAGGCTTATGCGCTAATTTAGTATTAAGCCCAACAACTCTTTCCTCTCGCAACCGAAAGAAATGCTGTGGTTTTTCACATAGGGTTTCAACCAGGTCCGATGCCACGGGAAGCATTCGGGGGCAACGTCTCCCCAAATTTTGTTGTCCCCAGAAAATTGTTTATTAAAACATAATAAAAAAATATTACCCCTGAAAATGTATTTCGAACTCCCAAACCTTGAAGACCTGGCTAAGGGCCTGTCTTCAACGCTCATTTTTTCGCACTGGGTGGAAGCTGTGTAGAACGAGGTTTCAAAGGCACGCTCGCGAATCTATGTTCTGATCAAAGCATCTTCAATTTTTGGGCCTAAACCTAGATACGTTGTTGCTAATTTTAACTTTATTCAAAAGATCCAATGTTTAACTCACTTGCCCAGACTTGTCAAATGCTTAGCCTTCAATGAAGATTCCAGCAAATCGGTGTCGCTATCCCAGACCTGAACCTGCAAGTAGCAATCGTCGACTTGGTTGCGAAACAAGAACAAGTCTTTCGTTTCGTTCCAGTCGGGATTCAAGGTGCGTTTTTTGCATGTGGTGGACGATGTTCTTACTTCCAGCTTTGAGAAATCTGCAAAGTGATCATATCGGGTCACAGCAGCCAAACAGTAGGGGTCAGANAGACCTTTTTTGTCCTTCGGAGCAAGACCCTCAGCGCGCTGAAAGAGTACTCTGACGATGCAGTGTTCGGAGGCGCCGTGNTGCCGAGCTTTGGCCAANAAGNCGCTGTGTTCGTTNTCGGACATGTTGAAGAGACGCTTAACAAACTGCAGCATTTCAACATCTCCAAAATCCTGAGCTCGGCTGTTGTTCAATATCACTTGCAAGACATTGCTGTACAGCTCAGTTCGGTAATCCTTCTTTTCCAACAGCTCCCGGACAGTGGTAATATTTTCATGCTTCTCTGTTTTTGGATGTTCACGAGTCTCGGCCATTTTCTGCTGCTGAAACAGTTTGGAGCTATCATAGAGAATAAAAGTAGCAACTATGCAATTACGTCACTCACCTACATAAAAAGTGTTTAAGTAAAATGCGAGGTTTTCTATAATGAAACTTGGTGCTGTTATATCACGGTCAACTAAATTTCTAGGAACGCCAAAACAATCCGCCAATTAAGTTAGAAATATCGCCCCGATTTTAATTTTGGTCCCATTATTGCCATTGCTTGTCAACCTTCCGAAAAAGTCTTGTTGTTAACGGTCTGCACAGCCTGATGACGTAAGTTAACAAGTTTTCTACAAATGATTAGAATAGCACTGAAAAGCATTTCTATAAATGCTAGGAATAGCACCGTTTAAGTGATTGTTGAAGTAGTTGCAAGTAACTGCACCTGCACGTAACTTTTTCCCATATTGCAAACGACTGTAAAAGAATACAAAGCTAGGAAAGTAGCTGGCACCATTCAAAGTCTTCGATATGACCCGATCGGTATGGAATCCACTATAGCAATTTGCGGGGTGCTTGTTCTACCCTTTATTTGTAAACAGGCTAAAACAATGCAGTTTTCACAAGACTGCTGCAAGGAGTCAGAAAGTCCAAAAGTGCCGATGACTTTGTTTCCTGTTATGCAAGTGCCTTTCACATTTCCTATGCTGGCATCTAAGGACTAAAAACGTTCTCTTCCCGAATTTGCTTCTGTGCTGCAAATTATTTACCAGACTTTCTGATGCGCCATTTCATGTTTTTGTTTTTCAACAGATCAATTTTCTTATCGTAGAAGTTCCCGAAAAATTTGAGGCCCATCAGCTTTGGTTTCGCGAACCGTTTTTAACGCAGGTAAGACGTTTTTTGCTGAGAGCTTCTTCAAAAGTCAGCCCATTTGGCTTCGCAGGCCACAAACAGTGCACCCGCCAAGTTTTGCTCATCACTGCTTCAGATAAACTGTCTGCACATAACATAATACACATGAATCTAACACCTTCACCAACAAACTATTAAATGGTGGAACTTGGTGGTCATCCAGCTAGTGGGAAACACTAGCCAGGCTGCTCAATTTCTTTTTAACCCAACTTAAAGCAAACGAGCTCTTAAGACAGAAAAAAACACACCCTGCCCACAAAGCATCATAACTTTCTTTATGCTCTACAAACCTCAACGATCAAGTTATCATTATGTTCAGTTATTCTTTGATAAAATTCCGCCAACAAACTGCTGCGGGATCTGTCCAGCATCAAATTAGCAACGATATAGTGCGTTGCTGGCTTGACAAACTGCCGGTCAGCACGACTGCTTCGTGCACAAAGCACTTTTCTAAAGGCACATGCGTTTTTTTAATTGTCCAGCAACTACTGTGCCTTGCGTCATCTTGCGGTAACATTCCATCATGAATTAAAAACTTTCCAAAAATCCGTAAGGACGTTTCGACACTGGTTTCGATCTGGCGAAAGTTTTTATCAGATATCCACAGAAAATTGATAAATATCACTGGATACTTCGCCAACGACGAAACAGCTATAGCTACGAAAATATCGTGCAGTGGTACGTCTTTCTCGTTTATTGAGGAAAAATGCGTTTCATGTGCAAAGGCTCAACTTAAATAAAATTTGAGATGTTTCTAACTGACGTTGCAAAGATCATTTGAAGGAACCATAGCTGTCTTTGGTATTGATGTAGAAAGAAAATTCCACCGTTGTTGTCCACCGACGCAAAGGTGTTGCAACTGTAGTCGGACTCAACCAAGTCATGGTTTTGGATGACTTGAAACGCAATCAAATCAGTTTTGGAAGGAATGTCTGGACTCGAGTCTCAGCACAACACATCTACATTGGTTTCGCATGCTTAGAATGGAAAACACATAACGAGTCGACAGCAAAATGATTGATGCGTCACGTCCGCACAGCAAGTCGTGACTCGACTCGGATTCCACATTACATTTCCAATGGATCCATACTGCACCCGAGGTGATTACGTATAATTCGAACTGGGTGGTGGTGTCACTCGGAATCTGTTCGACCTCTAGCATCATGACTTGAATCCATTTCTGAACCAACGAGCAGATTTTGTTTTGTTTTTAGTGTCTTTTTCCTGATCTATCAGCAGATCAGCTTGCATTACAAAGCATTATATTTGTAAGATGTGCTGTTCGCTTCAGATGACCCGATCAACTTGAAAAGTTCTTAGTTATTAAACACAATCAAATCTTTTGATTAGAACTTTGACTTTTTTGAATTTGCGTTTGAAGTCCTTCAAAAGCGTCACTTTGCATAAAATATGACGATCTTTATATGTTGCTAACCGTTTTAGTGGTACGGTTGGTTGGTTAACTGCCTTAGCAAACAGATGTTGATCATTAGGGCTAATGTTTGGAGACTGATTGGTGCTTTGACTGAAGCTAACTATTCTTTTCAGCAAGGCATATAGTATTCACTTACATTATGCTATTCACTTCACAAACAATGTTAG
>JGI24159J19872_10014953_pt1 | contig 10010 bp, 10 predicted proteins | sample Ectturendosymbi4_FD_19872 | JGI IMG/M metagenome (IMG submission 19872) | reverse complement strand
GTGCGCAGCTCTGCGCACATGCCGCTCGGGATTTCTGATCGCAACATTACCATTTTAGTCAACAGCAGCCAGGTTTGAAAAGTCAGCCTCCGATAAAATCGGTAAGCTGCACGATGACTTGGCCTTCTGTAAAGAACGCCATGGATGCTAGTTATGCTTTATCTCGTTTTATCGCGCTACTGATATCGCACGTTCTTTCCGACTTATAGTGCAACTTCAACGTTTAATCCTCGTTGGAAAATGGACAAAACTTTTTCGCCAAGTTAATTTTCAAATCAAATAACCTATGTGGAAGCCCAAGCGGTAGAATTTTCGCGCTTCCGCTTCCACAGAAAAAGGACCGCTTCCAACTTCCGCTTCCATATCCCTGGTTGAAACGCTTGAAATTACACCAATTTTTAGTGGTGTGGCCCGAACTTTCACCTACATACAAAGATGGGTGTCCGAAGGGGGTGTGGAGTTCGATTTTTCTCTTCAACATGAAACGTCTTGTGATCCCGAAACAACAACGAAAGAAGACCGATGGATTCGCGACGATTCGAATGAAGCAGAACACTAAACAACGACTAAGACATTGACTTTTTGGAATGATGTTATGAGTGTCTATTTGATGTATTGTAAAATTGTACTTACGCATTTAATGTACAACAATGTTAGAAGAGAGTAACCAAAAACGTTATAATATAACACTAACAAAACGTAGTCCAAACCCTGATAAAAATCGAAATTACTAACGATTCCGGACTGATTTTCACTCCTAGAAAAGTGACGTCACGGACGCCCGATTGCGCCAGACTCACATGCTCAATGTGTGATCGCGAGGACCGCGAGACGGGAATCAACCAATGAAAATACACGATAAAATTGATATATGCCTGTGTCACTGCTAGGTTCAATGGAGCAGTGGGCTTACCAAGCTTTTCGCCTAAACCAGTAGGGGCGTACCAAACTGGAACAAACCAAATTGACGATAGTTGGCGAACTTGTGGGGTCTGGTGAATTCGTGAACCAGAATACACTTGTAGCTGACTATTATCCCAGAACGGTTAGACTAACGGATTCACCGAAGTTATAAGAAATTTCTTTAAGCAGGTCGTAGTGCGACTGCTTAGCAATATGGGTTACTATCTCTCACTCTATGACACAATAGACTTGCGCATTAACCTTTGATTACTTGTAATAAAGCTTGTATATGTTAAAGTATATTATAAACCCCTGTTGTAAGGTATATCGCAGTGTTTAAAGTTATACTAATAAAACCATGAGTGAATACAATCCTGTAGTGATAAACTGAGCGGTGTCGAGCTAGACCGACGGGTCCAGGTTTCTTAATTGTTAATGTTGCAACCTCTCCGGTGGTGTTGCGTTGATTGTGTGTTTCACCACGAACGGGATGTGCGTGAAGAACAACACCATACGTATATGTGGCGCGAATAAGCAGTAACAGAGTGATCATGGCATGTGAACTCTATTGTTGCTTGCTGCCACAGTGCGAAGCTTTGCGCATATGCCGCTCGGGATTTCCTATCGCAACATCAACTTGGGCGTGCCATGGACATTCCTATGGACCAGTGCTCTTGCGGAATTGTCCTAAATGTGTAGTTGTCTTCTTCATTAGAAGAGAACTGCCACATGGGGCACGAATTTGAAAATTTCAGTGAAAAGGCTGCTTTCTTAGTTTCGAGTGGTGAAAACCGAATTTCGCTACTTTTCCCCCCCACCCTAGAAAAACTTTTGGAAGTGTCCACTAGTGGCCCCCTTATGAAAAAATATTTCCGATGCCCATGGACACAAACCTGTAAAGTTACACCATTTTTGTAAAACATTGTGTTGTATTACACCATATGGCAACACCAATACCGTAAGCAAGCCATAGCAGGATGACAGACTGTGCACGGTGTCTTTTAACAAACAAATACGATAACCTGCCAAATTACAGATAATATATCACAAATAATATTGAGAAATGCTGCCAAAATTTGCAGCATGTTTTTCGTTAAACGATTTACTTTAATAATGGACTCAATACTAATTGTGTTGTTTAAACTTATTCAGGCAAAATTCGACATTCAAAAGTGGAGGAGCCAGGCCCTCCCAGAAATGAAAGTGGGGGACCTAGGCCCATGCGCTCACCCGGTTCCGCCACATATGCTCTGTTTACGTGCACACTGCGTGAAGTCAGAAATTTCGCTTGACACCGGCCAGTGCGCCCAGTCCGGCCACCTTCCAGCTCGATCAAACCAATGACACATAATGTAACGCGTTACATGTCATTTATCAAACCAACGAAATGGAACCTTGGCTTGCATGTCTTAACTCCATGTGCAGTGTGCACTGAAGTGTGAATGCCCTGCACGGCACGGTTGTCAGGATTTGCATTTTTAATGCTAATTCCAGAAATTTGGCCTTAGAAGTGGCTTGGCATGAGGAAATGCTGTTTGACATGTACTTCAGAGATTGACATGTTTTAGGCCTTTTTTGTGGTGTTGGCAGAAAAAAAGGTTCTCTGACATTTTTTGAAAACCTGTGTCTGCTTTGAAGGTGAAGATAAACACAAGACTGGCAGAAAAAATAGCTGAAAAACGCTGAGGGAGCCGTATGCATCGGTCATAACACACATCTGGACAAAGCTCAGATTTGCCCTTTTGAGGAGCACCCTTGCTGCAATACGAGGATTTCGAGGCAAACGAAGTGATGTCCACCTCCAAGACCTCACTGACATTGACTGACTTCAGCTTAACTCGTAGACCCACAGTTATTTAAAGTCAAAGTGTCAGTGACATGACACCAGTTACATTTGTGAAATAAATGGTTAGTTTACATAGATAAGTTATGACTTTTTGTGAAACTATACCTTAGAACAAAATAATTCTCTAACTTACTGAACGTATTTTGTTTTTCATGTACCTAACACTTATTGGAATAAATAATTATTACTTCTAATAATACTGTAACCTCTTCACATCCTTTACTCTTCAACTTCATTCGGTGACACCATGCATCTGCTGGTTGGGAACAAGTCATCCGTGCAACCCACCCCACTATGGTCTGTGGGTAAATCTACATTTCTTCACGAGTTGTATTTATAAACATTGTTTTCTGCCCATGCTACTTGTTTTTGCTATAAAATATTATATTAAAATGCCTTGCTCTCTGCCTCATAACCATTATTGCTGCTCGCTTCCTTCACCTGTATGCTTGCCTCACCTGCTCATCTGTACATGCCTTATCTCTTCACCCATTGCTTGCCCACCATCATCTGTGTTATGTTGATGTCTATATTGTGCTTTTTTATTTTTCTTATTTTTGTGATATGTTGCATTTCTTCGTGACTTAATTTTGGCTTGTTGTTTCTGTGTCGTTTTCTTCATTGTGTTTTTGTGTTCTTGTGTTTTACTGATTGTACTCAACCTTTTATTTTTGTGTCTGTCCATATACACAACACAGGGAGGGTACTCGAATAGTACGATAACTAACAGAAAATGGATAGTCAATAGTCATAGTGCAGTACATAGCAAGTGTTAAATGATAAACACTGACAAGACAGGAAGATGCTAAACACTTAAACAACATACTGGCTACAACTGCATTCTCTCAAACTTGTTTGATATTTTCTATTATATTCCCAAATTCAATATTGGAAATTTCATCATTGTTTTCTGCCTTTACCATGCGTCTCATGTCTGCGATTAACCGTACTTTCAACAACTCTATCTGGTTTTTGCTTTGTTTTTATGTGAGTTACTATATTCTCATGAGTCGGTTTTGGTTTGCGTTCGAATAATTATCTGGCAGTGGAAAGAAAAATGAAGACATTTCAACATCAGGCTTTTAAAATAAAATGCTAAAAGCATCAGGTGGGGATACTCACAGAAGCATGTTAATTGTTTTGATCAATGTTTGAAATGACTTTTGCAAGACATTTTTTGGAAAACACAAACATCACGAGGCACCATGAAGCATGCAAAAGGTTTAGATTACTATGCACAGGCAATGTTGGAGAAAAACAAACACCAAGACAACACACTGGCAACTACTGCACTCAGTCACCATCATACATTATAAAAGAGCATTGAATAATTAAGGAAAAATGAAGATTTGTGAAAGGCAAGCCATAACCAGGGGGTGAAGCTACCCCTAGAAAAATCTTCACCCTTCCTGAAAAAATGTCTTGGATATAATTTAAATCAGGGTTGGAGAACCTGCGGCCCCTTGGGTGAATACGGCCCGTGTGAACGTTTAATATGGCCCGCATCAGAATTTTTGTTGCCCAAGTTAGAACACAACATCGTGTCAAAACTAAACTCCATGACAAGCAGACATGTAAACAGTAAGTCAAGAGAAGTCTCTCTTGCTTCTTGACATAGTTTATTCTCCTCACTTTCCTTTAAAGATAAAGGTAGAAGTTGAAGAAAATCTAATTAATTTTTGTGACCCACCAGCAATATTCCATAATTCTGTGACAGTAAACAGGTTCCCCACCCCTGGTATAAATATTAATTGGACACAGTTCAAAAAATTTGGGTGCTTCTAAGAAAACTCACTGCCCCTCCTGGTGTCCCAAGCTGATTACGGGCCTAGTAAAAGGTAGTGTCTACGGATCCGCCTGGCATTACACAGTTTGAATAAAACGCTGAGTTTGTTGCTCAAGCGGCAACATGGTGGTAAGCAATGCATAGTGGATGCGTTTATGTCAGCTGTACCAGTGGTTTTTGGTTCGACTCTCACCTTGGTGACTTTGTTTTGGCGTAGTGGTAGCATGTTTAAATGCATAGGACCAGTTTTTCTTTACTTTTCTCAAAAGTTTCCAAAGTTTAGGTTTAGGATTTACCTTTAGGGTTAGTATTAGGGTTAGCGCTAAAGCTATGGTTGGGTTAGATTTTAGGGTTTACCTTTTACATCTAGTATGTTTCTACCAAGCCTACTGCACTCTTATTGTATGTTGCTGTCATGTTACAGGTGGCAGTTGAATAATCAATAAGGTTGCAAATATGAAAATCCACAGGCAGTTCTGTAGCCACTGCCTTTGTAAAAAGCATCAGACTTTTCAAGTGATCTGATACAAAAATTTGATAGAGATTCACATCGATGAATGAAGCCATAGAGATAGTATCAAAGGTCCTGATATAATGGTTAAATGGTGAACACTTACATTTTTGAGTATGTAATGCATAATACGGTAGACATTATTGTAGGCGATTCATAAGCACTTCATTCTAGTCCGCGTGTATTTGCTCTGCAATTGGCAAGCATATGTCAGCCTGCAATAGGCATGGGATAGATTGCTTTTTACTACAGTTAAGCATTGGTGATTTTAGTTTATTTGCTGCCTGGTTAAGTGATGAAATTGTCTGTCAATATCATTCTTATTGCAAACCTGGAAAGCTTGATATTGTGTTTGTGGGTTCTTTGTGACTGCATTTTGTGATAGATATTTTGTGGAATTGTTACATATCAAAATCAGATGCTTGTGCACCAGACTCAGAAAAATTAAAAACTATGGCATGGATGGTGTATACTTGTATTTTCACAACCTGTAATTTATTCCTCAAATATTTTTGGTATACTTTATTAAGCATTTTCTAAAGGAGGAGGTAATACTTTTGGAGATTTATACTTATTTGTTTATATGCAGTAATTCTATGCTTAGTTCCATCTCAGTATTGCATTTTTACTCATATTCATTTGGCATTTCAAATCTGATAGCGTTTCTAGGCCTGTCTCAGCTTTTTTGACATATTTTGATGTGTGGTTAAACTGGTTTGGCATATTTAGTCCATCAGGGCCTGGCAACCCTGGTACAATACCCCTTGAGCTGATTGAACTGGATCTGGTGGTGAAAATGTTTATTTGATGAAACATTGCATTTCTTTGCAGTGCACATTTCTGGGTTGACAATTTTGCACGTTAATGTACATTTCTCACAGATTTGCAGGTTTGAGTTTGAACATCAACTCGATGTTACAGTAACAAGATTATGCCTGATTAATTGCCCCATTAAGAAGATATTTAGATTTGATTACTGTACCATGTTCTTGCCATGGGGCAAACAAAACAGTTATGTGAGGTATTGTGTTTGTTTTTTATTACTTACTAAGGTTTGCATCAGCACTGTGATAACTAGGTCAACCAATTTTTTGACCTAAAAACTTAAAATTTTGACTTTATAATTTATAAAATCAATTTTCTGTGTTTTCAATTAAAATACGGAATGCAAAGCATATTCATGTACAGTATTAGAACTCAAACTGATAAGTTTGTTCTGTTGATATGAAACAAATGTAGTTTATCTGCAAAATCTGATATAGCATGTTTTTAAAATGTCTGACTACTTTCAATTTTATGAAATGAACCTCGTTGATGCTTTGCACTGCGGCGATGTGTTTCCACCATAAACCTTTTGTCACTTTTCACTGAGCAGTCACAGAGTTTGCAAACTAATCCACCCTTAGGTGTTGAGGTAAACTCAGAAACATTGTCATGCAGTACACTTTGAACCTTTAAAGAATTTGGTTGTTTAACCTTAGGCATGATATGTTGACAAGTACATTAATAACTACAGTAGAGTCAAATCTGCGAATATCATAAAGTTAAAACACAATATATGCATAATGGATTGATGATTCGCCAAACCAAGTAGGCTGCTGTAAGACCATGTTTCTTGCATTGCCATGCCTAATCTACTTAATATTCAATCGTCCAGTAGTGAGCTAAACACCATTATTACCTCAGAAGTCGCAATACACCCATTACCCTTTCAATAAGGAGAAAAATCTTAACGATAAATTTTGACCTAATGATAAATTATGACTTTTTTTGACCTAATGACTTTGAAGTGGCTCATGGTATCGACATGAAATTTGGTTTGTGGACGTTTCATAAGTTTTTAAAGAGGCAGAAAAATTTTGACTTTATTGACTTTTGGTTGCCCTAGTGGTAACTATGGCATTGGCATCACTATCATGTTGGAACTATATAAGAAGAGGAAAAAACTCAAGTTAAGATCTAATCTTCATGATTACCAAATAGCCGATTTGCAAAAGTTTGCTTGTCACTAAAGAACTGAAATTTTGGGATGTCTTTATTGTTTCCTATGGTGGAAAAGTGCAGGTGTGGAGCACAGCACTTGCAATAAACAATAATAAAGTCAGAAAATAGGCCAAATCATTGTTTTTGTGAATGGTTTGTAGAGTGACCTTTGTACATTGATCTTTATTTCATGCGTGGTACTCAAACAATCTTGTGTAGGTGTAATATGTGCCTATGTTGGAAACTATTATAGTGTAAATGAAGAGGGACTTACTAGAAACTAGGCTTCCTTTTTATAATGTGACGCAAAGCTAAGACTGTACGAGTATGTTCCAATTAAGGCAGCACTATACTCGTAGCTAAGTTTATGGCAATACAACTGATGTTTCTATCTTTGGATTCATTTCTTTATGGAATGATCATGATGTAGTTCTGTACATGCCATATTTTCCACTGAATTTTTCTGCATACAGTGCTTTTGCCAAGGCAAGTTTTTATTCAGAATGAGATGTAAAAGTTGCATACAATTGAATACATTGTGTATGTAAAGAGATCCTTTCTCAGCAAAGAATCAGACACTTTAAGATCTTACAGAGTATATATTTCGCCTACAATGTGGGCATCATTCAGCTCTTATTCAAATAGAATCTTTGAATACATAGTTTTGATGTCATATGTGAGTACTCATCAAAATAGGTCTTTGTTTTTAGTAGAGTATGTAGTAATAGTTCATTAATTTTTATGGTTAATGTCGAAACAAGACAAAGCAGAAAGCAGTTGGCCCAGGTTGTGATACAAATGTTGAATCATATACACAACAATCAATTATGTAACACAGTTGATGGTGTGCAAGCAATGGGTGAAGAGTTGAGCTATATGCAGATGAACAAGTGCGGCATTCACACAGGTGAAGGAGATAAGCAATACTATATGTTATGTGGCAGAAAGCAAAGCAGCAGCCATGCTACTACAGAACAGACACATTTAGTAGATGCCCATAACACTTTTTATCAACCATCAACACGATCCATGATGAAGCAATACAATTACCCTGGACCATAATGGGAGTACCAAAGTTGCATATTTTTTCTGTAAGGCACACAGCATGCCTGAATGTGGTTGAAGAGACAAGTGTGGAAACCGATTGCAGAAGGTTCAGCATTAATCAAAACAGTATCCTTTCATATTGTGCCAGTGCTAAGGTGATTGTTAATTAAGCTTNATGCATAAAATGTATATTTTTTCACATAAATGTTGACTTTGCCAAAAATTGCTTCCAAAATGTACTATATAGTTCCAACAAAAAAGCATAAACTNTACTTGAGTTTTAATTTCATTTTGTATGACATCACAGAAAATTTTGATATAGGGAAACAAGAACTTCTTGAAAAGAGTGCTATTAAATTTTTTTAACTTTGTATTTAGTGAGGTTCATGTAGGTTTTTGTTTTTAGGTATTCTTGATTTCAGGCAACCATTTTGTTTTGTAAAGATTTTTTCTAGTTGTTTTATTGTGAGCAAAATGAAAAGTTCTTCATTTGTTGGAAAACAGTTGTCTGGAATTATTGTTGCTACTGTAGTTAGTCAAAGTGCTTGGCCTACTTTATATTTTGTTTCAAAATATCCAAGATTGACTGAGCCAACCACTCTCCTTATAACGGGTTTTGTATGTTTGCTGATTGTTGCATATTTGTTGAAATTGCTTCTTCCACCAAGAAGAAACATTGATGGTAATAGTGAAAATCAGAATGTGATTGAAAGAGGTCTTCTGTATTATTCTTGTTGCTTGTTTTCATTTTCTTGCATTGTTGGTGCAATATTCTATTTGGAAAAAGTTGGAAAAGTTGACGGGTTTTTGGAATTTTATTTAAAAACTGGAGAACCGTACTTTGAGACTTCTTATGGAACATTTTCATTGCTTTGGGATGGCACAGTAAATTTCCTAATTTACATGGCCATAATATACCAAATTGACAATCACTTAGACTGCAGGAACCTTGTCATTTATTGGGGTGGCACAATGGTGGTATCTCTTTTTACTCTTCTTTATGGTGCTGCAGCTGGAGAGTATGGCTCAAAAATGTATTTAGCTTCAATGTTGAATATTCCATACATCGTGATACCCATCCATTACTTGTTGAAGTTTATGTTGTTACCTCGTCATTTTCCAAAGTTTCACACCAGGTAAGAACATGATTTTAAAGATTATTTACTTATTGGTGTTATGTAAGTATTATTAAATTTTCATGAACAAAATAGTTCATGTACTTATGTCTACTTTGCAAAATTGAGTATTTTTAGAAATATAAATTGGCTTTCTAACACCTTTGCTGCCAGTCTACGATACATTTGTACTTTGAAATCACGCATGGGCCACTATTTTTGCCTCACTTTGCAACTCCATAACTCGCTAGCCAATTATGCTAGAGAGCTGTTCAAACCCTCAAAAGATGCAGCAAGTCTTTTGGTTTGCATTTGAAAAATTTTAGAAAGTTTTTTTTTTTGTGGTGACATCTTAAGTGGGGTAGGTTTTTGGCCCAGATTACCTGGCCTTGGATGCCATTGCCAACTGCTAGAGGGATTTTTCAGACTTTAGTTTTTATTTAAACTGTCTATAATCTGAGCCTTTTAAGCTTTTGATTAGCTTTTCAGCATTTTTGGTTCAAAAGTTATGGCCTAAACACAACGAAAAATTGATAATTAATTTTAATGAAGAGATATCAAATATTTTGTTGTTTTTAACTTTTCAACGAGAAATGATGAAAAGCCAATCGAGGCTTAAAAGCCTCAGATTACAGCCTAGTTTCCAGAAAAACTAAGTCATAAAATTCCCTCTAGCAGTTGGCGCACAAAGCCAGGGCCAAAAAAGGCAAGACCTATCCCACTTACGATGTCACCCACAAAAAAATGAATGCAAACTGCTAAACTCTGCATTTTTTCAGGGTTTGAACAGCTCTGTAGCACAATCGGCTGGCAAGTGAA
>JGI24159J19872_10014952_pt1 | contig 10011 bp, 11 predicted proteins | sample Ectturendosymbi4_FD_19872 | JGI IMG/M metagenome (IMG submission 19872) | reverse complement strand
AAACGAATAGGACTTTCTTGTTAATTTTAATAAATTAAAAGAGCCAAAATAGAACTANATCATAATTGTGATTATAAAATTTTGTTTGGTGTTCCCCAAAATTTTTTTGTTGCATAAAGTGGTCCGTGATGCAAAAAAGGTTGAAAAACACTGGTCTAGCAGTTCGAACTAGGGGCTTTGCAGCCTGAGACTGTGAATGACCGAGAATCCAAAATGTAAATATTTAGGAGATCAACAAGGCAGTAGTGCATGTGCTGAAGACAATTGGACAGTCCGTCATATCAAACATGACACGTACACAAATTCGATAAGACCGACGAGTTCACAACGAAAAGTAGAAGGTTTAAGAAACACAGATTTAGCCAGTATCAAAAGCAAACAAACTTGAGCTGAAACCGCTCTGCATTTCTCAAGCATGGCAACGGTTGACCTACGAAACGGGATGGCACAGTGTTATCGAGTTAATTGCTCATTTGGAGCTACGTTATTTTAAGCGTCCTAAGCAGATGAACTCCCTGACGTGGACAGAGTCATGGTGAGCTGGGCGTTCTGAATGCTTAACTCGTCGTAATCGACCATGTTCAACGCACTGTCGTCTTCTGTTCGCGGTACTAAGATGAGTCCTTCATTGTGTCGGCGACGCGTCTGAAAACGCAAAAAGATGCTTACGAGTATTTTGCAATGCGGTTTCTGCTGTTGATTGCGCGAAGCAAGATATGGATGGATGTTTCCGACTTGAGCTGTGCTAAGAGAATTATTTTATGAACTTATTTCAAAGCGAATAAAGAATTTCGAGACAGTATTGTTAGCCTCTGGCACTCGGAAATCCTCAAGGTAGCCTCGGTGTATTTTACACCTACATTATGTTGCAAGGGGTATGATATATGCATGCACACTCCTCAGAATGAAAGTGGCGAAACGAAGCTTGAAAGCATATATGCTAAGCCTGTTTTAACCTATAAATCAAAATTGTTTTTCAAGAATACTAGGCAAGACCTCTCTAACATGCGCGAATGTTGAGCCCGTCCGTAGCTTTCAGTCACACAAAGAATTTATGGCCCTGCTAATAAAAGATTAAAAATTCATGACTCTTGTGTATGTGATCGTGCTAAAATGCATAGGCATAGCCAGGGGGCCATGACCCCCAAATTTTTAGCATATCTAGTCATTTTGTACTTTGAGAGGCGGTATCCCAAACAAAATACTGTTGATCGCCTAAAATCAAACATTTTGGGGCCCCCAAAAAAAATTGGACTGGCTACGCCACTGCTAAGCAGATATTTCCCGTAGTATCTGGTTTATACGAAAAACTGCAGTTTCTCTCAACCGGTTAAGCGGGACTTACCTTCATCCATACACAGGAGCCGACAAACACCAGGATGGCCGCTGAAAATAGACTTGCTATCGCGATTGCCAGTATTTCTGTTACGGCCAGATGTCCATTCACCAGGCCATGGTCCTAAACAATCAGAACACTAAGCGTTTCGTCTTGCATTCCGATAAGTGCTGTTCTGAGCGATACGTGTCGGGGTTATCGATAAATACTACATGTTCGTACTTCTGAGGTTGCGTGATGTGCAATCCCGATATATTAGTTGATGAAAAAAAACTTTTATGAAACTATTTTTTCTACTGTATTGATTACAAGGAAGTTTTACAAGATCAAAAGAATTAAGTCCAGCAGGCCGGTTTCGTTTAAAGCTTTGGCAGCGGAAAGCCGTTTTTCGTGCGGCGGCCAGATTTCGATCTACAATTTAATGAGCACACCAGCACGCAACGCAACAAACTGCACAGAGTAGTAAACACACGGCTCACATCGTCGTCTCCGCTTCCATCAACCGATCGTTTCAGTCGGTCTGCGTCGTCGTAGTGTCGAAAGTTTTCGAAAACTAAAATGCTGTCTTTTTGCTCAATCCACTGCTCGGTATTGTACGCCGATGCATGGAACACTGTGCCCCACAACGCGGACACTAGAAGTACTAAATGTGCAAATCCCTGCTCAATCATTTCTTCTAACATAAAACCTTTCAAACGAAACTCAATTCAATATGGACCAAGGATCAAATGCGCTTCTGTTTTATTTGAATCAATGCTCACTGCTGAGAACCTCAGCTGAATGGTGTGCAGTCAGTCATCGTGTCAACATCGCTCGGTAAATTCTGAGTAACCGATGCATGCAAACATGCATCCCTGCAACACAACCGTACTGTTCCCAGCGCCAGCGGTTAATGTTTCACCAGGTTTTATTCTAAATCGCGTTGAAAGGGTTGCCACATAACAAGTGATCCTTTCAACAAAAAACCTTGTCCGTCCGAAAACAGACGCGTTTCGTTGAAACCAATGCCAGTAATTTACTTAGCATTGTTTGTGAGAAAAGGGAAGTTTTACTGTCTGCGCAAAATGTTGTATCACACCAGCTATTTCTATTTAAATTTTTGCGTACCATTTACAATAAGCGTCATGCAAGCTGCGACGGATTTATTGTCTGGGCTGACGTCCTTGCATTGAAGAGAAATTTAATAGTTTTCATGTTAGTCCTTACGTAAGAGCGTAGTTTTTGATTAAAATAAATTCAAGTTGTATCAAACTCTACGCCTGTCACTTCTTGGTAGTCAAAACTCGAGCGTCGTTTATGTGGGGTTGTATGTTTTCTTCCTCCTTGATGGGGTTAACCCAAAGGAACAGAAATCCGGTGATTGTTGCAAGCGCGCAGTTTCGCCAGTGTTGATCGGCACTTGACGTGATCTTCGCTTTTATGAGTTGATTCATGACGAATCAATGTCCTCTGATACTNCCCTGACCTGACCGATCCGCGTGCAGTGTCTATTATTACTCTGTTTGGATTCGTACGTANGCGTATTGCTCTGTTTGGGTTCAACTAAGCAAAAACTTTTCTTTTGTTTGCAGGTTTGCTTGCCTTGCAAACGCTACATCGACAAGTTTTACCCTTCATGCTGCGCAGAATGAAGGAAGATGTGCTCAAAGATCTGCCGCCCAAGATCATCCAAGACTATTATTGCGATTTGAGTCCGTTGCAGGTAAGCCATTTTGTTGATGCTGGATCGGTCAGTGGAATATCTATTATTTCGTATTGTGGAAATCAGTTGCCCTTCAAGGGGTTCGGATTGTCGCATAATACTTGTTTACGAACTGGTGTTTCAGCTGTCAATCAAAAGTGAAAGTTGCTTCCTCGTTTTTGGCCGTAAAAACCTCCGTTCTCGATGTGTGTGAAAGCGACAGTTGAGAAAAAAGCTGTGTCGTTCTCCTTACTCTGAAATCTGTCGCTGACTTACTGCGTTGCGCAGTAAATCACTTCAACCTCTCGCCTGTGTGTTTAGCTGCTGTGCCAGCAACACAGGTAACAAATCGCTTTTCTTCCACGCAGCTTCAATTGTATGAAGATTTTGCCAAGTCACGAGCGAAAAAAGATGCTGAGTCATCAATAAGCAAGCTCGATGACGACAACGATCAGCGAACGATCATGAAAGACGCGTCACATGTGTTCCAGGTATGATGGCCCGGGGGGGGGAGGGCGGGCAGGTTTCATTTTTTCAGTTATCACCACTGGTGCGTGTTATTTGACACGTGGCTTGTTGCGCATAAAAACGGCGAAGACTTCACATGTTGTTTTGCGAGGTGGTTTTGTTGTCGCGCTGCTGATGCGAAGAAGCAGGGTTGCGGAGCCGGAGTCGTAAGGACTCGAAGGTTTTTGGATGGAGTCGGATTCCTAACGACACTGGGAGTCGGAGTCGTTTTTTTTGTCCGACTCCGGATGTCCATTGGATCATTTTTTACATCACACTCTTAAAGTGGGAATTCCTGTTGAAATGGTACGATTTCTTATAAAACTTTTGTTGAAACAGAATTCTTGCTGTGCACCACGATTTCCATTGAGTGTTAGTTGCTACCAAATTCCTCACAGGCAAATTTTATTCCCTGTATGTTAAGGAGTCGGAGTCGAGAGTCGAGTCGGAAATTTTGGAAAGGCCGGAGTCGGATGTTTTACCTCCGACTCCGCCACCCTGGTTACAAGGCGGACGATTTACCCACCGGTTTGTTTTTATTATATTTGTCTACTACGTGAAGAAAAAAAATGATTATTACCGTCTTGTCGCAAGACGCGGAGTCCGAGCCAGATCGTGTGTTTGGGGTTATTCAAGTTCATCAATGAGAAGGTCACTCGAGTTCATCGGCATAGCAATATGAGCGAGAAAAAAGAGTTCGTCATTAAACCCTGGTTCGTTTTTTGAAAGCACGCTCCTTACTGGGTGGGGAACTGCCGCTACAGCACGGTGCGTGTCTCAGCAGAACATACAAAACATTTTTGCTTCCCAGAAAATAGTTACATTTTGCTCTTTTTTTCCACAGGCGTTGCAGTACCTGCAAAAAGTATGCAACCATCCTCTGTTCGTTTTAACGTCGAGTCACCCTCACTACACCCGATTCATGACTCAGCTAAAATCGTCGTCCACATCGTTGCATGACATCAAACACGCCGCCAAACTGCCTGCTCTAAAACAGTTGCTGCTAGATTGCGGAATTGGAGGTAAGCGCTTGTGTGCTCTTTGTTTGGAAACAATTAAGGTTGTTAAAGACGCTTTTTTTTTCAGTCGTCGTTTGGGCAATAAAAAGATGAGTTGTTGATTTGCAGCAGCAAAATATATTGCAGGCGAATTTTAGCCTCAAAGTACTTGGTTTTGTCAAAGAGTTCCTGCGCCCAAACCATTGCACTGGCAGTTGCATACGTACGATTCGCACTAATAACGGGTTAAACTGCGATGGTGCTGCATTCGCAGTGTTGAGCGCAAGCTGTCGTGAAGCTTGTAACATTGCTATTACATTGCAGGTTGATGGAAAAGAGTAAAAAAGCATTCTCCGTGTCAGTTTTCTTCATTAACAAAAATGTTGCTGGTTGCCATAGCGACGGTGTATATTAGCAACAGCATTTTGTAAATCGTTCCCATTTTTTCAAATAAGACGTCGGTATGTGTATACTTGTCGAATGACAGAGCTATCGGGGCTGTACCGCCCTGAAACGATTCTTTCGCCCGTAGAAAATGGTGCATTTTTTTGACCAGATCACTTCCCTTTTGCGAATCTCTCACATCACACGCAGCATGCCGTAAAAGTTGAGCAGTTGCAGCTTTATCTTCTTGTTTACCGGCGAACAACCCCTTGGTGTCGAAACTGGGGGGATGCCGCCAAGGTAATTGTGTTGCCGCGAAAGCTTCGTTCGGAAATGCGACACGATGACGGCGAAAGACGCGCCAGCAGTTTGTTCCGGACGCACCGTGCGTGTCGGCGCTGCTCTGTTTATCTTTGTTCTTTGCGTTCGTAGTTCCGCCTGACGCGAACGCCGACGTGTCCGTCGTGGGACAACATCGGGCGCTGATCTTCTGCCAGCATCGCAACATGCTCGACATCATACAGAACGACCTGTTCGCCGCTCTCATGCCCGCCGTCTCGTACCTGCGCCTCGATGGGGGGATAGCTGCCGGACAGAGATTCTCCATTGTATCGAGGTTTGTCATTTCGGAATCCGACTGTTAAAGGCTGCAAGTTGCAAGTTTTAGAGGAATCAGCCGACTGGGCTCTACTTGATTCTTTTTGCGGTGATTCAAACTTGCACATATCTGTTTTCCTGTGCAATAAACTGTGATCGATTTACTTGCGCCATTTTTATGGCTTACAACCATGGGAAAATAGATGCGTACAAGTTTTAATCATCGCAGAACTATGAAAGCAGAAACAAGCAAGCAGATTCCTCACAAGCATGCCGCCAGGCTAAAGTTTCTTTGTTGTCTGTATTCAAGTAACTAGTATCCACACAAGTAAAGAGTTTGAAACAATCAGCGGAATCCGACGTTTTTTTCCTGGAAGAAAACGTGCTTTTTCAAAAGAGCAATACTCGAACAAACGCAATGTTCTGCTTGATTAAGGTTCAACGACGACCCGTCCATAGACGTGCTCCTCCTCACCACCAAAGTGGGAGGATTGGGTTTGAATCTGACAGGCGCCGATACTGTCATATTCGTCGAGCACGACTGGAACCCGATGGTGGATTTGCAGGTGAGTGTTGGGTTTGACAACCTATCAACGTGAATCTTCGGTCGTGTTCGGAAACTCTCGGCAGCTTGCCAATCAACCTAATCGGGTCTTCCGCCGGATTTCGGGTAAAATCGGACAGCATCGCCTCCCGCTTCCTTCTACAAAACGAAAATTGTTCCAGCGACTTGTCGATGTTTCGTTGTCATTCGAACTACGCATCGACCAAAGTTCTGAGTTTCTTTTTTCGCTGAGACGTTTCGATCATTTGTCCCACAATAGCATTAAAACTCGCCGTAACAATATTCCCTAGCCTACCTTTTCTGAAATTATGACCGAATTGACTGGATTTTTTTTCGGTCATTTGAAGAAAGTTTCAAAAATGACTGAGAACATCAACCCAGACCCTGTTTTGCGTGGAAGTCGATGGATTGCTCGGAGCACCTAGGAATGTTTAGTTAGGAATGTTTCGTAAGACTGTGGGCAGCAAATTATGACCGACGAAGACGTCCTGGAATGGCCGCTGTGCTATTTCCAACGGCTTTTCTATGAAAAGTCTCAAAAACGTTCATTTTTTCCGGTCTCTCGTTTCAACGAACTCGGGCTTTTTTTATTTGTTCGGCAGCTTGGTTTGCTTTCATGTCAAACAACAACAACAGCAGTTAGTCGTATTGTTGAAGCTCGTCGAGCCGCCCGATGCAACCCGTTGACGCGAACACTCGCGCGAGTGCGACCCTGCAAACAAATGGCGAACAGCGACGCGTGTTGACGTATATTAACAAGTATTGCAACGCTAACGTTCATTCCATCCGTACCCTTTTCTTCGATCCAGACCCCATGACTTCGCACGCGTGTGCGACGCGAGCGAACGCATGCGCTTGTGCTTAAATCACGCGCCCGAGTCCCGTGATTCTTGCTTGCTTGCTTGCTTGTTTGTTTGTTTGTTCTTTGAACCCGCGACTGTGACGCAGGCGATGGATCGCGCGCACCGCATCGGACAGAAGAAAGTGGTCAACGTGTACCGCCTCATAACGCGCGGCACGCTCGAGGAGAAGATCCTCGGCTTGCAGAAGTTCAAACTGAACGTCGCGAACACGGTCGTGAGCGAAGACAACCGGGGACTGCAGAGCATGGGGACCGGACAAGTGTTGGAGCTGTTCGACGTCGACAAGGTTGGGGGGGGCTGCGATGCTGTTGCGGTTTTCGGGAAATTTAAAAACTGCTGCTTGCGATGCTTTGAACTGTTCATTTCTGAAGGTTGTGCCCAGTGTTTTTATATTTAGGAGACCGTTTCGGTTTCTCATTTTTCCAACGGTCTCTCAAAACACAACAAAACCTCGCTTTGCGTTTACCTTGTTTTGCAAATGAAGCGCACTGCGAAAGATAAGACACGCTCGTCGGTATTTATTCCAATCGTGCAGTGTGAGCCGGTTGAAACAAGCTCTTGTTTCAAAAGCCGCCAATTTTTTTTGAAAGGCTCAACTTGCAAAATGAGGTCATACTTTTCGAGAAATATCAGACTTTTTAAGTAACATGTATAAGCTGCGGTGATTAAGAGTATAGCATATAACGGTATATCCAGATCGCCTAAAAACTTAACGCGATCCGACGTACGCGAGTAGTGCAGGAAAAAATGCTCTACCTCAAGCTCACAAAGTCGTTTTCACGAACAAGTCAACAAGAGTCATCCGCTATTTCCTTTAAGATGCTTTTCTTCGTGCGACGTCAACGAGTTGACCAACGACGTTCGCTCGCGACAACAGTGCATTTTACGAAATCGGTCCATTGTTTGTCTTTTCTTCGCCAGTCTTCGACGTCCGCCAGGAAGGCGACGGGCGACGACTCCGCGCGCAGCAAAGGCCTGCGAGCGATGGTGGAGAACCTGGGCGACCTGTGGGACCAGAACCAGTACGATGAGGAATACAACATCGATAACTTCATCCGATCGCTCACCGACAAGTGAGCGCGCGACGGTTGGGAGTTCGACCGGAACTGCTGCTTCGTGGTCGGCGCAAGCGAAGCGACCGCTGGGTGTCGCGTTTCGCAAACTTGAAAGTTCCCGGATGTGGATGAACGTTGTCGAACGATGGCCCTGTGAACGCGTTTCGAAAAATGCGCCGCAAGTCGATATAACGAAACCCGAGCTACTGGATCGCGCATTGCTGCTTTTCGTCGGTTTAAAAAACTAATTATTATTCGGTTTTCTTCAGCTTTCGTATATCTTTCTATGCCCTACGAAGAAGTCCTTGGCATCATTTCCTTGGGCGATGACGTATGCGTGTTCGTAACGCCGTCAAGATCGTCGCGTGCTCTTTTGGCGTGCAGCGTCGTGCTGTTGTGACGTGCAGCGCCGTGCTGTTACGACGTGCAGCGCCGTGCTGTTATGACGTGCAGCTGCAGCGCCCTGCTGTTGTGGCGTGTAGCACAGTGCTGTTGTGGTGTGTAGCACAGTGCTGTTGTGGAGTGCAGCGCCGTGCTGTTGCAGGCGCGGCCGGAACGAATATCAGACGCTTATCGCACGAACCTTGGAAATACGATGCGTTGTGTTCGTTGCAAGGACGAAACTTTTTTGACACAAAAGCAGAAGCATTTCGCGCATGAATTTACTGAAGTGTAGTTGTTGTCGTTCAAGCTTGGAAATATTTGCACATTTGTCTTTCGCGGTTGGAGAAGTTGCTTAACTATTTGATTACACGAGCGTTTCCGCCACAAAGTGCCTGTGTCGTGATCATTACCGGAAGCGATCGCAAACACGGATATTGACGACGCTGATGTACTGGTTGAAAGTTCATAAACCGGAATTCGTGGAAGTTCTCTTCTCTGATGTTTATTGTAGATTCACTGGCCTGTAACGGCTTCACCAGTGCCTCACTAGACTGTCTACTTTCTCGTGTGATAGAACGCATAGTATAGCGGTCCATTTGCACTATCTAAAAATTTTGTTATTTTTGTCAAACAACAGCGGTTGGTCGCAATGTTGATTTTTTTCACAAAAAAAATTGTTTTTGACCTTAGAAGTAGTGTTTTCTCAAAGGAATTTATGACAATTTTTTTGATTACTACGTTCAGCTCCACCACCGAAATGTTTCACTCCGAAGTTTGCGAATAAANGAAAAAAAATTTTTTGTTGTTTTTTTGAAACATAACAAAACTTCTGCACANCACAAACGGCCACCATACAATAGCTACACTTCACAAGATGAAAGGTAATTNGAGTCTCACTGGGGATTGCAATGTTGCTAAACATGGGCAATATTGACTCTTCGTGGATAGTCGCAAGGCCACGGAGTTGACGCCGGCAAAGTTTTTTAATTGTCATCTGTTTTTCTTTCAGCAAACTTTCTTAATTCGATAACATCTTTGCAAACTTAAAAGTTGCAAACCTGCAATTACAGACTTCCGGCAAAGGTACGTCGAAGAATAGGTAGATTTAATTTTTTTTTTTAATGAACACATGAACTGTCTAATCTATGGTATAGCATAAACTACTGCTGGGTTCAAGTAAGGTTTAAAAAATTACTTAAGTAATTTTAAAAGTAGGCTGATTAGAGACAATATACTATATTTAAATCACTTTATTTACAGTGTTACACATTCACAAAGAAGATTTAATTATTTGCGCGCAAAGATCAAACAATCATTTCATCACTCAAAGATGATCTTAATTTTNAAATAAACAGTCCAGCAGCACTAAAACACCTTTCAGCTTCGACAGAAGAGGGTGAAAGTGAGTTTAGACAAGACTTTATGATCGTCAAGATTTTGGGACATTCCCTTGTTGCTTCGTAAAATGTCATTTCTTTCTTGATGTGTGTCAATACGTTTTCTTGAATACGATCCAAATGTTGATATTCTGGCTGGCACAAAATGTCATTAAGTTCTTCTGTTTTAGACTTTTTTGTAGAGGGCTCTTCNGTGATGTCATTTTCAAGATTCTCAGCACTATCGTCAATGAGTTCACAGGGG
>JGI24159J19872_10014950_pt1 | contig 10012 bp, 8 predicted proteins | sample Ectturendosymbi4_FD_19872 | JGI IMG/M metagenome (IMG submission 19872) | reverse complement strand
TTGAAATGTGTGGCAACCCTGTTGGACGTATGTATTCCAGCAGTCTGGAAGTAAAAGTAGTATAAATCTAAAAAGTTGAACTTGTTAACCACAAAGCACAAAAATCAGTGACAACATAAGAAAATGTAATGTCACCAAAAGTTTCTAAATGAAATGCGCAAAAAAGACACAAAATTTAGCTCCTGTGATAAATTGCAAAGCAGACTATGAACCATGCTATGCCCGTTCTATGCACAAGGTCTCTGTTCGGATTACTAGGCCCTTTTTTACACACCCAGCCCATCTTGGACGAGTTTTGCCTTTAACTGGGAGTTGAGATCCAACATGCATCAGGGCACTCGCGCACTTCCGCGGCGTTCCACCTCTTGATGTTTGTCTCAACCCTTGGCTTTGAGCATGGTAAATCATACTGTGGCGGCTGGTAGATGGTGCCGCATGTAAATAAATGGTCACCACTATATGGTAAATCATACCTTCTGCCGGACCCACAGAAACGGCTCTACTATCACGACGTAGTCGGCGATATATGACCCAAACATTTACTGCAGCAAACATCAACATGTGGTAAAGCAATTTTTTCCACCACTTCAGGAACTTCCTGCCAAAGTCATGAAGCTGGCCATTTCGGCCACACGATCTACACCTCTCTCATGCAAGACCAGTAAGATCGAAAAATATCACTGGTCATGCATGGGAGGTGTAGAGCGTTTGCAAAAATGTCAGCCTTCCATCGGTGTGTTGTGAGATTTGCATAAACAGAGATTAAGGAAACATCTTTACAAACATGTCAAGTGGGCATTATGTGTTCTTGTGATCACAATGGAAGTCTGGATACCTTTCTTCACTAATGGTCACCTTGGCTGAAAATTGCCTACAATCGTAAACCAGACACCAGGGCATGAAGTCCCATCTACGCCATCATCTCTTGATTCGCTGTGTGTATTCAAATGATCGTCAACATCTAGTTTACTACAGTACAGACAAATGGTTCATCGCTCCAGACAAATGGTTGATCATCGCTATCACTGACACTAGACTCACATTCAACTGAATCTGGTTCTAGCTAATACATCCTAACCACTAATAATAATATATTGCAAGGACATATTTCAAAGGGTGTAATGGGGCGGGAACGGTTGGGAACGGCTTCCTACACCTTTATCACATTTTGCTTTGAAATTAGTTTGAAGCTGTTTCAAAAATGGCTATTTTTTGGATGCGCTCCTATACCTTTTATGTAAGCACTACATCCCAGCATATTTCTGACCATGCTTATCTGCAATTCGGATTGCCAAAAGACGCTGAGCAGTCACTGTCAACTTACTGCCAAGGATTTCCAGAAAAAGAGACAAAACCTGCTACACCTTCAGCACAGCATGGCAGCCAATACAGCAGACATCAAATAAAACTGCTAAAAAAAACAACACTTACGCATGTTACACGATCCATTTCATTGCCAAAATGATCAGCTGCAGCAAAGGACGGAAAAAAGAAAAATTGCATTTGGGACACTACATTACCATTAGTCATATTGAGACAGGTAGTGGGATACAGGTGTCCCAGCAGTCGCGAATCACCATGTCACCTTATTTGCATTCACATGTATTTTTGCAAAGTTTGTTTTTTTGTAGTTGAATGTTTTCTTTTTCATGTACAATCTAAGTTTATTGGAAATTAGTGAATGGGGCCCCGTTGCCAAGCTGATGCGTTGTTGGTCACAGTGAGATCAGTCGACTGGTTGGTCTTTGGTATATTTCAACCAGGTATCTGCGATGGCTTTATGGAATGTTGCCTGTGATGAAAAACACATTTCGCATTGAGTGTGAAGCTTAGGCCGTTTATGAGAGTTCGCCTGGACTACAACGCGACGCGAAATAGCGTAATGCGACATGGGAAATTGAGAATAATCAAAAGCATGACTTTGCGATGCTACCTTTTTCAAAGAGTTTTTTTCTGTTCAGATGTGATTGTCCTCCATTATTGTAGACCTGTTGCAGTTTTTTGCTAACTACCTTTGAAATTGCCTCTACTCACACGTCATTTCGCACATGCCCGATAACTATTCTGTTATTGTTACTGCCAAGCGCATCCTCTGCTTTATGCTTTCTTTACTTTTTTGCTTTTAACATTTGCCGTATGTTAGGTAACAATAACCACATTGAGATTTGTGGAAACTTACCCTTATTTCAATATCTTTTCATGTTATAAGGATTTTATATCATGTTACAACATGATTATGTTAAATAAGTGACTTAAAATTTGTTAAGGAGTTCGAATGTTTTCACTGGTGTTGTTCATTTTGTTTTTTTTAGGGTGTGAGCGACTTGATTTTGGGCTTGAAGTCAGCAAGTGACTTTTATTTAGCAGTTGATTTGACAAATGGATTATTGCACACAAGCATGAATAAAATGGATGGACTATCTTTGATTTCATTTGATGAAAGGTTGGGCAGTTTTGTAACATTTTTCATTGTAAATAATTGCAAAACTAACTGGTTAATTTTTAAACGTTGGTTGTTGGTCTTTCTTCTGCAAGGGAAATTGCTTTAGAAAAGAGCGATGTTCTGGTTGTAACAATCAACACAAACTAAGGTCAAATCAGCGATGATAACGTAAATTCATCTCTAAGGTCAAGAGCATTTCCCTCCAAAAAAATTCAGTTGTATGACAAGTGGATAAACTGTGCCTGTATTTTTAAGTTGAGCAAGAGCAGATTTTGCAGTCTGGACAGTGGTCACTAAGGTTACATTATGTGAACACTCCTTCATCTTTTTCTCATCGCTGCATAAAATGCTGTTGCAAGACGGTTAAGGCCGCTTAGAAAAGAATGTTAGGTTAGTAGGTTATAGAGAAAAATCCTAATCATGTTTTTTTGAACGGCAACCGTACAAGAAATGTTCTTTTGTGTTTTCCAGAGAATCTGTTTTAGAACCTGATGTTTGCAAGTATCGTCAATATCACTATTTTCAACACACTGTGTGTTTAAAACTTGGAAAATGGATACCAGATCCCAATTTGATTGATTGCGTCAACATAACATGCCCTGAGCCAGCAGATCCCCCGCATGCCACGGTGATTGACGAAATATGTTTAATTTCTAACATTTATCTGAACTGTGTTTCATTACAAATTTTTCATACTTCATCAGAAGCTGAGGATGCTTAGGTGGTGAAATACATTCTGTAAACACTGTATATTGTCTGATTCCTTGCAGTTACGGGGCTTCTATCGATAAATACTAAATATTTTTAGTTGCCTAAATTTTTCAGTTTTTTTATTTTCAGGTAACAATCCTTGCAAATGATGGACAATTGGTTTATGGTACTGCTGTGAAATATGTTTGTGAAGATGGATACGAGTTTGCCCATCAAAGAAATACATATATATCAAGGTTAAGGTTCAATTGTCGAAATACATTGCGTGTGTGCCAATGAGATCATTCATTTTCACACCCACCCNTTTTGGGGGGTTTCGTGGGGGAGGCTGCTTCNGAAGGTTTTTAGAAACTTCTTGGTTTTCACCAGGCTCAGATAGTTCTAGCACCACAGTCNACACCAAGGTGGGATAAAGCCAGCATGTAAGTATAATCATGCCCACTGGTCTTTGGTTGGCCTCTGGGTAGCTTTTCTGTGGGTATAACCAACAGGACTCGCCTCGTCAAGGTCTTTTTGGGCTTTATGCTCACACAGCTTAACCATCGTAGATCGGCTGTGTTTATTCAGAGAACTGGCTCCACAATCAAAGACTACGTATGAAAACATTGTCACGTAGCGTTGTGCTGTGAACTCTTCTCAAAAATGTTATTTGTGCCACTTGTACTTGAGATAGTACTCTTTCCTGCCATTACGTAAGACCATTAGCATCACTAATGAATACAACCCCAAGTGGCTTTATCGACGTTCTCCAGTTCTTTGTCATTCACTGGTAGCACATTGGTTCCTGATGAGGCGTAATCTCTCATTNTTAACGGACTTTTCATTTTAGCTTGAGCACATGAAGTTGCGTANTGATCNAGTGCATTTTGAAGGCCTTGTTGAAAAGATGCCAACAGCACCGATGTGCTCACAACGNTTAATTGGTCGATCTTGCACCCTCCGACAATGACACCTTGTCAAGATAAGCTGTAACTGTCTGTNTAGACTATAAAAATGTTGATAATTTCATGATACTCTCCACGGTTGCTGTCCAACACCCACTGAAAACACTGTCTATGGAAAGAAATCCTTTCTCAGCACAGAATCAGACACTAAGATCTTACAGAGTATATATTTCGCCTACAAAGTAGGCATCACAAGCTTTTGTTCAAATAGAACTGAAAACAGTTCTGACTTAATGCTGTTGCCGTGGACACAAACGTCTGAGCAGGAATGCAATTACTTGACAACCAGCAACAGATGGCCATCAACAATAAGTTCCTCCAAAATCCCTCAAGCTTATTCTCATGAAACCCAGGTGATATCTTGAGATCATCAAAGCAAGCATAATCATTTTTGGCATGCTCTCCAAGCTTTTTCAGAATTTGTTGGAGATTCATTATTAGGACTTAGGTACCACGACTGGTGTCAAGCAAAATTTCTGACTTGCGAAATCGCTGAATTACGCCTGCGCATGCGCAGAGCAAGATTCCAGGTCGTGCATTTCACAAACAGTGGCTGTCCATTGACATCTGAAAGGTACCGAAAACTACTGTTATGATAGCCGTTAAAGTATTTCTACAGGGTAAACCAGGTCAAATGTTGTCAAAAGGTTTTGGTAGGGTTTGGAAAATTAATATAGCTGACGTCTATGACTAAGTAAAATATTTTCCAGTGTCAGTGGTGGCACTCCAATTTTCATCCAATTTTGTCCCCGATACACGGGGGTGGCCGACTGGTCGAATTAACCACATTTTTGCCATGAATTAACTTTATACCATTTCTCCATTTTACTCAATCAAAGGAGTCTTCCTTCCGCAACCCTATTCCTCTAAACTCCTCGTCTTCCGTGGTCGTCCCCGTTTTTTTTCTGAGCCTCCATCTTGAAACCAGCGCCTTTCGTGAGCAACGTCCTCAACTCTTTTCGAAACATGTCCATACCATAACACCCTACTTGCTTTTGGCAAAATTTTCACGATTTCTCTTAATCCCAGCATGTTTAGCAGTGTTCTCTTTGTCCATCAATTTCGCAACACACATTGCTCTTATCATAGCTCCTCAGTTTACCTCAGAATTGGCACCTCATTCTCCCTTAAACTTTGTCTCACTGCCGTAGAGCACAGCTGATCTCACACATGTCCGATAATTATGCGTGCTTCATGTCTGGTACTTGCTCGAATTATACCGTTGGACAACATGTCCTGCCATTTGTGTGATAACTTTGTGAAACAGGGGCACCACAGGAAAACGTTGCCACTGGAACATTTTGTATGTGAGGCCTTGCAATGTATTTACTTCATAATCAAACATGTAGCAATCACCACACTGAAATAGGTGAGGATATTTAAAGATAGGACATTACAAGTAATATTTTGGCCCCTTCTGCTTCCCTCTGCGACAGCCAGGAAGTTAAACACATTAAATAATTAGTGTTAGCTTTGTGGATGGCATATTTTTAATTTGTGGCATCTTCAAGACTTCATTGGGTTTATTATGATTTGCATAATGTCAAATGTTTTTGCATGCTTGGATGAAAGACGTGAAATTTTCTATTTCATTTTTGTTTGCGTTTCTTTATATATAGTTAATTTTCTTTTAAGTTAAGAATATTTGATTTTTCTAAAAACAGATATCTTCCTCAATTGTGTGTTGCACATGCGCCTAGATTTACGTCAAAAATATGTTGTTGAAATTTCAAATCTGTACTTTTGAGGTAAAGTTTAAATAAATTGCAGGTAGTTTGATGAAGCCGGATATGATTGCAATTTCTTTCTTGCTTGCCATTTCTTTATACTAGTTCTTTTATTTTGTGAAGTTAACTGAAGTACTGGTTCGGTGCTTCATTAAAAAACTAGTTGCCACCTTTAACCTGCTTNGTTGAAATTTCTGCGGGAATTTTGTTTCTTTGATCTCAAGAAATTGTGGTCACTGATGTTGTTTCAAATTCATNAATTTGTTTATTCGCCTCTTAGACAGATTTTATGTGCTTGAAGTATTTTGGATCGGAAGTACTTTCCCATCCAAATCTCCTGTAGAAATTAGAAGTAGTAGAAGTAAATCTCCAGTAATGCTTCGGTTTTTACTACACATTGAATAAATTAATGGTTCTAATTCAATGAAACTTGCTCAGTGTGTTTCAGCAAATAAAGACATGTTTATTTATTAACCATATACTTCGTTTCCAACTAAGATATTTTAAGAATTCTCAATTGCAGACATGCTGCTTCTGTTAAAGCCACTATCCTTAGCAACAAACGTTGCTGATTGATGTTTTTTCACTATTCTGACGCGCTATTCAATGGGATCTTTTCTTTATTCAATGTATTTTGTTAAAAAGTTTCCAAATAAGTTAATACTTTTTGCTGTGTTGTTGAGATTTTTGCCTCTAGCTTTTTAAGCCTGAGTTTATCCATTCACTTTACTGAGTAACAATATTTGGCAGGTGCACCGACACTGGCCTTTGGGCTCCTGATCCTGAAAACCTTCCTTGCAAGCCAGTCCAGTGCTCGCAATATGTTTTACCTCCTAGAGCGCGAGTTTTGAAAGGCAGTCTGCAAAATAAGGAGTTTCAAAACAAGATAACGGTTGGTTGCAACAGGTGCGACTTTGCTAAACCTGTCAGGATTGTTTATTTTTAGTGTGCGCCGGGTTGGTTACTGTGTTGTTGGAATTCATGCTTTGATTGCTGGGCTAAGGCCACACCATAATTTACCGTTTCCTCATTGCACTGGGCTGCTGGTGAAGACTTGTCTGAGCGCATAACCTATGCTGACCCTGGTGTTTGTTTATGTCTCAGTAGTCTTTTCAATGTGTGTTTGATACAGGGAAAAAATCCACAACAGTGCACGAAAACTGTTATTGTGCCTATTTGCAAAAATAAGAACGATGACATGAGTGATGGTAGTAATTATCTGTTTCTCTAGCAACAGCTACCTCTGAACTAACTATAAGCTGTACGTTTTATCATACATTTCACCATTTGTTGCCAACACTGACAACCAAGTTAACTTTTAAGTCACAACATGTGTCGGGCATGTATGTTCTTGCTCAGATTGTATCACTTTATGAAAGCAAAAGCACTCCAGGTTTCTCGGCATTTTCGGATGTCTCTAAGGCAGGGGTATCAAACTCAAATTGCGCCAAGGGTAAAATGACTTATAAAGTAGCCTGAGGGCCGCATTATGACTACGCGGTGGATGCATTGTGATGCTGACGCAACAATGGCGATACCTGAACCTTATTGGAAACATCTTTTACGTCTTATTTCCTGCGAAAGACGTCAGGAGTTTTAGGCAGATCATTTCTAGCCATCTCAACGTTCAGTTGAAAGGAACTTGTTCACTCACTAGCCGATCACTTTTAAACACGGGTGAATAAACTAAATAACGTAAATGTTGAATATTTGAAAAATCCCAAAAAGCATCGCGGGCTGCACAACACACCCTCGCGAGCTTCACGCGGCGTACGTGTTTGAGACCCCGCTATGAGGCATTCGACAGAACCTGCCACAATCTACTTTTCACAAAACTAGTCAAACACAATGCACCTATGAAAAAAGTCTTTGCTCAACTGTTGTAAAACTTTGAAAACGACACCGACGTTTCAGCCAACTAGAAGTTGACTTTCATGATCATCAGAGCGAATGGCGACTCGAACAGGAGAGCAGCAACATTCACTGAAAGCGGTTGATTGGATGACGTATTGATAACACTGATAACTACGTTGGAAAGGCACAGTAGATAACGGAGGACAGACGCACCTATGTGCATAATAAGACTGATGGTCTGCTGGTATAAGAATCATACCAGACAAGTGTGTTCCGAAACGGGGTANTTGCCTTTAAGATCCTTTCGCTGATACCAACTGTAGTTAACACTCAGNCCAGTGTTGCGAGAGTACTTTGTTGATGGCCGCCTGCTACTGACGTTCAAGCCACTGTATTCCTGCACTGAAGTTTGTGTCCGTGTCGGCGGAGTTCAATCACAACCTTTCATCGGGGTGTTAGACTCGTGCTGTCACCACCCTCGTCATAGTCAACATGAATTGGGTACACTGATGAGGGTCAATTTTAGGATATGCATAATCATTCTTTTGCTTTTTGTGGACGTTTTGATACTGCTAGCATCTTCTGAACATGGCTTTCAACATTCACTTTGATCAGTTTCTGCTGCGTGCACTCAAGCCGGATACACATAAGTTGAATGGGTGGTATTCACGAGTGACGGAAGACAGAACGAGGAGATGGGGTCACAGATTGGCAAACAGGATTTCCACGCAGTATTGAAAGTATCGAATTGCGAAACCTGTTTTCAAGACCTAGAAAAAGTATTGAATTTGGCCAAAATATACATCAAGTATTGAAAAAGAATGGAATTTCTAAATTCAACCATTTGTTTATTCAAATTTTGTCTTTACCGCTGATGATAGTTTTGCAGATGTTTTTTGCATTGTGTTCCATGAGTGAAATTTTCAAAAAATGAATTTAAATGATGGTATTAAAATCTTCATGTAGCATTGAAAAAATATGGAAAATTGTTTTTGAACATGTGTGGGAACGCTGGGCAAAGCAAACGCACTTCTACGTGAGCTTATCGCTCTGTGGCACCAAAACGAGCTTTTAAACACCACAAAACATCAGTTTTTGAATCAATGTTTTGGTCTGCTCCTCATCTATGGTCATGGATCTTTGTGTGATGACTGAAGAAATACTATCCCAAGTGTAAGCGGCAGGGAGTTGCTTTTTCCGAAGAGTTCCTGTTGAGGCGTTTCGCGACGAAGTGCACAACTGTGAAATTTGTAAAGCCTTGAATGTTAAACCACTTCTCCGAACAGACAGATCCCAGCTACGCTGGTTTGGCCATGTAACCAGAACGTCCCACGAAAGACTGGCGAGGCAGGTCCTGCTGTCTACACCCACGGGAAAGCGGCCCAGAAGTCGTCCAAGAACCAGGTTGAGTGACTATATCTCCAAAATCTGCTGGTGTACTGTAGAGGCAGCAGAAGTATCTGAGATAGCTTTTGACCGCGCGGTATTTAGAGCCATCCGAAAGCTTCTGTCCCCGCGACCTTCCCCGGGTAAAAAGCGGGCATGAAAATGTATGATCAATTTTTTTTTTTTATCTAAAGCTTTTTCATGATTTTCACAAATATGCGGCTCACTATATTCAGCAAAATGTTGAGGTTTTTTGATCACTTCAGAGAAGCGTCTTGAGCTTAGGATGATTGTTGACTGTTGTGCTACAGTTAGCTGTATTTGTTTTGGTTGTTTGTGCGGACTTCTTTAGTCTTCGCTTCGTTCAAATACTATGATATGTCATTCAAATGTTATATTTTTGTTGCTTTTTGCAGGGGTTGGGTTTTCAAACCTGGCTTGGTTTCAATCGAAGTTTCATGTGGTATAAACAGCCAGTGGCAGACATCCGCACAGGTTGATGCATGCATCGGTATGTTGCATATGAAGTGCTTGCCGGCTGTATTCTGCAATTACCCACGTTATATGTTGCCGATTTATGTTGTTATGTTGTCATGCAGCCAATTTTACCTACCAAAAGGGCTGTTTGCTAATTTGTCACATTTCTCCGATGTGACTTGTTTCTAAATGTCCTTCTAAAGGATCTTGTTGCTAGATTCCAATTCCAACATTGCTTATTATGAAATTATTTTTTAGGCAGGTGTTTTGGACAGTTGATTCAAAACATTGTCTAATAGGCGTTAACATGTTTTTAAAGAAATTATGTTACTGTAATGACAACACCAGAATAAGTAAAATATATTGGCTGAATTTCGTAATGTTTTGCACAATTTCCTGTGGCGATGCTAATGCGTGTGCTTTTTAGTGTTTTTCGACTTATACTTGATGATTGCATTGCATGTATTGCC
>JGI24159J19872_10014949_pt1 | contig 10012 bp, 7 predicted proteins | sample Ectturendosymbi4_FD_19872 | JGI IMG/M metagenome (IMG submission 19872) | reverse complement strand
CGCAATTTTTAAGCCTGCGTGGTGTTCTAACTTTAGTAAGTTGTCCGATAGTCGTACTTACAGGTTTACTTCTCATTGCTTGAAAGAGTTTTGCGAGTGTCTAACTTTCGTGTTTTTTCACCGCTACTGGTGTTCTGGTCGTTGATGATTCTGAAATTTTGACTTAATTTTAGAAAGTGCTCGAAAAATGGATATTATGTAGTTTATAAAAAGGAAAAGCATTTCTGACAGCCAAAGTGTAGAAAATATTTCAGACTTAATTTTAAGAAGTGAGGTTCAACCCGCACAGACTAATGTAAGCACCACAAACGCAGTTGTAAATAGTTCAAGTCCAATTCAGATTCAGTTGTCTGCAGTTCACAATAATAATGATATTGGATGATACTCCAATTCAGCAAAAGCTTTGAAAGGATGGGGAATTTTCTTTGTGGTGTAGAAAGGGTAAAGCGTTTTGTGAAGGCCGATTTACACTGCATCGTTCGTAACCGGAAAAAGGATAAGCGAAATGTCAATGTTGCCTCCCCCCCTGGAAAAACTTCTGCAGACGCCCATGAATGCGCCTGTAAAACAAAGAACAGATTATNAAGCACAGCATCTTCAAAACCACAAAAAGCATTCCAAAATCATGCACAGTAAGNAGCCCTGNCATATCAGCGATAGATTGGAGTGCTGACCTANGCCTAGTGAGTACTTAATCTGTAAAATATTAGATTTTAAACGATTTGGTAAAGTCTACTCAACTGTACAGGCTACTGTAGTGACTCTGCACATTACGCCTATGAAAGTACTGTATTCCTGATTGGAAAATACGGTAATACAACATACATTTCTAAAATTTGACCAGGATCAAACAAACCCCAGTTTTTAATAAAATCCCAGAACTCCAGATGAAACAGGAAAGCCCCAGCAGTGGCAACACCAATTGTGACTGTTTGTGCCACAAAAAAGTTTGTAAGCGCCACACTTTGCGTTTTTGCACAAGGACTTCGTCTCGCAACATGCGCAAACACGCGCTGCTCTGGTGTCGACAGACTTGTCCACAGCACACTCGGCAGTAATTCCACTGTTTGATGTGACTAGAACAAGTCCCAACTTGAAACAAAACGCATTGTGACCTTAATCCCTGGTAGAACCGAACCTCGGATTTCGCCGCGGCGACCTATTTCGATCAAATTAATTAGTCGCGCAGCATGAGCGAACCATGGCAACTGCCAGTGCGCAGAAAAGGTCCGGAGCCGGAGCTACTAAATTAACCACCAGCTCCGGCTCCAGCTAAATTTTAAAAGCAGATCCGGCTCTGGCTCCACCGAAAATGGCCAGCTCCGGGGTTCCGGTTCCGGCTCCGCAGCCCTGCTTTTGCTTTGACGCGGTACTTTGCAAAGTTGAGCAGAACCGAGCTGTAAATGCAATAAATACATGTTTTGTTGGTAGATACAGTGCCGGATTTAGGTAGCGCGGTGCCTGTAACATTTCAAGGGTGCGGGGCCCTAAGTTTAAAAAACATCTCAACACCTGCTAAATCATAAAGTGTGTGGGCAAGGCATCCGTGTTTCTAGCTTTACACTCAACATGCTCTCTCCAGTTCGCATCGTGATATGACAGTCTGAGTGTATCGTGCTGACCGGCGGACCACAATTTTATGCCTTTTGTTACGTAGCTGTACAAAAAGAATCAAATAGTCATTTCTGGACACAGACAGCCTTCAATTGAAAACCTTCGCTTACTACTTATGGCAAATTTAGCAAAATACTGACTTCTTAGACTGAAAAAATCTTATATATAATGTAATAAATACGATTTATTACAGAAGACTGCGGGGTCCCCAAAACGCGGAGACCGTAGCAATTGCTACGTTTGCTATTAATCCGGCACTGGGTAGATACCAAGTTCATCGTATGCATCTGGCTATTGGTTACTTACAGAAGCAGAAAAAATGCTTGTTAAATTGCGAGTAGGGTGTAATCACCAGCACAGGTGTAGCATGCAGTATTCGATCAATTACTAATCAAACGTTATGCGATGCAGCTACCTAGTCTCTATTATTGCTTGGTGCTGTGCGATTCCATTAAAATTAGTAAGCGAAGTTGGTTAAAAGGATAAAAAGTTTGGAAACGCTCCGTTCAAAATACTAATTGATTTTTTTGATTTATTACTGGGTGGCAGGTACTGTTTTAACGCGTCTGTAGGCCATCCGCAACACGCAAGTAAGCAACGCTCGCTCCAAAAACAAACAAACCAATCAAAAGTAAAATGCTACTAAGCAGTCATTGCAGACATATAACCAGCTATAAAAAGACTGCATACAGTTTCATACTGGAAACGTCGTTTACATTGCACTAGTTCAGTGGTTCTTAACCTTTTCTCTACCACTCCTCCCTGAGGTGATTGTCGTTAGTTTCAAGCCCCCCTGACTTTAAATAGGTAAATTGAACGAAACGNTTTCCCGTTCAAAATCTTTCCATGTTGTAGAGCGCGTAAGGACCCGCGCANCCCTGAAAATTTATTGACGCCCCCATGGGGAGGCGCGCCCTGCCGGTTAAGAACCACTGCACTAGNTGATGTTGCAAAGAGTTTTGCGCAACGATGAACATAAGACGTCGCAGTAAGTATAAGCGCAATAAGGCTAGCAAGGGAACAAAATCATGGTGGTATTTGAGGACATTTTAAAAGCGTGTGTGCCCATCTGAAACTTGCCGCAAAAGATTTATTATGAAGCATCTAATACTTGCTGAACTCTCTGTTTCCAAACAGAAATCGCAAACAGGGCTTAAATGCATATCATATGGAGGTGTGTTTGGAGAAGTTTTAATTTTTTAAGGGTTTGCTATAAAGATTCTTTCGTATCAAATGTATTCAAATACAAATATATTTTGCAGTTTCTGCGACAAAACAGCAGTCTAGTTTGTGTGTAGAAAAAAGCACAAAGAAAAAACAGGCAACATTGGAGCCAGTCCTTACGTGGCCTAATGGATTACTGGTAAGTCAAAATCGTGTTGTTGCTGGACCACATCTTTTCGCAATCACTGAAAACTACCTATGAAAACCAAATGCAGAAAAATTTAAATTTTCAAAGTAGCAAGAGATCAGGTAATTAGTGTAGTTGGTACAGAAAGCAGTTAAACATCTCTCAGCTTTTCTTGCACTTTGCAGTACGCCAAAGATCTCCATCGCTACGTCGTACGAGGACTGGGTCGCTGTCAGGAACTGTTATGTGCAGTCTTTCCATCGGTACCCTCTCTACAAATACATTGTAACAGATGATGCCGTCAGAGAAAAATTTCTGCAGTCTTATCTCGATGCCAACTACGATGTTACTGTCAAAAGCGGTAAAGGCATTCTGCTTAAAATGGTTATGCAGCAAACGAACACAAACGAAAACAAGGAAAAAATTGCTGGGGGAATCCTCTTCGTACCTCCTGCAGAAGACGGCTACGGATGGGCGATTGGCAGTGACGAACCATACTGGAGAGCATACGAAAGATACAATTTGCCTCAGATATCACCGGAAGGTTATGAAAGGGTAAAACGGTAGGTGCTTGTGAATACAAACCATGTCCTGTCGGGCAATGTCAATCTTTGACGCGGGCTCCTCTGAAGTTCGAAAAGCCGGGTAGTAAAAATAAACTGGCTGCTTTTCTACTTTTTTTCATCTACTTCAGGGATTTTCATACTGTTTGATGCATTGATTCTTTTTAACCGCTATGGGTGGAAGGTGTCTTTGAATAGTTTTTCGTGTTTGCAAACGTCTCGGTAGAGTAAGTTTCCGTTGCGCTGAACAAATATCTTCCACGAACCGTCGTTAATGCGCCACAAACCATTTGTTTGAATATTCTAAGTCTGCCCCAACATGACCCGAGCAAATTAACAGCAGATCTTTGTCAGGATTTCCATAGGTGGTCAACATTATCATGTTCACGTGTTATTTTTACAAATATTTAGTGTTTGTCTTCATGCTGTTTGGTCTCACATTTAAAACCCTCTTTGTTCTATTTTGTCAGATATGAAGCTTGGGAAAACTTGAACGTGCGTGAAAAACTAGTACAGGCTCGACTTCCTCTTTGGAATGGCTTGTTCTGTGCTATGCTGACGGAGTGCGCTGGGAATGGGATCGGAAGCTCGCTTTACAAACAAACTTTGAGGCTGCTTGTTGAGTATCCAAAGAAAAAAATGATCGCCCAGTCTATTTCTTCTGGTTATAATCTATTGATGAAAACGAAAAATAGAATTTCGGCACCGTCTGCACCGATTGTCGCCATCAGCCACAGCGACAGGGCTGCTCAATTTTATGAAACCAACAACTTTTGCCCGTTGGTCAGGATACCGTACGTCGATGCGGAAAGCAAAAAGACACTTTTCTACGTTTACGTTTTGGTTTTGGATTTATCCAAAACCGATCAGGTGATCAAACTAAAAGGAGCCATGAGCGATTCTCAAGAAGAAAACCAGGGCCCATCGTAACTTATCATGTGACTTGCGCCATGTATTGACGGACGTTCACCCCGATTTGTTGCACCTCATTCTTGAAAAACTGTTCGCCACTTTTGTGCTTTCCCAGCGCTTCAAGGTGAGAAGAGATATTCTGATTTTCTACAAAAACTACACAGCTGTACGACAAGTATATTTTGTCCTTATTAGAGTCAACAATACTTTTCAGCAAGTAGTCTCAGATCCATGAAAGGCTACTTTTGTACGAATGGCTGTATTTTTCAAGAAACAATGAAGGAACTTTGCTAAAATTTGAGAGTGCGTGATGCTGTTTTGTACAAAATTCATACAGCACCTATATTTTTTTATAGTTGACTGTTAATGCATCANTTGGTCCATTCAAGTCATTTTCGTGAATGATCTGGTACACACGTGGGTGAGCTGNATACCCGGTTGACAAGCATTACATTTGACTACAACTTGGCATGAAGCCTTGCTAAATATGCTGAGATCTTTCAAAGCAATATTCAGCATTTCTTCTCAAAGGCCTTGTCATAAATCAGACAATGTCTCTCATAATCTACACCAGGGGTCTCCAAACATTTTTGTCCGAAGGCCACATAAGGTAATACAGAATATGTCGAGGGCCGGTCGTCTAACGTAATGTGATTGTTTCGGGGTATGTTATATTCTACCAATCAACAAATTTTCGCAAATATATTATTTTTTCATCATTGACAAAATTTCTTTGCGAGCCGGTGAAATGGTTTCGAGGTCCGCAATTGGCCCGTGGGCAGTGGCGCAGCCAGGAATTTTGTTCAGGAGGGCCAGTCAGCTGACGTACATTGGACTGTTCCTTTTCTTTCGTTTATTTTCGGACAGTTGAAATTGATATAAAGCACCGGAGAAAAATCTTAGCAAGTTGGTTTCGGGGTGGGCCGTGGCCTCTTCGGCCTGATTCTGGCTGCGCTACTGCCCGTGGGCCGTAGTTTGGAGACCCTGATCTACATCGACTGTAAGCCAATTTTTCTTGGCAATGCCAGATTGTTTTGATCACTGGACATTGTTAAAAAACGATTGATTGTTTTAATACTAATTTTCCATCAATCCAAACGTTGTTATACTGATAATAATTATTTGTTTGCAATGTTGCGATTTGCTGTGTGCATTTCGTTGGCGGCAAGAAAGCGTGGTCATTTTGTTTCAAAAACAAAGCCGATTGATTACCACACTACTGTCTTCTTTAAAATAAATGGGCACAAATCTTCGTAAAAGACGAATTTAAAGCTTTTTTGTGATAGCAGCTTTTCTATACGCGTTTTCTACTGTTTGCTTCTCGCTTGAATATTCTTCGTTTTCACTGCTAGACGTTCACTCACAATGCCTATTGTGTATTTGCACTTGCACGTATGAGCATCTTAAATTAGAAGTTTTCAAACATTGAACTAACCGTTTCTTCTTTCACTGCTTTTTCAATCATTTTCAAGTTCTTAACATGGCTGCCACAAACAGACATGTTTTAAACATATTTTGAACACAAGGGTCTTAAAGTTCCGTATGTGAATAAGTTGAGTTGCTGCCGTCCTTACAAAACAACTGTCGGAAAAAGTTGTTGATTTAACCAACTAGCGATAAATTAGATTCTGACAAAATACTGGGGAAGTATTATGACTCAAACTCTGTTTGGTTTGAAGAATTCGCCATCACTACTGACAAGCTTGAGTGGTGATGGAAATGTGTCTTTTACAGAACTTTCGCTTTGTCATGTTAAAAGTGATTTGTGACGCATGCCAAGCATTCTTTGTTTGTTGACGCTTGGAAGCTTGGAATTACTTCAACAAAAATCTACGGTTGATCGAAACCCACAGACAGTGCCTACTTGTAGAGGTAGCATTCTTTGACTGGGAAATGAATTTGTGAAATGTTTGGTGGCACAAAACTGCACGAGACTCCAGTCTGTTGCTTTCAAAACAAGGCTAATTTATAAATGCCAGATCATGAACAATTTCGCCTGAGAACTGCGATGGGCCTCTGTGGAAAGCCAATCTGGTCGAATGGGGTTATAAACACAATGGTCATACCATCTGCGTCTGCGGGGAAGAATCAACAGTGGCTCATCTTATTTCCTGTCCCCTGCTACCAACTCAGTGCACAAAAGCGGACCTTGCTGTTTTGCCCCCGTGCAAGGTTATGCGTGGAGCACTGGTGCGGACGCGTTTCAAGCTTGAAGTGACATGAGAAGAAGATGAACAACGCCGTTCACGTGGCAATCTCCAGGGTTGTGCATAAAAACCTCTCCTTTAGCTTAGATAAGCAAACTAAAGTATTTGAGTGGAACCCAATCCCAAGCATGTGTACTGTACATTTTTAAATAAAAGCAACCTTTGGAAATTGAATCAAATCAATCTTGCTGCTTCATCGCCACAACATGGCATAGTCTGTTCTTATCACACGCTCTTTGTGACTTTTGTTATACTTTACAAATTCTTAGGGTGTTTTTGGCCAAGCAAACACCCTCAAACTGAGGTACAAAATTAGGACGTTAAAGATGCAGAAATAAATGGTTTGCTCAAGAAGAACCAAGCCATGGCCGTTCTTTTTAGGTGCGCATGCCTGTCAGTATAACTGGTATGTAAAAAGGTCGGCATTCCATGAAACACATGCAACACTGGTTTTATCTTCAAATTAGGAGGGAACTTCCCTCAAAAATGCCAGTCATTAAAGAGCGGCTATTGCAAAGCACTAACAACCAGGAGTGTGTTAAATGGGCAGATTGTTGAATTCCGTGATTTGTGCTGTAGACTTGTCATGTTGAATGAGAACGTTCACTTCGTAGGGCATGCTGCTTCAAAGGACATTTCACAAGCGTGCTGTTTACTTTTTTCCCGTAACCCGAGAGCACTTTCCGTTCAGAATGTTGCTGAACGTGAAGACACAGGGGGAATGGTTCACTGAAAAAGAAATTTCGAATAGTTTACATATGTTCAGAATGCGAATGTCACGGTGTGCAACAAGTGCTAGGTGCGGTGGTGCGACGGTTGAAACGTATCCAGAAACAAGCTTTTCGAGCCACCTTTTATGCCGCCACGTTGAACAGGTTCCACTCATATCTACTCGACTCCGGCCAAACCCTATATTTGTATTTGCATACTATTTTGGCAACATCGAAGGTTTTGCTGTGCGTTTCTCACGCACACGCACGCACCAACTCGAGCTTAGGAGCCCACATCTCTGTTGTAATATATCGAAACGGAAAGAATTCTGATCGTCGCACCAGACAGCATTAGCGTAAGTAACGCAATGCGCCTTAAGACTAGAAATGAAGATTAGGAATGTCAGTGTTGCTAAGTTTACGCGCTTAGCATTAAGTTACAAAGAAGGTAACTACCAAAAGGTCTAGTTGGTAATTTGCGGGACGAATATTGCTCTAACTTTTTAGCGCTGTGAAAAGCTATTTCTATTTTGTTGGGCTGGTGCGTACTGAAAAAGTACGGAACGTTGACCTAACCTTAAATTCTCACTATTTCGCTAAAAAAGCAAGGGAAATGTAGAAAAAATTTTTTTAATGATTATATTCAGATTGCTGAATGAAACTAATGCAACATAAAGTGATCGTATCGAAGTCCATTGTTATTCTTTTCTTTGCAACCAACATTGAGGGCAGAAACCGCCCTCACGCATTTTGCTAATTTCACTATTTTTTCTTTTGCTGAGAACACTGTCAATTTTTAAAAAAAGTGATGGTTAAACCTAATTTCTTGGAAAGGAGCGATACTGACTGAAACTCATGATTAAGCAGTGGCGTAGCCAGCCCAAACTTTTTAGGGGAGCGAAAATTTTTGAGGGGGGCCAACATGTTTGATTTTGCGCGAGCAACGGTATTTTGTTTTGGAGACTGCCTCTCAAAACACAAAAATCACTAGTTATTTTAGAAATTGGGGGCATAGCGACGCAGGCCAACGCCCTGTCCCTCTGCACCACCCCCACAAGCAGCAAAGGGGCCACACTCAATTTGTGTGAGCAGGAGCCGAAACTTCCGACGCCGGAGCGGAGGCAGTTAACGTTCAAAGCCTTTTGTATATCTAAGAGAATTAAACCGCCATTGAATCGTAAAGCGAACAATGAAACATTCTTTACATGACTGAGGTTATATTTTTAAAATTTTTATTATAGCTTTCTGTGTGCAGTAGGCCTATATATACTTTTTGATTAAAGGCGCGGATAGCCTACTACACGATATATTAACATACATACAATTGCTACAAGTTTGCATGTGTAAAGTAGGTATGCCGCCATCACGGCATACTTTTGGTTTTTTTTGTTTGATCTTTTTTTTTGTTAATTTTTTGTTTGATCCCCTGGAATGAGTAAACGATGAAAACCAAGGGTGCGGCTTACCGGAGACTAAAACCCAATAGGGAGGAAAATTTGAGGAAATATGCCGGGTCCGCATGTGCATATGCCGGGTCCGCATGTGCATATGCCGGGTCCGCATGTGCATATGCCGGGTCCGCATGTGCATATGCCGGGTCCGCATGTGCATATGTAAAGAAATTATCTCAAAAGTTAGGAAGAGCAATGATGAGAAAGGTGTCGACAAGCAGAAAAAGCAAGACTAATAAATCAACAATGAACAACAATATCTACTGCAACTTGTGAATGTTTAGTGTTTAATCGTGATGTTCAAGATGCTTTATTGTTCCTTATTTCTTTAATAACCACGAAACATGATCTTCGTTCATTTTAAATTCTGTAAGTAAATTTGAGGTGTGGCAAAGGCGATACTTTTATGGTCGGCCCCGGGCGGCACCTAGCCTCGCTACGCCACTGACTCTAGTAAGGAATCTTGTCACCACAGTTCCTTCAGCGAAGTTCATTTAAGGCCAAAATAAGGGAAATTATTTCTTGTGGTTTAACAATACTCGTTTCCACTCTGTTTTCCTGTTCTTTTGCTTAGTCATACTTACCATTCTTCCCCGTCCTATACGTGAACTGCATAATCATCTTTTTGGCAATTATTCGCAGGATTTCCAGATGGTGCCAACTTTGCAAATGAGGCCAAAAATCACTGTTTTCCAAAAAAATTGCCAACTTGTTTGGCAATATTTGTAATGCCAAACTTTTGCCATTTTTGAAATACCAATTGCCAATATTGACAAACAACCCATTTTGGATTATAATCAAATGAATACCCAAACATAGAGAGAAAATAGAGCTCAACATATTCTACAAGTGCATCAGATAATATGAATCTTCTACACATGCAGCAGATAATGTCTGAATATAATTAGGCCTATTGTCTAAAGAATTGCTGCAATCATTGCAATGTTACGTTTCATTTACAACGAACCTTTAACTGTGCATTGCTCTTAAAATTGTTTCAGGTTTTGCACTGCAGTTTCAACTATGAATCAATAGGAATCATTTCGTAGTCAAGAAGCAGAGACTATGATCGGTTAATCGCATATTGGTTAATGGCATAAATCGCTTTATAGCATAGCATAATCCCAAACCATTCCCATTCACTTGTGAAGAAAATGCAACGGTTAATCGCATAAGGGTTAATCGCATAAATCGGTTAATCGAA
>JGI24159J19872_10014948_pt1 | contig 10013 bp, 9 predicted proteins | sample Ectturendosymbi4_FD_19872 | JGI IMG/M metagenome (IMG submission 19872) | reverse complement strand
TACTTTGTGACTGAGTGCTCCAACATTGCAGTGTTGTGCTTTACCTAGCCTCGATCAGTTTTGGAACTAGCATCCTTCTTTGCAATAGTGTTGTACCAAGTGTTACGGGTTAGCGAACAATAGTGTTAAGAATGTGTTTGCAATCATGTGGTTCTGGTACCAACGCTATTGGAAAAGTTCTTTTAAAAATGCATCTGTAACTCTGTGATTCAGCCTCCAATGCTGCTGCAAAACGTTCTGCACTGTATGTTTTGATCAACCTGCGTTGTGCAGAGAGTGTGTGTTTGTACTATGGGCTTCGTGTCTGCTGGCAAATAAATTCATTCATTCATATACAACTTGCCATGGCGAGCGAGTGTTAATAGCAACGTGTTAATAGTGCAACATTACTATTGAGGCCTTATTGTGAAAAAATATGTACCTCTTTCTTGAACAATGCAGAAAGTCTAACAACATATGGTTGCGTGCTTTGATGCTGTCATATTTTTTTGTTCGTGCTTATTCTCTGAACACCACAACCGCATTTTACTTTGCAACTGAGTGCTCGGAGGTTACAGTGTTTGCATGAGTACCCTAACCTTAACCTAACAACACTAACCCCTAAACGCAACACCTAAGCGGAGCCTGAACAAAAGCAAAGAAAAAAAACAAAACGAAAGTCGGCAGGTTGAGAGTCGAACCAAAAACCATAGGCATAGCAGCCGTAACACATAACCATTACACCATGAGCCAGGACAACATTTTCCTGACAAAGTGATCTTTTTCTTGGTATTGTGTCATGCCACGAGACCGAATCTTCGACTGGCGGCACAATAGCTCCAGCTGATTTGTTGCCACCAGAGAATACCGCCGATAAAATAGACACTACCAAATTTATATAATGCAAATCGTCCGGAGAATTTTTGCGTAGCCTACTTTACAGTACTGCAGTTTTTGCCCTCTTGAAATTAAATAGTTTAAAGCGACTGATGATTTTTTGGATTAAAGCAGTTATTTAGATGAAACGTATAAGGCTATTTCTGCTGGTATTTATAAAAAACAGCTGCAGCCTATACTTAACACAACCTCAATTATTTGCTGCTTAACTGTACATTACAATAAGTTGTTAGGTTTATCACACATGAAAAATCAACCTTCATGCTTCACTGTAATGTACAGCATACTAAAATTTTTGTAAAATGACATTTTATGTGTCTGCAGGTCTAGTCCTGGCCTAAGATTCTTGAGCTAGCCTAGTGGCGTAGTGCTGTATTTAATCATCAATAGTTAATAGTTCATGGTCAACTTCTATAAATAGGCAAGTCATTGTTCAATCTTTATCTAGGGACTAAATCCATGAATTTAATTGTCTCAAGTTAGGCCTATATGTCTTGAACAAAGTAAGAACTCCACTAGTATCTTGTGTTGCTAAAGTGGTAACTAACTTAACATTAAAAATATAGTCTTCATAAACAGCACTTGCGCCAACATGGTTCAGTAAAAATTCAACCAAGTACAAGATTTTATCAGTCATGCTCTTAGATTTATTAGGTAATAATATTGTTGTACAGATTTTCAATGTATGCTCAACAACAAACCAGAAGAATTCAAAAGGTTTTGCAACAATAAAACGGGCATTTAAAATTTTTGCTGCCATGTGTCTAACTTCAAAGTATATTTACAAACAAACAGTTGATTTCTATGTGTTTAGGGGATAAGATTTTGAAACATTTCTACAGTGGATTATGCAGCTTTAATGATTTTTATTTAAAATTTTATCAAAGTTTAATAATAAAACAAGCATTAAAAGGATGTTTGACTTTTTAGAGTAAATGAGGGTATTGGATAATTTACTTGTTCCTTTGTCAAAAAATGGGGCACCTGTTTTATACCTGTCAAGGTTGGATTTGGACTTGACCTTTTTTGAAAATGGTTTCAGCAATGTTCTTGGTTCAAAGCCTAATGCTATACGCAAAATCATACAGATGAGTTTCAATTAATGAGTATGATTTATTTTAAAAAGTTCAAAAAAAGTGAATATAACTAAGTATTGTTTTGCTTCAGCTTCAAATGACTCCTAATTTTTTATTTTCATTGTATCCTAACTTTTGAATCATTGAAAAACCAGAAAGAAGAAAATTGAACTTTATCAACCTAGTAGCCAGCAGAAAGTTCCCTTCAGGGTTCCATGGAAGTTACTCAACTGTATTGTAGGCAAAATGATTTCCTGCTGATTGTGAGCAAATTACAAGAATATTATTCAGTGGTGTAGGTGGGTTGTTNATCAGTAGAATCATTCACTTCACAAATTTNCTTTTACAACTTATCAAAAAAAATTTAGTCAAATGTAGCACTTTTAAGCTGCAAACACAAAAACATTTACAAAATTATACCTAATCACTAGGGCAATCAAAAGTCAACTTTTCTGCCGTTTTGAAAGTTCATGAAACGTCCACAAACCAAATTTCATGCTCATACCATGAGGGAATCCCAAGTTATTACATAAAAAATAGTCAAAATTTATCATTAGGTCAAAATTTTCTTGCAGCAGAGTTTTTTTTCTCTGCATTGCTACATTATTGAAACTACAACAACAGATATTGATATGCTTTTACAAGTTTACTTGCAATTCTGTAATAGTGGGTTTGTTGCGACTCCTGGTGTAATAATGCTGTTTTGCCTACTATACTGGACTATTGAATAGTATGTAGGATAGGCATGGTAAGGCAAGAAACGTGGTCTTACAGTATTTGGTTTGGTAAATGCTCAATCCATTATGCATGTAACGTTTCAACTTTATGATGTTCTCAGGTTTCACTCTACTGTAGTTGCTTATGTACTTATCAATATAACATCCCCAAAGTTCAACAACCAAATATTTTGAAATTTCGAAGCATAGCGTGCATGAATACTCTTCTGGGTCAACCTCAACGGCTGAATTATTTTGCAGTTGCAAACGCAGAAAATTTATAGGTCATAATAAAGTCAAAATTTTAAGTTTATAGGTGAAAAAATTGGTTGCCCTACTAATCACCTTTCAAAGCATCTGTGACCTCATGATATGGCTAATTGCGGCCACATGGTGAAAATATTATGACATAAAAGTTTGTGTGAAACAGAAGTTTTTGATGTATTCAAAGGGAAGGTTGAATTTATTGTTATCGAAAAATGTCAATGCTATAAATTTTGGTGTGTGTGTTTAAAATAAGATGGGAAATTATGGTGTTCCTTGTAGAACAAAGCCAATGGGTATTATGTAGCAAATAATTTCACTGACCATGTGCGGGCTGCCCAATTGGAATATCTGGTTTTACTAGTCAATATGTTGTACAATCTTTAATACCATTGTCTTAAAGGACCAAATATATTTCGTTACGTGGGAAAATTGGTGCCTTCAGGCTCATAGAACCCCTTTAAATATTTCACGGAACTCTTCAGTTCTGTGGAACACTAGAAGCACTTCTTTACAATTAAGAATGGCTTGTGTCATGAGAATACTTGAATATGATTATGAACATTGTCAAAAAAAGAACAGTCAAATTTGTTATGTAGCAAGCACTGTAGTTTTCAATGGTGAGATACCTCATAGTGTTAGAGGTGATAAATGCATCTGAGAAACCATGTATGCAACTGTGCATATACAAGATTGTTAGGTTTTTGTTTTATATTTTGCAGTGTTTTTCTTTTGCATTGATGCACTGTTGGCATCCCATGTCAACTAGCCTAAAGTAGATACATCTTTAGTTCCAATTGTCAGTTTTAGTTTTTCCTTGTGCAGAAAAAATGGTTGTTTGTTTGAGCAGTGAACTCTGATGGTGACTTATATGCTAAAGAAAGTTAACTTTTCAAAATAATGATTTCTTACATGATATTGACTTGTTTGAAGAAACAGTTTCATTTCTTGCAGCTTGTCTATGCGGGCATGAATTCCTCATGTATATAACTGGTTCTGACAGATTCATTGGCCTGTACATTACCTTTTTTCAATATGCACCGGTTGTGGAGGTACAGATGTTAAACAAAGGGTGGTTTTTAAACTGAGAAATTCACCACTATATTAAAGTTAACAATCTTCCTGTTGAAAATTCTTCAAAACCAATGTTAATACAAAGCATTATTAGGACTGGTAATAATAATATGGTGCATGAGAGAAACATTTTCTGGGTAAAAATTGGTCATTTTTCTTAGAGTGACAGGAAAAATTAAAGTCTAGCTGCATTAACAAAGTTATAAGGAGGTATGCACACTTAGACTACAATGTATATGCAGTGTAATAGTAGCTGTAACTGCAAGTCCCATTCCAATCCATTTAGACCTAACTTCATGACTTCAAATCAACGTCAAACCTACAGTTGTGGGGAACCTGCAGCTTTGAGGCCACATGGGCCTCACATGACTATGACAATTTAATGTGGCATGAGTTGAAGTTTTCATTACTCAAATAAGAACATGTCAAAATGAAAGGTCAAGATAAACCTAAACATGACGGTAAGTCAACAGAAGTCCTCTTACTCAATCTCAGAGTTGTTCTCTTTATTTTCTTTGAAGTAAACGCAATTGTGTACTTCAAAATTAAAGTTTATTGTGTCTCACCCATGATATTCTAAAAAGCACATGGCCTGTGATAGTGAAGAACTTCCCCTCCCCTGCTATCTGTCAAGGGGTGCTCCATGACACATTTGGCCAACAGGTTATTTGTGTGCCAATTTCTTTGACCATAACTCAAATGGCAACGAATTCAACTTAAGTTGGCTAATACACATCATGTACATTGCAAGATAGTGACAGTGATTCCTCGTTAGTGCATCTAACCTTTTATCAGTCCTTCAAATAAAAATCTTCAGAACCATGTGTATGAACTACAGTTGTTTCTATTTCTGAAATAGCTGCCAGCTTCACTTCACGTTTACAGATTGTGATGTTCAACAGCAAAGGCTTCCAATTTTCAACCATTGTGTGATGGGAACGTCCAATTTTGTTTATTGTTTGTATTTTACCAGTTTTCTAGCTGGAAGAAATATTATCATTGGAGTTGTTAACTTTGTCATGCATAAAGAGATCCCCATCAACAGCTGTGAATTGTATCATGAAGAAAAAAAGGAAAAAGAAGGCTACTTCACAATTTTGCACTCAGCAGTACCAGCCAAGTGGCTTGCCCAGTGCAACTTCACAATTGATACCAAGCCTCGGCAGTGCTCCTGACATCTCTAATGGGTAAATTACTTGCATTTTCTGTTGCAAAGGTTGTAAAGAATTTTTATTGTAGATCAACCAAAAGGTGTAATGTCAATTTCCAGCATGGAGCAAATAATTAAGCCTGCTTTGTTGAAGTTTTCTTTGCTACATTTAATCTAAACCACAACGAATAGCAATTGCCAAGGCACTGTGATTTTGATCTTTAAAATCAGGTTGTCAACTTGTCATAATGTGATGGTAAACAATTTTGTTTATTGGTCATTAATGCTATGTATTTGCAGGCTGGCTAAATGTTTAATGCTGTAAACTCTGTCCGTTGTAGGAATCTCAGCTACATTTTAGTATTATAGGGAATATAGTGGATGACACAAGTTTTGTTTCCTGCTGAGTGAAATTTGATAGTTTATATGCTGTAGTTCAAATGTTGCTTTTGTTCTAGTTACAAGGATAGACGTATCCCGTGTGCTTATTATTTTGTGATGGTGGTAATATTGGCTTGTTGATGTCATGTGTAAAGGAAACAGGAATAATTCACTAAACTGCATCATTTTGTTCATTGTTTAAAGATACTTGGTGAAAGCTATGTAACCCAAATAATAACAGACGTGTAACCCAATTAATAGCATTTCTAAATTTTCCTTTCAACTTCAGTAAACTGACTGAAACATAGTTCCTTGTGTAGTTTTGGTCAGTGATTTCAGGTTTCGTTGTTAGAAGTTAAGGAGATCCTACTCTATTGCGTTTTTGTTTTGCAGAGTGCAAATGAAGAACGACTTGCAGAGCTGTGTGCAGTTTGCCCAAACTTTGTTTGGAAATGATGGCTGCAAAGCACTTGCAGGTGACATCCATTTAAGAACCTTCATTCGGCAGATATCAGAGCAGATGGTTGTTCGCTGGAATACGGTACGTCTGTGTCTGTTCTTTCAGAGCGCGCATTTTATTTATTTGTTTTTTTGCAATGGTTTTAAAAATTTACTTATCCAGTTTCTTTATTGCTTTTGATTATACCTTCTGCTTTCTTCTTGCCGAAAAGAGCAGTGATCGGCCACCAAAGCCATATTCTGTTGACGTAACAATGATTAAAACAATGGCCGTGGCGGCGTTTGGCGCGTAAAAGTCGTTTTTTTTCATTCTAAGCAGTCATCAACCGCTGGCCCTTGTGTCGGATCCAGTTTGCACTGGCCTGACCATCGCATCAGTGCTTAGCTTACAGTACGTATCGGGTGGCCAGGACCTCAGGCGAGGTTGAGCTTGTTGGGTTTGTATGTTTGTCTATTTTGGAAATAAGGGGCAGCGATGGCTCAGTGGTATTAAGTGTCCACCTCTTAACTGGAAGGTTGTGTGTTCGATCCACGGCCGCTGAGTTAATCGCCGCTCCTTGGGCAAGAGCATTCACCTCAACCGCCCCGGAAAAAAGTGAAATTCAGGCTTCGGCCTGCCGCTAATTGCTGTCGCCAAAATCAGGTTTAGAAAAAAGGGGGCCAACCGCTACATCGTACATTGAATGAGAACATTTCTGTTGCACCTCATCAGAAAGTTAGTGTAGCACCGATGAAAACGTTTTTTTCCGTAGTGCGTGTTTAGATTCTAGTTACGGTGAAGCTCATCAGAAGCTTCAACCCAGTTAAAGGTACTTTTTGTGATTTTTGTCGATGTATAATTGAGAACATGTGGTGTTGCGATTTCGTCAATCTCCTGCCGTTGGCCAGAATCGATTTCCTCGGCTGTTTCAGGTTATGTGCGCCGATTGGATGTTTGTGCAAGTGCCTTTGGAACTAAGCAGGGACTGCTTCGTCGAACTGCTGGACTACGCCGAGGAGTCGCTTAATGTCACTCAGATGGTTGTTTGCATTGAAAGGGCAAATCAAAGCCTGAACGGCTTGGTGAAGTCCTTCAGCTTCATGGGATTTAGCCCGGTCCCTCCCGGTGGACTTGGCATCAAATGCTGCGGTGATGATCCCGTGCCAATTGCCAAGTCAATGCCGTACTTCATGCTTAGCTATGACTTTGATTCGTGAACGCTTTTATCCAAAGCGTTCGCCGCTTTTGTGTACAGGCGGTACTGCAAACAACCGAAAAACAATCTTTTCATGTTTTGTTCCGTCTTTAATGTAACAAATGGTATGGAGTGATTTTAAAAGGCTCAGATGCAGAGTACATTGTATAGCATGTGTGTACTGTTCATAATCGTCCATTAGCATGATGTGGTTCCTGTGCTTGTATCCGGCATTTTGTGAGAGATGTTATCTGTTTCCTTTGAACAAACGACGTGATGAATTGGTAACTTCCGAAATTTTTCCGTTACTCCCGCTTGCATCTCAAGAAATTATGTAAAACCTGTGCTTGTGACTTTCAACCTCAGAATATTCAAATCTGTTTAGTTCCAACGATATTGCAATAAAGATACTGATGATATGAATGCACGCAGCTTGGTGTTAGTAAGTCGTAGCTAATTAGCTTGCGTGTCTATTCAAAACCTCGCTGCAACTGCCTGTACAGAAGTGATGCATGACATGGATTAAACGACTGTTGTGAGGGACTGAGATGAAGATGGTTTGTTCGTATCTTCTCTGTACTTTGATGATAAACCTTGTTAACCCGACAGTTCCAACGTTTGTTGAATTTTCAAACTGGAGTTTCTCGAGTTCCGAGCTCTATCAGTTGCCGCTGGACCCCGTGCGAGAGAACTACGTTCGAAAAGTGAAAAACTGCATCTTTTCTGAAGTTGTTCCGTCGCCGCTGCTGAGTGGAGTGGAACTGGTGATTGTGTCTCGTGATGCTTTGGAGAACAATCTGAATTTAAACTTCACTGAAATTATCCGCAACGACGACTTCAGAGATTTTGTGTCGGGACGTCGTCTTATCGATGCTACGCCTTTGGCCCACAGGTAACAGCACACGGTATTTTAACTGCTTAAAGCTCTGCAAGGCAAAGTGTTCACGCAGGCAAAATTAATCTCACGAGTGTGGTCGCGGAAATTCTTTAATAAAAAGCCACTTCTACAACGTCATGCGCCGCAACACTTGCCGAGTTTACGTCATTAAAGCTTAAGACTGCTAACGTTACCAGCCCATGCGATTTGCGCGATGATGCCTGAGACGGTTGTATCGCTTTTGATTCGATTCACGTGTCCGTGCAATCGTTACGACCGCGGCTTGAGCGAAAAACGTCAAAATCGCTTGGAATGCCTGGGTTTGCTCCGTGCTCTACAATGCCATGTAGGTTGATGGCATGGTGGTATTGAACTGAACTAATGTCCAGTAAGCTTCAAAAAAATGTTCCTGCTCCATTTCCCTGGACCAGGGAATATGAAATTCTATCGACTAAATGGGGAGTGTGCGTTTGATCAACTGAAGAATCTTTTCCCGGTAACTGGTACTAACATCTACAAGTCTCTTACGTATATTTTTAAGTTGCCAACGGTTGTTGAAAGTGTTGCTTTTTCTTTCAACTTCAAACGTTTCGTATTCGAACTCCTCGAAGCGTCGTGAAACTCGCGTTATTGCTGTCACGGCGGCATCGTGTTACGAGCTGTTCCGAGTCTACTGCCGACGCCTTTTGATCAGTTGCGCTTGCTTTGTCAACAGGTACGGCGGACATCAGTTCGGCGAGTGGTCGTCGCAGCTCGGCGACGGACGAGCGCATCTGCTGGGCGAGTACACGGACGCGAACGGCCGACGGTCCGAGCTGCAGCTGAAGGGGTCGGGCCGCACCCCCTACTCACGGCACGGGGACGGGCGCGCGGTGCTCCGCTCGTCCGTTCGAGAATTCCTCTGCAGCGAAGCGATGCATTTTCTCGGCGTGCCCACGTCGCGCGCTGTCAGCCTCGTGACGTCAGACGACCTGGTTCTGCGCGACCCCCTCTACGACGGTCACGTGGTAGGCGAGAAGGCGTCCGTCGTGCTGCGCCTGGCCCCGTCCTGGTTCCGCATCGGGTCCTTGGAAATTCTGACCGAGAACGGAGAGCACGACTTGCTCCGCCGCTTGACCGACTTCATTATCGGGCATCATTTTCGGGCCACGATCGGCCTCGACGACCCGGACCGACTCGTTCGCTTTTTCTCCCTCGTGCAGAATCGAACCGTCGACCTGATGGTCGAGTGGATGAGCCTGGGTTTCGCGCACGGCGTCTGCAACACGGACAACTTCAGCCTGCTGTCGATCACCATCGATTATGGGCCGTTCGGCTTCGTCGACGCTTACGACCCGCATTTCGTGCCGAACCTGTCCGATGACACCGGCATGTACGCACTGGACAGACAACCAGGCGTCGCCTATTTCAACATGCGCAAACTTTACCAAGCTTTGAGACCGATTCTCACCGAAACGCAGCGTGCTGACGTCAAGCGGGCCTTGAAATCGTTCAACGATCTCTACCAGGCGTCCTTGCTGCGGTCCTTCCGTCGAAAACTGGGCCTGGATGGCCAGCATCCTGACGATTCCATGCTGCTCGCCTCGCTGCTCTATCTGATGGAAGAGACGCGAGCCGACTTCACCATGACTTTTCGTCAGCTCGCCGACATCAGCCTGGAAGAAATGCGCCAGTCGTCGGTGCCGTCTTCCTTGTGGGCCTTGAAAGAGCTGAGCGGGCATCGGCTCTTCAAGAAGTGGATGACTGCGTATTACGACCGAACTGTGAGCGGCAACCGGACACTGGACGACTGCGAACGCCGTCAACGAATGAACCGCGTAAATCCGCGCTACGTGCTGAGGACGTGGATGGCGGAATCCGCCATCCGCAAGGCCGAGCAAGGCGATTATTCGGAAATCTGGCGGATACACATGGTACTGCAACGTCCGTATGAGGATCAGGCCGTTGCCGAGTACAGCGGTTACG
>JGI24159J19872_10014946_pt1 | contig 10015 bp, 8 predicted proteins | sample Ectturendosymbi4_FD_19872 | JGI IMG/M metagenome (IMG submission 19872) | reverse complement strand
TATGCAATTGCGTTAAGATTTCAAGTAATTGAAATCTAGTCAACAGTTATCGAAGTATGACTGGATAAACTTCTTAAGCAAACAAAGAAATTTTTACTTTGCAAAATCATTCCGCGAGCCGGATTCAATGTCGCAACGGGCCGGTTTTAGCCCGCGGGCCGTATGTTTGACACCTCTGGTTTATATATTAATACAAGGTTTCATTTGCAGTAGAAAAATTAGAAAAAGAAATTTGAATTAGATCAAAAACCACAACTTGTAAACACTGGAAGCAATTTTCTAAACAACATCAAGCCAGGTCTACCTTCATTAAACTTTTAAAGTATTTTTCGGTGTGACCCAAACTGGTAAAAAATCTAACCTAACAACTTTTATAGCACGTGTTCGAGCCTCTAATACTTAGCCTGTAGATGTTCATGTTTGATTTGAAAAGAAAATATACGACAGAACTTGCACGTGCTCATTTTTTCTTCAAAAAATAAGGTTCTCAAGAATATAACCAGTTTAGGATTTCCCTTCATCTGCCTTATTATATTGGTTGACATGCTATATTTTGCAATACAAACAACGATAAAATCAAGCTGTGTATTTCACTTAAATATAATTTCCGGATGTACTTATGAGTAAAACAGCAAAGCAGGAAAACTGCTGAAAACTTTAATGAGGTCCGTGAAGGATGCGAAATGCTTAACGTTTTCCAGCAATCTCAATTAGTTCAGCTGGCTCCACACCAAGACGGGTACATACAAGCCACTTTTGAGATGTGGTCACCACACCTGGTCCATGATGACGTGCGGGCGCTTTCCCGTGGACGAGATGAAGCCAACCGGATTTGTATTGCTAATGTTTCGTGGGACGTTCAGCGAACACATGGCCGAACCAACGTGGCGGTCTATTTGCATCTATTTCACTGCTTCACATTTTGGCGGGAAGAGTCACGCCGTGAACACTTTGCAAAAACCTCTTCGCTTCGCTTGAGATAACACTCTTTCAGTCAAGGATCGGAACAAAGACCGTTTAAAAACTGACTGATTTTCGGTGATTGAAAGCTACCATTTGTTAGTAAGGCTAACGTATAACTGCGTTGGTTTTACCAATCTGTGTATGAATCTCCTTGTTCCGCCTCCGATCGCGTGAGTACCAACCCGAGGTACTTGAACTTCTCCACCTGCTGCAATGTGTTACCTCTTACTTGTAGCAAACCCACTGCCTTTGGCTTCTGGAGAGAGACAGTGCCCAACTATTTTAGTGCTAATTTTCTTCACGCAGCAGAAAACGGATCAAATGCATGTTGAAGGCCTTGTTGAGAAGATGCAAAGTCGTCCATAAAAAGGAAAGGTTGGTCCTGCAACTTCCAACAGTGATACCCTCGTAACTTGTCCATGACTTGTCTTTCCAATTCATATAGAGACTATAAAGAGGAATGGTGACAGTGCATACGCACCTTTATTGGAGTCCAACACACACTGTTAATGGTTGTGATTTATCTCCTCTGACACGGACACAAAAGTCTGAGCAGGAGCACAGTGACTTTGCGGTCAGTAACAAACGGCGTCAACACTGAACACCGACAACACTCTCCAAAGCCTTTCCCCTGGAACAAAGCCGCCTATTTACTCGATGTTGACAAAACACGTGCAGACATCTTTGGAATATTTCCAAAATTTCTCGAAAATTTGTTGGAGAGTAAAAACTTGCTCTGTAGTACTACGACCGGGTTCTTCGCTTAGGTTCAAATATTTAACGGCATATTTTTTCAAGCCACTTGCCACACACTTTTCCAGGGAGTCTAAGGAGACAGATAGTTGCCAGAGCAGGCTGCTCTTTTCCCGAGAGTCCAGTGGTGTCCCAGTTTTTAATCACAAGCTTATGGCAAGATTGCTGTTTACTCATGGTTTTCAAGTCTTTCATAGAAGCGCTCAACGCTGTCCTCATTCGCCACCCCAGATACATAGGGGTGCAAGTTGGGAGCTTCAGTTGTGGTTAACTGATGAAAACGATTGTTGCAATATTTTCGAACAGACCTCACTGCCTAAAGTCCGAGCGCGGTCCAAGGTCATACGCATGGCGCCCGATGTGCAATGGTTTTGATTGTTTTTGCGCATTTTATTCTATGGAAACTGCAGTGGCGTAGCAAGGGGGGGAATCAGGGGGCCCTGGACCCCGGGCGGCACGTTCTGGGGGGCGGCACTTTGTTGATAAAAATTAAATGTTGAAAGGATTTTATGATTTCTAACTCTTCTTTATAACTTTTAAATAAAGTTTTAAACGGTCTAACTCTTTTCAGTGTTTGTGCTTAGAAGCCCTAGACTGGTCGGCTAACCTAAAAAGCACACCTGGCTGTGGAGTGAGGCAAATTTATGAAACGTTTGCTCAAAAATCTGGGTCAAATCCAAGGTACCCCAGTGTTTGTCTTGAAATCATACTAGTGGAGCAGCTGCGCCACAGTCAAAAGTCTTTAGAACTAAGGAAAGAGATGAAAATCCATCATTACTGATCGGGGTACTGGGATTTTGAGATTCTCGTATTGCCCCCCCTCTGAAAACCTGATGAAAATGGCTCTGCATGAAATCATGGCAAACAGTCAAGGACAGCTTAGTCCTTTTTCTCCTATCGTTGGTTCCTTGGCAACGGCACATCATTGCATCATCTGACACCTGGGCATTGGCGACCAACATTTCGTTGGGGCGGCGATGGCTAGTCCGCCTCTCAATTGGATGCTTGGGTGTTCGATCCACGGCCGCTGAGTGAATCACCGTAGCGCTCTTTGGTAAGAGTGCTCACCTCAACCGCCCCGGCAAGAATCGTAGTTCAGGCGTTGGCTTGCCGTCACCAAAATTTAAAAAAGACATTTCTTGGCACATCTCATACTCTTTTTTAATGTTCAGTGTGATGTTTTCAATAAGTGCAATAAGCTGTAGCGTGGTCATTAGGTGGCGTTATCAACACTAAATATTGGCGGTTGAAGTGAAGAACTCTGCAAAGGTAACATTGCTCAGTTTCATTAGAATTGCTGTTTTTCCGCACGACGTAATGGTGTGGGAAAATGACGTTCTTGAAGCGGATAGTGCAGTTGATATGTTTGCGTAGTGATCGTAGAGTTCAGATTGTAAGTTTGAACTACAAGTACAGTAGAGAGAATCAGAGACAACCGGTAGGCAGTGCGAGTTTCGTAGAAGTCCCCTTTGTTNAACGGCATACTAACATTTGCCGTCATAAAAAAGGCATTTTTATAAGAAAAGCTTAGAAAAGATGTTGCTCCCATTTTGGTGAATTTGGCACGGTTTGGTGATACCGTTTTTGAAATAGATATCTGTTGGTAACCGTTTCCGTCGCCACAGGGCTTTGGTGGGCTTAGCCCACACCAAAGTGTTTCGAAGCCCCCAAATTGAACTATGAAACACTATAAATCAGTGGATTTTTTGTCAAATGTTTGAATATCAAGACCCCTTGCACAAACGTAAAGCCTCCCTATTTAAGACCTTTCGGCTATGGTTCTGTGGGAATCGAACGAAGGCCTGGAATAACACTATGCACGTATAATTAGAAAAAACCCAGGGTTGGGGGTGTAGTGCTAAAAAAAGGTGTGGGAACGGAATAAAAAGGAAGACTGCACCAAATAATTCGAATAAAGTGAGCATTCGCCTGCAAGACTTTCTCCACTGGATCTTCCTGTTTCACTGTATACTTTTGACTAGCAGTGCGAAGCTGCGTCCCACTATCACATCTGCGAGATCGCAGCCATGTTTTACTGTAGTGCAAAAAGGTGTGGGCCGGTAAACTATTTACCCAGTAAACTATCAAAAAGTCAAGCGGTGGCTTACCGGAGACTGAAAACCAACAGGGAAGAACATTTGACGAAACATGTTGTGTCCACATATGCAGAAGTAAACAAAGCAAAAATAGGAAAAATAATAAGGTGGCGACAAGCAGAAAAAAGCAAGACTCATAATCGATAATGAAAACAAAGACCCATTTCAATTTGTGAGTGTTTAATTGTGATCTTCAAGATGCTTCATTGATCCGTATACCTTCAAAAGAGCGCAAAACATGATGTTCTTTAATTTTAAATTTTTGTAAGCAAATTTTTGGAGGAAGAAGGGTGGCACTTTTATGGTCGGCCCCGGGCGACACTTAGCTTCGCTACGCCACTGGGTAACTGCCAAAATTATTTCGTTGGACAAACCGGCCGCGCAATCGCACAGCAATGTGGGCGATATCGAGGGTACCACAGAGAAGCGTTCCTGCGGGAACATTTGTGTAGAAGACGCCTTGCATTTGAGTCTACTGCAAGCGTAGTCATGCAGCAATCACTGCTTCTCAAACGGGAGAGTGTGGACGATGCTTTTAGCACCTTTCTGTCGCACAATTTCCATCAACAGCAATTTTGCTTTCGAAACAGAAATAAACAGCATTTCTGCGTCACAACCGTCAGCAGCTAATTCTTGGTCCACGAGTGAATGGCTTGAAACGCAGCTGTGTTAAAAATCTCTGGAAAACCATGTGGTGCATTGTGACAGGAAAGTTGTGTGGTGCGCTGTGACAGGAAAGTTGCACAACAGGTTGAAATCGCGAAAGTGTTGGGAGCTTTGACAAATTTGTGAAACCTAATGTTCTTATAAGCAAAAACAATACATCGACAATCCGCAAAAGCAAAGCTGCTGAAAACGAGATTTTTTGATAAACATAAAAAACATTTTCGGTTTTCCGAATAACACCTGCTGTAAAGGATCGACTGACTAAATTTGCGTGAAAACGCCAACGATTTCATAACTTGTAGTAAAGCGCTTAGCACGGTAATATTCCAGAAAGAGTTGCTTGAAACTACTTGATATAAACTTGATGTAAACCCGCCCTGTTAAATTTTAATCATCAGATGAACACCAGGATCAGATTAAGCGGAAATATCCACGATGCAAACACAACTGACTGCCAGTCAAAGCAACGCTACGAATACTAGGCTACTTTCACTGGCACCCAAATGTTTGGACAGTTGGCAATTATTTAATACCATCGTGCATTTCGGGATAACACACCTAATAACGACCAGCGGCGATTCTAGAACTTAAAAAGTGGGGGGTCACTGGGGGACCAATGAAAAAAGTAGTGGGGCCAACATAAATGTCTATCTTGCATGGTGATTTTTCGTTTTTTTGACGAACCTTATCAAACCCAATATAAGCTTATGAATGTCGTTAAATATGACCTAGCGTTTTTGTTCACTAGAGACACCTAAACACCACTGTAGATGCGATCACATGTGTACTACTATGTCAAATATTCTGCTAACCATGCAACTTCCACAGCACTACACGTAAAACGAAACACCATTTCCGGTACACGATTGTGCCTGCCCCACATGAACGAAAACAGCTCCGCGAAAGTGAATACAATTAACATGAAAGAATTCCATCTTGATATAGAGGCAAGTAGGCTGTTGATAGCCAAGTAGTTCCGTCAAAATGTTCTTACTACAATACACATAAAAATAAGCCATCTGCCAACGGATTGGTGACTACTGACTAATCCGTTTTTGTGGTAGCTTATGGGCATTTTGTGATTGTGGTGTAACCACAACAATGTTATCCAACTACTATTACGAATGTAATGCCCATCTGCAGCATGGATAGGGTGAGGATTATTCAATCCAGTATGCAGTTAACCGCAGCGAGGTTTCGGCACCAATGGCACCTAAAGTAGCAAAGCAGCGCCGCAGATAGGTGTGCTTCGGCGTTTAGGGCGTGCACCTGATAGTAAGATGTAACAGCAGGTGTAAAAATTATTTTGCCGAATATTCCCACCAAAGTCGTTCATTTTAATGTTCAAACTGAATTTTCCTCTAATCCTCAAAAGCTGACATTCCAACCCTGCGTTGAACGCACTAATTCTACACCTAAACAGATTCAGACAATTCTCACACAGATCCTTGAAGAGACTCCGTTAGAATTATATCATCATCACCTCAATGTAACGAAATCCTTCGATTGTCATGTCGACTGTCAAATTCATCAATAAAATCATCTAAATATATTTCTAAGCTCGTACCTTTCAACTGAAAGTAGATCAGTGTTACCCAATCTTTCACTGGTCATGGAATTTCTGGGAATTGTTTTCACTAATTTCATTTTTGAAAAACTTCTCTCGCATTAAGCGGTCGTGGCGGGAAGAGTTACAGCTATCAACAACAATCAAACGCAGCTTTTTAAGTAGGTTATAGCTATAAACGAAAAAAATTGTTCGAGCGATATAGGCAGCTTCGACTCTTTCCGAAGCAAATTCGTTGCCTAAGTTATTTTATGTTTTAATCATTTTCACTAAATGAATATGATTTGCGAATTTTTTCAAGTGTTTTCCTCACAGAAATGTTTGACCTCTGGGACCCAGAGCTGCAATACGCGAAAGAATTGCTTCTGAATCATTACAGAAAACCTGTACGAACTTCATGAGGTTGCAGGATATGTGCGGGTAAATTTAAAACTGTAGTCACAACAGTGCCGGATTAACGTAGCGCGGGCCTGAAGCATTTCAAGAACGCGGGGCCCCAAGTTTAAAAAACATCTCAACACCTGCTAAATCATAAAGCGTGTGGCCAAGGTAAGCGTGTTACTAGCTTTACTCTCTGCAAGCTTTCTCCAGTTCGCATAGTGACATGACAGCCTGAGTGTATCGTGCTGTCTGCCAGTGTTGCCAGATGGTTGTGACCTCAATCTGCTAAATGGTGTCACAAAAAACTGCTAGATTCTGCTAAAAGCCTTGTAACAAGTTTTCAGTTAAAATCTGCTGAAAGTAGTGAAATTCTGTTAATAAATCTTTTATTTTTAACATGATTAAAAGAAACCTATAAAGTTAAAGCCTACTATGTATTAATTTTTCGTCTTGCACTCGCACTCAATAAGAATTAGCTGAAAACGCCGGTCTTCGCCAACACACTTTTCGGTCCACAATTTTCTTTCAGTCAATGTTTTGAGCAACGTAACTGCAGCTTACCGCGTATTTTGTATGACTCACAGTAACTAACGATCTTTTTCATATGGTGTATGTTTTTATATAGTAGAACAATGCTCAGCGATAAACAATCTGAGCATAGCTTCAACCCTACAACTTTGTAAGTCTGGTCTTTGTAACTTAAAACTTTATGTTGCATTAGGAAGAATGCAAGAAGTTCTTTAGTCTTATCGAGGGTTTTTTTAAGGAAAATGTTAGGTATCCGGTATGGACCTGTAGGGACCCGATTTTCTCTGATTCTAGGGACCCGATGATAATTTTCTCTGATTCTAGGGACCCGCTTTTTCAATTCTAGGGACCCGAACCGGGTCCCTAAAACACCTTAAAAAAACCCTGGTCTTATCTGAGTGCTTTTGCTACCAGTTGTGCCTTTTAAACTCACAATATTTCGCTATGATTGCATTATTGCAAACTTTGCAAAAGACTTTTCTTGAATCAACAGGATAGGTAGTAGGCACTGAGCCAACTTTTTAGTTCTGAATCTTGCCACTATATATGTCGAAACTTTTGGCCACTTTGGTTTACCAGGAAGTTTTTGTACCAGACATTACTACTTACTAGCGTAACGGAACTATTTGGAAATATCGTTTGGAAATAACTATATTTGGAAATATCGGATAAAACATATTCTACCAATGTTGTCTTTTAACCTAACGCGCTCATCGAGCACACAAGCAAATCATTTCGGCTTCACCAAGCCATCAAATCACTTGTTATTATGATTAAATTATCTGCTGGAAGCAGTTTCTTTGCATCATAATAAAAATTCCAAATAATTGCAGGCAGTTTGTTGTGATTTGTCCTCGTGTTACCCAATTAAAAACGTCATAAAGGAGAGAAGTATATTTTTTGATGAAGAAGGTGTAAAAGTTTTCATCTTGAAAAACTGTTGAAACAGGTTTTTGGTCAGGAATTTGTTACCTTCTAAACCTGCCAAATGGTCGGTAAAGTCCTGCTAGAAAATGAGCTAACTGCTAGATTGAAAATTTTACAGCTAACAGTGAGAAAATCCTTCTAGATTTAGCAGCAAATCAACTAAAATCGCAACACAGCTGACAGCAATCTTATGTATTTTGTTACGTAACTATACAAAAAGAAACAAACAAGAATTTCTGGACACAGACAGCGTTCAATTGGAAACCTTCGCTTATTACGTATGGCAAATTTAGCAAAATACTGACTTCTTGACTGAAAAAAATCTATATAATGTAACAAATGAGATTTATTATAAAAGACCACGGGGTCCCAAAAGCGCGGGGCCAGTAGCAATTGCTACATTTGCTACTATTGTTAATCCGGCACTGATTACCTCGTATGCTGTGAATTGTTTACAACTACTGTAGAACCGTGCCTTGAAAAGATTGAAGTGATCTTTGTAAAAGTCATTTGAAATGGGAGTGATCTCGTGCCATGGATTGCTGTACGACAACAATCACAACACCCATAAATTCTTTCTCCCCAACTGCCCATACCTCTTGTTCAACCCGTCAACAAACCCATCGCAAATTCATGCGGGAAACCACAGATAAATCCTCCACTAGCGCTTCGGTGGGATTCACTAAAGCAGAAGGCATTACTCAGAACATCTGTCTATAGAGAGGAACGTACAAAAAATTGTTCTTGTGAGGGAGATCATTCTCAGTTATAGAAGGTGAATTATCAAAACACGATGCTATCGACAAAAATGAACTTTGCTGTTTCAACAACCTTGTGCAGCCCAACATATCATAGCTTGTTGCAGTTCAAACATGCTGTGCAATCATTAACCGCACGTCGGGAGAAAGAACAGACTTCCCTTTCACACTTTTCCAAATGGGATAAACGAGCGTTAAGATACTTTGAAATGTTGGCAAAATCGAGCAATTTGACCTACGATTGAATACGCCATTACTTTTTTGGAACGACGTTGAGATTTTGTAACAGCTTTAAAAATTCGAAGTGTGAATCACTTTGTAGTGATTATCAGCGGTGAGTATAAAATGAATGGACAAGCGATGGGCAAGCTTTTGTTCTCGCTGGCAACTGTTAATCTTTGTGCATCGCACAGATTGAGAGCATTCTTATCCGGTCTTACTGTGAACGGCTACAAAACAGAAGTAATAACTCATTTTTTAACCAATTAATCCATATTCCAAACGTTTTCAAGCGTTTTGTCTATTTTCCCCAGATTGAGTTACGATTTTTCTCTGCAGAGGAGGCCAATTGCTTTCACCTTTGTGGATCATTTCTTGCAAATCATCCCGTGCACAAATTTACTTATTTCCGTAACAGAGAAAAACGCAACAATGCAAATAAATTTCTCGTGCTGCTCTAGAGCCGTTGTTGTTTCTTCAGATTAAATAGGCTGTATAAACGCTTAACGCCACTGCGACTCAATAATGGCAAGAATTTTCTCCATAACTCTCTCAAATCGTTGTTGCATATAAGCGCATCTTAGTAACAAAAGTAAGTTTGTTTTATAATAGAAGATATGAAACACATAGAGTAAAAGCAACGCCGTACAATCCTAACAGCAAGGTCACTGCAAAACAATGATATTATTCATATTCCATCCACATACAACAAACTTTTGTGCAATTACGTCCCGCTTAAGGTTTCATAATCATTAAAAATTTTGAATGAACGTAGAATACCATAACTGCAGTAAGTTCCTCATACTGATTTTAACAGTTTGTGACGTCATAATAGCTATTATCCCTAACATATATTTAATTATTTCTGGATTAAGTGAAAGTCAAACCGGAAAGTTTCGTTTTCAAAAAGAGATCAAAGAAAATATTAATGTCAGCAAAAAAAAACGTTTCAACCTTTGAATCTTTTAAACCAGGGGTGTCAAACATACGGCCCGCGGGCTAAAACCGGCCCGTTGCGACATTGAATCCGGCTCGCGGGATGATTTTGTAAAGTAAAAACTTCTTTGTTTGCTTAAGAAGTTTATCCAGTCATACTTCGATAACTGTTGACTAGATTTCAATTACTTGAAATCTTAACGCAATTGCATATATTTTAT
>JGI24159J19872_10014945_pt1 | contig 10015 bp, 7 predicted proteins | sample Ectturendosymbi4_FD_19872 | JGI IMG/M metagenome (IMG submission 19872) | reverse complement strand
ACATTGAGCGCATTGAACCTTATACTCCGACCAACAGTCTTATTTACTTCTATCAACTGTTCCTTTTACAGCAGTGTTTCTCAACCTGGTGCAAGTAGCCCAACTGGACCTTCCAGTGATTCGCAGAGTTCCTTAAATCATTGATTTTTTTATTAAGGCTAAGATTGAGTATGTCCTTACGTTCACTGACCTATGTACAACACAGTTTTTTCTACTGGTCCACAGAGAGTTCCATAAATCCTTGACTTTTTTATTAAGGCTATAATCGAGCATGCCCTTGAATTCACTTAATTACGTGCAATACAGTTTCCACTAGTTTTTAATGAGGTGTCAGCATAGCAAAATGGTCCATCGGATATTTTCTGATGGTTCATGGGCCAAAACAGGTTGAGTACCACTGCTTTACACTATAACAAGTTTTTACTCGAAAGGTCTGCAGCCCACCCGACCCCTGGTCCTTCAGTCTTCCACCCCCCATGCAATATTTAAATGGTTTACTTGGAACATATCGCAGCAGCACAGAACAGTGCTGAACATTGAGCATTGAGCAACCGTGGTGACGCCATCCATCGCATGTTCTTTCCTATTGCCACACATCTATGCTTCTGTTTTATCAAAGCAATTGTGTCAGCTTGTGCTTTCCTGTAATCGCCACGTATCTATCTTCCTGCTCTTCCAAGTATTTGTACAGTATTGCGCGTGGGAGTGAAGGCGTCATAGAATATAACGCGCATGGCGTTGAGTTACTTGTTTCACCAATAAAACAAACCCAACAAGCACTAAAAGAACTTCAAAATAAGAACAGCAAGAAACGCACAGAGCTTTCCTTTTTGTGCTTCGTCGTCCGAACTGGGGCCAAGGTCATGTCCGTATTCATCGTGGACGATATTCCAGAGCGCTTGAGCCGACATTGGCTGAACGAAAACAGCAAGATGAACGAAGCATTTGCAGAAGCGGTGGAGCACGAGACACTTCAGGACGTGTCGAAAATTTTCACACTGAAGAGCGTGGAGCTCAAGCAAATCCAGAGCGCGGTAAGGCTAACAGCAGGTCCGTCGCAGCGCGCAGCACTCACATATGAAAGAATCCGAACAAAAGCGAATCGATTCGAAACCACACGACAACAAACGCATCGACCGCACGATCGTTGCGTATCTGACGAAGGGATTGCTAGCAATTGAAGTTGTTCAGCTTTGTAGTCCGTTGTTAGCTAATGGCTTTGCTGCTGCAAGCGTTCGCTCGAAATCAGAAAAAAACGGTTTTTATGATAAGTAGATGCCTTGCGTCGTGTCATTCCAGTACACTGCACAACCACCACTGAAAGCAAAGCACAACGATCTGCCGAAAAAATTGGATGTTACGTGTTTTTGTCAAACACGCTTTATTTAAGATGTCCTATAGGGCGAAAGAATTGGGATACTGAAGTCTATCTCCATGTCTATCGTCAAACGGCAATGGTGAACCGTTTGTGTAAGCCAAGGCTGCCCAAGCCGCGGCCCGCGAGGTTGCTTTAAGTGGCCCGCGACGTAATAAGTTCCTAATTTTTTATAGGCTCAAGTACATTTGCCATCAAAACACACCAAAATTATACCTGTCGTTTCTGTTATGGGCCAACCACCCAAAAACTTGTATAGCAAACGCTTCGAAAATATGTCAATTTTCTGGATTTGGTTTACATCCATACCAGCTGGCAACACTGCGTGCAACTATAGGACTCATTACCACCACAACAGCTTATTGTGACGTCACAAAAACGTGTGTGACCCGCAATAAATTTCCTCATGTGAAAGTGGCCCGCAACACTAAAAAGGTTGGGCAGGCTTGGTGTAAGCGGTGACCAGACCGCAAATGCAACGGAAGCACAATTGACGCGTTGTGCTTTCTTCAAAACTGGATGGTTCAGGTTCTTACTGACCTTGTTTTGTCGGGCATCTTCCCACAGTTTGAACAGTTGCTGGAAGACCTTGTCCCGTGCGGTGAAACTTGTAAATGTATATTTGTGCGATTTCGTTTGGAACTGGATTGCGTTCGGAATCACTTTCACGGTCTTTTCTTTTGTTAAACTTTCGATGTCTTTGAAGTTGATTGAAACCTGACGAGAGAAGCAGAGCAACCAATTGAGCGCAGATGAAAACACGTTTCAAGACGTCATCTCGATCGACGGAGATCTTAAAATTAAAAAGGCAACGCACATCCGTTCCTGAGGCAGACTGATGTCACGAAGCTGCCTGTGGTTTAACTTCCAAATACATTTTCAAGATTAATTTTTTTACTGAGAAAAATGCTTCTTCAATGGTTAACATTCTTTCACCACCGTTTCTTTGACTACGCAATGCGCTTAAATATAGCAGATTCAGGAAAAGCCACTGACCGTAGTTTGTTTCCGCAGAATCTTGGAATGGAAACAAACGAAGTTTTGCGACACATACAGACGCCCCTGGTACAAGATGTCTCTCATCAGAGCACAAGTATGATCTGCAATTACAGTGAAAGAATCATACTTATTTCAGATCTGTCGCCTCTTTTGCGTGCGCTTACTCCAAGGAGGAAAATTTCGACACATTAAATCAGTCTTGGTGTTCTCGGCTGGTTCCCAACCAGGGGCGCTAAACCGAGTGCGTGGGGGTAATTGAGCCATCACTGTGTGAATGTCTCGGCTTGAAGTGCCGCGATAGCCACTTTTGAACGTAGACTTTTTCGTCAGTTCAGGATATGAGCCCAATCAACAAGACTTTAATATTGCCTTGCTTTCAGAAAAGAGAGAACGAAGAAATATATACGGATAAAATGAAATAGACGAGCTAATTTAAGTAAGTGCAAAAATTGTCAAATTGTAAGTTTCAGAATACCTTTGTCACAAAAACAACAAAAAGTGGCAAAGATGTATTTTTTTCTATTACGTCTTTTGCGTATCAAAACCACCCCATGCAAACTACACCCGTAGTTGGAGGGCTGATCCACTGATCTGTGCAGCTCACACCAAAGTCAAGGTGATACTCACGACCTTTCGCACCCCCGACCCTCGTTGCGCCACTCCGCTCTGGCTGCGTCTACGTTAACGCGTTCAAGCGTAGTCTCGCGGTGGCAATACAAATGTACTTTTCGGGCAACTTACACAAAAGCATTTGCCACAACCGCTTTGGGTCTAAAGACAAGCGGTTAAAAGTATTGCAGACGCCAGGCCCACCAGCACTAAACCAACACGCGATTTTCATGTTCTAGGCCTTCATTGCAACAAAACTCACGTCCCGTGAACTCAACTTACCATACCTCCACTTCAATGCCCACCACCATCAGGCCCGTAGCCAGGTTTTAATGTTTGGGGAGTCAAAATATATTTTTGGGAGACAAGATTTTCATTTTTATTATATGTTTAAAAAAATATTTTCTGCACACAAAATTTGGGGGGACAAAAAATTTGAAGTAGACTGCCCCCGAATGTCCCCCGTGGCTACGGGCATGACCACCACACATGAGCTGGCAGCTGACCGCAACCGACTGCAGATACTGTACGTAACTACAGGTAATACTCTCGCCGGTAGGACATGATATTGTTAACCCGATTCATTATGTGAGTGCGCAACAGCTTTCCGGTCCTAATCCGCAGCACGCGTGACACGAACATCAATTCAGCTCTAACAACAAACTACCTCCGAGCAGACGCTCGCTGTCCGGCAAGTCCTTGAAGAACTTATGAAGATCGTCGTTCTTTTGTTTGTACGAAGGACTCAAGACCTACAGAAAAACAGAGGAAATGAGCTTCACTTGAAGCATGGCTGCGACTCAACAGCCTCAGCCAAGCAGCATGCGCTAAGCCGTCAGTCACGAAGATGTGACGCAACCCACGTGACTTCCTGGTTTTGCGTGGCAAGCGGCAGTGGTCACTTTGCTAAGACGCAGTCACATTTCTGCTTGGCTTGCTGCAATTACAAAGCACAAGCATGCGGTTAGCGGCGTAAGCTGCGTGTACACCGACAATCCTTAAAGTGCCAGTCTACAGTGGGACACAATACTATAAGTACTACATCAGCATGCCACGGCAATTTGTCGCGCTTAGCATTTAAGCACGGAAGCAAGAACTTACAATTTTCTATAACTTTAAGCAAGATTTAATGAGAGATATAAATTCGCATACAACAGCGTTAATGAAGACCACCCATGGCAGAAATTTAGGCTTAACATCGATTCTTTCAAATTTAGGTCAGAATTCTTGATTTCCTTCGCACTTACAACGCAACTCAGCCTAAATAACGGAAGAGGAAGAACAACAGACGGACGAATGCCAGCGCAAAAAAAGCGGCAATTACGTGGTTTTGTTTACAGTCTGCTACGTTCGCTCTCGTTAACAAGTCACTGCACCGCGCAGCAAACGAATGAAGGTCAATTCTATGGTTTTATTGTACTCCAGACTGCTGAGCATACATGGAATGAAGAACGTATGATGACCGATGGAAACTGATGACGTAACAGAGGACACACATCGAGCAAAACCAACGAAGGCGAATAACTGAGGAACACGGTTGTTGATTAGCTTTAGCAGCAACTTAAGTTGTCAAAGAACCTGATGCTTTGGCCATCACTGGTTCATCGTGGCGTGTGAAACCCAGCAAGACCATTGCAACAACTTGCCGCAAAAACACCCTCGCAACTACACTGAAAACGTTTATAAAAAATACTGGATTGATCGCTGATATAGATGCAATAACGTTTTTGCCAGGACTTAAATTTTAATTCACTATAGCAGACAGTTTTAAGCATCTAAGTTCGTGACGTTTTTCATGGTGTCAACTTGCAGTATAAAGAATCGAAGCGAAAAACTTGCTTAGTTGTCGCAAACAACTTGAACAATGTAATAAGTCAGCAGCAATTATGCTTGTAACAAAAGAGAAAAAATCAAGTTGATTGCTTTGGAGGAGAGTACGAATGGTTATAATTAGCCGCAAATTCCAATAACCATTTCCTACCGCTATGCTGCAAAAGCGGAATTTTTGCAAAACCTTGCATCGCACACTGAAGAACTTCCGTACACACGGAAGCAAGGTCTTCTTCAAATCAACCGGCAAAACCGGATGCTTTCTGCTTAGTCACGTTTCAGATTCTCACAGAGAAACACTAATCAGTTTCGACTCGGTTCTGAAAAATCGAATTAACTGAAACCTACACCACTATCACATCCAAAAATAAAAAAAACTACGTTGGTTTTTGGGTTTTTACAAGCGTTCGAAGCTCACTCATGTGTCAACAAGTGTTGTTATTTGAATGTGGGAAATTTTGAAATCAGTAGCGAATAGCTTAGTAGCTTTCAAACAGTTCAGAATGGAACCACAGCGACAAATTATCCTTGTGCTACGGCACTGCTGCACACGACATGGAAAAGTTTATGCTTCAAATGCTTGTCTACATGATGAATTTCTTACAGAGAAAACATGATAAATTTCTTATAACAGAGAAACGCAAGCAAATAAAATAAAACATACCATGAATGAAAGGTATCAAAAGCCCCAAATACACTAGCTTTTAAGCTATGCTCATCATAAGCGAAAGTTAACCAATTAACTGTATCCTTTCCCATGGATGGGTTGTATCGCTGGCGTGAACCCTCGGTGACATACTGATTGCTATCGTATACGGCGATGGTAAGGAAGCTGCTGTGCCGTCAACGCACTGCAGGTCGACCGGGGTGACATTTCATGCACACGAAGACGAACATGCACGCTCAGAATGTTAACAAACGTCGCACAAGCCTGCGTGTGATGAAACGTGCAGCAAACACAGCATCAGAATCAATAGGTCGCAGCAAGCAATCACTGCCTTGCACAAAATGAATGGGAAGGAATAAGTGTTTGATCTTCGGCGAATGCTCGCTAAGCGGCTCATCAACTGTGCCGAGCCAGTGGTTAAATCAAGCATTCCTTTGCGTCACCCTCATGGCCATTTCCTTCAAGCAAAACCTACTTTATCGACACCTTCGAGCACATCCAACAAAAGCGGCGAAAAGGAAGCTGCCTCTGCCATCGTCTGTTGCCAAGGAAATATGCGTGACGTCACGAAGGGAGTTCATAATCAGCAGTATTAAAACAAAACAAAAAACAGAAAGCACGGGAAACAGTTCTTTCTTACAATTGAGGCGCGAACATGCAGTTGCTGCGAAACGACTTTAGCGATGGAATTGGCAACCATCGTAAAATAACCGAGTGGCAAAGCGTGGCATATGAGGCCCACGTGGAAAGAAAAACGAGCTCAGAAAGTTCAAACAGTAAACGCAAATAATTGAGATGCAACGTGAGGTACAAAGCGGAGGCGGCAATCCTCCGTATACCTTATCGGACTTCCTCAGCGCTGACCGATACAAACGCTTGGTGCGAGAGATGCGCTTCAATTTTGGGCGTGACAGTTCGACGGTTTTTGGAGGATCACCCGACAGGGGGCTTGAAAGAAATTCGTGCGTGACGGTGAACGAATTCGGGCGTGACGTCCAGTCGGTCGAGGCCTGGTCTCGGTCCGGAGTCAAGTCGGCATCGGAAAAGCTGATTTTGTTCTTTAATTTCAGCCTCATGTTCCGGAACTTATCCTTCACCGCCGTTCCATTCTTGTATCTGACTCGATCGGCAGGCGGCTGCACGGCTAACGCATCGCCACTACCGTAGCTGGTCGAATGGCTTGTCCAGCTGCTTGAGTCGCTGTCGTAGTCCGCATTGCCGTCCAGTGTTGAGCATGCGGCAGCCAGGGGGTGCTCACAAGCAGATGCACTTGAGCAATCACCCGGCAACGGATTGGCCACAATCGACACCTGTTCGCTTTCTTGTTTACTGGAACCACTGTCAGGTGAGTCGCCTTGTAATGATTGAGAGATCATCGCATTGTACCTCAAGCCGCTGTCAGTAGTAGGAATTGGCATGGTTGACCGTCTAACAAGATCTATTGCTGACAGAGTGAGATGGGCGCCATGGTAATCAACACAGAAACTTTTTAAGGTGCGACAACAATATCAAAAAATCTTCACAAAGTACAAAGTATCACGAGTTACGAAGTCGCATCAATCAGGTGTGCTAGGGCAGATGAGGGTGAGCCAGTTTACTAGTTGTTAGATAACGTAGTCAAGATTGATTGTTACCAACCGTTCGTGCATATTTTCATCTAAATACGACAGATGATTCGTCACTTTTTGTGTAGTCTACTCCAGGCCGTTGCTAAATGTAATCATTGCGTCGATAGTTTTCTGCGCGCAACCTCGATAACCGCATTCTGCAAGTTTTTTCCTCAGAAACTAACCTTTGCCTGATTGTTTTTAGATAAAGGCAAAAAAACGTTTATAAAAACACAAAGAAGTTACTTCGTTCCTAGCACCTTATGGTACACTTCACGCACCTCACGCACCACAAATTGTACAAAAAATACGCGTCAACAAGTTCTGGAAATCCCCGGACTTGCGAGCGAGAGGTATGCGTCATGGAAACAACAGCAGGAATATTGAAGGTGAGGGAAGGGTATTCTTCTTAGCGTTCGAGTCGTGACAGCAGGCAACGCGTGACCAACGAACCTTTTGATTCTATAAAAACCCAAGGCCAAGGAAACTGATGTTGATGGAGCANTGGCATGATTAAAGTTCTTGCACGATTTTTGCAGGATGCTACTCGATGCATGCTAAGTGAGGTCGAAAACATNGAAAACAGCCTGAGTTTGTCAGCACGTCCACTGTCCCAATCCGGCCTTCCCACGCCGAAAGCACCTCCAGCCTTAAGCCGAACGTATTGAGAATGACAGTGGCGCCCAAATGTCGAAGGCCAATAGACTGAGCCTGCCCATTAGTGTTTCCACTCCGGGGCAAAATTTTAAAACCCGGGTTTCGGGTTTCTGAGAAAAGAAACCCGGGAAAACACGGGTTTTTTCGGGTTTTGAAATGAATGCGCTTTTGAGTGATAAAACCTCAATATCATTGGTGAAATTACTACTGTTGGCCCTGCGCAATTTATTAGCGAATTATTAATTGAGTTAAGCACAGTTTTACAATGATGTTTATAATACTGACGCATGACAATCAAAGCACACTTTCATCATTCAGTCTGTTTCTGAGTTTGTGACAAGTAGTCCCGTGGTTGAAAAATCCCACTCTGGTTCCACTGATGTGGGCTTGATTGTAATTAAGACATGGTACCACTTTTCAAGGTTAATCGACCTCTTTTTTGTAGCCTCAAAAAGACTCATTTCCTTCACAATTTGTGATCGGATCTCTTCCTGTGCCGGAATAGTTTTGTTACCTTCACTGTCATGGATTACATGGATTCTGTGCTTTGATTTCAAGAAGTACAAATCGCACTTTGCTGTTGGTTGAGCCTTATTGTAAAAGCAGTGGCTCTAGCTTTGGATTTTCTTTAATTACTAAAGTCTTTAAAAGTGAATGTGTATGATTAAAAATCTGCTCAAAGTTAAAGTCGCTTCAAAATTTTTTGTAGACAGTTATTGCAAACTAATAAGGAACGAATTGAGTTTGCAAAGAATCACAGCTTGTAGCCTATGTGAACTAATAACACATAACAGCTTATAAATGAACTTACTAGTAACTACGAAACTACATCATTGCTTTGAAGAACTACCTCACGTGATAGTTATTTAATGGGGTTAGCGAAAAGACCAAAGTTCGCGTAGACACCAATTATGTGCAAAATGACGTCACGATCCGTCTAAATAGGTCAACTGAATGAAAATATAAATGAACTAACAATGAGCCTACGATGGCCACCGAGAATAACCCGCACCTCGTACCTCATGATAATATTTGAAGGTTCAAGCGTGCTTTACACGCACTAATCTGCAACTTCAGTGTCATCAGACTTACTAACATTTGAATGCTATAGAATTCCAGTGTTTTTTTAATACCCGGGTTTGGTAGTTGAAAAAACCCGGATTTCGGGTAGTTGAAAATAGCCAAAAAACGGGTTTCGGGTTCGGGAAAACCCGGGTTGGAAACACTACTGTCCATCATGTCTTAAACTCATAAACCGGAGGTTCTCAACCTTTTCAAGCATGTGGCTCGATTAATAAACAAACAGAAGGTCCATGGCCCACCGAATATACAATTTCTCCAATGCGACAAATGTTGCATATGCATAGAGCAAAAATAAAAACAACATTTAACACCACAACGCGCGGTACAATCAAACCGAAGGCTGAACTTGTTTGTTGTTAGAAAGAAAAGATATTCGAGACTCAATACATGATAATGCACAGATCAAGTCATCTTCCACATTAAACCTGTTTCCATATTTCGTTTCCATGGCAACAAGCGCCCCTGTTTTCGAGTCATCTCGCAAAACGTACTCAATTTCAATATTGCAAGGCCGTGGTTCGTCAAAAATTCTTCCTTGGCCCACAGGTTGCCACAGTATGACAAACTTATAAACATATTTGGACTATTAGATAATTCTAGTTGTCTAATTAAACCAATATGCCGGTTATGCCAGTAATTTTAATTCTGATCTAACCTATGAAAAGTTTCTGTGGTCAATTTCACTTCTATATAATTTCCGGTTTTACCGAAAATGTTATTTTGTCCAAAAGTGTTGTTTAACGAGTGTTACAAGTATGCATCTTGCGGAAGGAAAGCGCAATGAAAAGATGAAACTTCTACATCACGATCACATCACATCACATAAACCAGCCATAAGGCGTTGTGACGAACAGTTGCAGGTTGTGACGAACAGTTGCAGCAGCACTACAAACATTTGACAGAAACATCGGCTCCACCAGAATGACTTTCCAGTCACTCAGACGAAGAGCGAAGCCCTCCAATCTTTTCCATTATCATAATTATGCGAACGAATTCCGATTTGTCAAGCATTGAACTTACATTGAACTTGATTTGATAAAATTTAATTCTAGTTCCCAGTTTAATTTAATTTCTGGTTTTCGCAAATTCGGAAAGCAGTGGTTCTGAACCTTTTTTGGCCAATGGTTGGACCAACTTTTCTATGCTGACTGAAACTGCAAACACAGGAATAATGTTCTTACATAATAT
>JGI24159J19872_10014944_pt1 | contig 10015 bp, 2 predicted proteins | sample Ectturendosymbi4_FD_19872 | JGI IMG/M metagenome (IMG submission 19872) | reverse complement strand
TGACGCGAATGACAAGTTGATACAAACCAGATCTCACGAACGGGATACAATAGCGAGTAGGAAACGGCAAGTCGTAATGCGAAAAGTTAAATCCACTGTAGCAACACTGCCTTTCGCACTCAGACTGGCTGGCCGTATTGACATTAAACATGTTAGTTTTACGGTGTTTTGTTTGTAATCTTCGGTTTCTGTTTATTGTTCGGGTGAATGTTGTTTCTTGCCGAGTCACTCTCTAGTCTGTGGAAATACTTTTTCTTAGTAAGAATACACTGCCTCTTCTCGCAGCTAATTGTATGTGCAGCTGAGTATTGTACTTATTCGATTGTAAGCCGCGGTTTATAAAGTATTTCATCATTTCATGCGGCTTACAATCAAGGGCTGCTTACATATTTTATTTCTTTACTTTATAGCAAGGTTTAGAACTTTAGATGACGCTTAGTCTTTCTTTGGCTACGTTTTGTCGACAAAACTCTTCTTTCGCATTCGATTTTCTTAGCATCACGTGCACATCCGTCACAGGGGGGATTATGAAGGCAGTTGTAGTGGTGTAAGCATCATACCGGGGTTGCCAATTAACGGGAAACGCACGAGTACGCGAACGTCGCGAATGCGATCTCAGAGGCTTAGGCAACCTGTTTTCAAGTGCAGTTTACAATCAAGGGCAGCTTACATTAATTTATAACACAATTTCGTGCGATTTGCAATCAAAGGCGGCTAATAATCGAGTAAATTCGGCAGGCACATAATCGACTACTGGAAAAAGCAAACGAGAACGTTGCGAATCAGCGAAAACAAATTTTACAAACGATGACGTCATGAAATACGTCACAGGGGCCCTCAAGTTAAAATTGCCCCGGGGCCCCCGTACCCATTCATCCGGCTCTGACTAAGACCACTACTGTCTGGAGGCATGCCGCCCAGTTTCACCTCTCCAGCAGAGACTTTTCATGTAAGTTCCATGGACATCTCCGTAAAACCGAATAAATCCATGAGTTACTACACCCTCTCTGACTAGGTACCTACCGCGGGTACGGCAGGCCAATTGGCCATGTTTTACGAAACTAACAGCATACTTGATATGATCAGCCAGCAAAGATAAGATATTACAACTTATAGCTACAAAACATCAGCAAACGAAAAAACATGACAACAAGCTGACCCCAGGAATTTGAAATCTGATATTTTCCTATTAACTTTTTGGTAGAAAAATTTTTGTCTCTTAGTTTCGAGTTGGTAAAATGAAATTTCACCACTGTTGGCCCAAGCCTGGAAAAATGTGCTTGGCCACCACCTGGTAAAATCCACTATTGCCTCCCAGCACCGGATTTAGGGGGGAGCAAAGAGGCCCAGGGCCCCCACCAAAAGAGGCCCCCCACCATGTTAATATGTTTAGCCATATGTGCGACATGTGCGTGCCACTTAATCCTTTTTATCGAGGAAAGTTTGTTTCTAGGCGTTATTAATCGGTCGGCCAGACAGCAGTATTTCACTTAAATATTATTTGATATAGTGACGAAACAAACACTTATTGGCTTCTTGAAAGTCGGTCAGGTATCTGAATGTAGTGAATACAAGGCCAAGTCACGTAGTACACATTAGCTTACGTCTCTACTCGTTTTGGTAGATTTTGCGTCTGTCTTACTCAGATTTGCACAGGACGCAACGCATATGGGCAGCATTGCTAAGTAGGGCTACCATACGTCATCTTGATTTACATGTCCACTTTTTTCATGAGAAATGAAAGAAATGAAATATCCACCGAGGACATTCAAAAATTTCAACATGTCCTCCTTTTTGCATTTATTATTTAACATAGTTATAATCAGTGGCGTAACCAGAGGTTTGATCCAGGGTGGAAACTTAGCTAAAAGCGGCCCACTGGCCAGCACTCAGAAAAAAAAACAACTTGAGAAATGATGGTGAATCTGGACGTGGATGGTTATACTAAAACCCTAAATTACCTGAAAACAATTCGAAAAATGTAAAAAACTAATAACCTGCTGAAAAACAAAACAATACTAAAACCGAAATATAAGTTGGAAGCCCCCTGTCAGTTACGTCACCGGCTATGACATTTTGTATTTACATACAGTAGGATAAGCTGTGCCTAGTCAACTGCAACAAGATACGTGCTATGGCGTAGCTTAGTTTAAGGGAGGTCTTGCAAGGTGTTTAATTAATCTATGATTTGGTTAAGTTAATTATAGGTTGGAAAGGCGGGAAAGCTTTAACATCAATCGTCACGTAACAGCGGTAAATCTTGTTTCAGTATCTCAATGACTGTGGCATTGGAGTGCAGACAGCGGACCCAACTATACTGTACTAGCTTTGCTGATGAACCGTAATACGGTGATCAGTGTATTGTGCATAGCTTAGTGTAGTAATTTCTAGTAATTATAGCTAATCGGTAATGCTAAAAAAATATCCTTTTTTCACAAAAGAAACTGCAAAATATTCATGGGCTAAATAGGACAAGTAAATGAGGATTTTGTTTTGTTTGTTTTGACTGAAATATCGTCTACACTGTACGTCTTACTTCAATGCTTAAAACTTATCAATATAGGCATAATTGGTATATGACTTATTAAGTGTAGGTAATACACTCAAGTAAGTGACAGTCGTAAATTGTTCTCCCTTTTTGCAATGAAAGTATGGCTGGCAGCCCTACTGAGCTTATTAATAAATAAACATGGACAGAAGAAAGGGGATCGTCACCCTTACAAGTGTAGAGCTTATGCAAGTAGTTCTAAAAAAACGCAAAAAGGCACAAGAGGCGAAAATGAGAGGGGGAGCAATTGCAGCCAAGTCAAGAAACATTCAAGCCACTATTCACAGTGCCAGTGCAGTCCAGCGGAGACATTTCTGCGGAACCTGTAAAAAGGCAGAAAAGCGAGGAACATGTTGTGACAGACTTAGATCTACGCAACGATGAGAATAGATCTAGTTTAATCAGCGGTGCAGTAGCAGAAGAACGTCAAGAAGTATCATCGAAAAACACGATAGATGAGTAGGCTGCAGGGGCGAAACGAGGGGGGCAAAGGGGGCACAATTCCCCGGGCACCAATTCACTATGGGGGGGCTGAAACACTGCAGGGGCGCCGAATTACTGCTGGAGGCGCCAAAAAGTCCCAACAATGTCACAAGTACTTTCTTCAATACAGTAAATTTGTCCTCGAAAGAACTCAGATTTGACCATAGGGGCGCCAAACTTCGACCATGGGGGCGCCGGTTCGACCAGGGGGGCGCCGAATTTGTTTTTTGCCCCGGGCGCCATCTAACCTCGTTACGCCCCTGGATGGCTGACACTATCACTGTAGGCAACGATATCGGTCTCTGGTCAGCCAATATACAGGAAGAAATGCAGAAATAATGGTTGAAAAATGAAACAGGTTGTCTTTGACCATGTGATGAAAAGTTACTTTTAAGCCATGATGTTCTACAACACAGAAAGGACAGAAACTCGTCAATGGAAATGCACCGTATGTCTTATTCGTCGCCAGAACCACAACGGCGAAGTAGTTGATAGAAGCTGGCTTTGTTTTTCTCCTTCACAAACTTGTATTTATTGTTTCACTTGTAGACTGATGTGCACGGATGCGACAAATTGTGCGCATTTCCTTATTAGAAAATGAATCTGCGACCGGAAATACGCTCTTGAGCACCTGAAGAGCCACGAGCAATCAACGGAACATATAGATGCCGCGATTGCGTATAGTCGCAGATGTAACTAATCACCATGAAGAATTGATACACAACAGAGCTAACCAGTCAAATCAGTCAATGCGAACAACATCGGGAATCGCTTCTGCCTGCAACGTTTGGTCTCTGTCGTAAAATTTATTGCTCAGCGAGGACTGGCGTTTAAAGATGATGAAAACTTTGGATCGTCCAGAAAGTTTTTTCAACAAAATTTCAAAAAAAAGAAGATGCGATGCTTCTGGTGACCGGTTTTGCAACAGTTTCACAAATCGCTAATCATTGTCAAACATCATTTGCATCATAAAGTTTTGTTACACTTGAGTTAACGTATGTGAAGTCACAAGATTACGTCATAAATATAAATGATCCGTGGAAATGCTAGTGACTTCATCGATCATCCCCTACCCAAACATTTTGTATCCGCAGATGGGGCCTCCCACCACTCCTGGGCCCCAGGCCCCCACCATCTAAATCCGGCGCTGTTGCCTCCCCTGGAAAAAATCTGTCTGACGCCCTTGCTCCGTCCTTTGTGATTAGAACAGGGCTTCTCAAAATTTTTGCACTTGTCCCACTGCCCATCAAACGCATTAATTCGCGACACCTCATCTATGGTGGTGTATTAATACTGTACAATTGTACAAACAAAACAATGTTTTTCAGTTTTAAATTGAAGAACTCATTTTGGAGCCGGAGCCAAAGGTTTTTGGATGTTGGAGGTAGATCTGTAGCCACAAACTTTAGATGTCTGGACTCTGGATCTGGACCCAGGGCCTGAAATTTGAGTTCCGCATCCGCTAGTGCAGTCTACGATACGGAAATTGCGCTTGCTAAGATAAACTTATTTTTGTGTTTTAACATTGGCAAAGTTCCTCAGAATCTTGTCCAGTTTAAGCATCTGTAAATTTCGGATTCAATGGACATAATTTCCAAACTATTTTAGGTGTCCTTGTTGGATTGATGATCTCAAATAAGTTTTAATTACATTTAGGTTAGAAAAACTCCTTTTTCCGAATGTCACGGCAATGGGGATGGTCAAGTAATTCTTGATGCAATAAACAAATTAGGGAAAGAGGATGCCTTATCAGCCCTCTACAAAGGAAAACGAATAAAAATTTTTAGCATATCTAGTCATTTTGCCCTTTGAGAAGCGGCGTCCCAAACAAAAGCACTTTTGCTCGACTAAAGTCAAACATTTTATCCAAAATAAATTAGGCTGGCTACGCCACTGCTATCGAACCGTATGTTCAGGGGCGTAACGAGGGGGGCAAGGGGCACAATTCCTCGGGCGCCGAATCACTATGGGATCACTGCGGGAGGCGTCGAATGACTGCGGGGTGGCTGAAAAGTCCCAACAAAGTCACAAATACTTTCTTCAATACAGTACATTCGCTTCCGAAAGACCTCAGGTTCGAACATGGGGGCGCCAAACTTGCTTCTTGCCACGGGCACCATCTAACCTCGTTACGCCCCTGGTAACAACATATTGTTAAGGTTCATCGCTGCTCTAAAATTGATTGACGTATACAGCAGATAACTTTCAGCCAGCAAAGACTTTCTGGCGACGATTCTGACGATATTCACAAGCCTGTGTTGGGTTTGATAGGGGTGATCATAGCAAACCATTCTTCATTACAACGGAAAATTACCATGCAGGAGAGACATTTATGTTGGCCCCCCTACTTTTTTCTTTTGCCCCGCAGTGACCCTCCGAATCGTTTCATTCTAGAATCGCCACTGCCTGTATTGTTTCTGTGTCAAGATGGAATTCGTGGTTGGAAATATTTCGCTTTCGTGTGAATTGTATTCACTTTCATGCAGCTGTTTTCGTTCGTGTGGGGTCGACACAATTGTATACGGAAAATGGTGTTTCGTTTTACATATGCAGTGCTGTGGAAGTTGCATGGTTAGCACAGAATATCCGACACAGCAGTACACGTGTGTGATTGTATCTACAGTGGCGTTTAGGTGTCTCTAGTGATTAATACCGTCAGTTCATATTTACCCATAGTCACAAGCCTACGTTGGGTTTCATAGGGTTATTAATCATAGCAACTTAATCTTCAAAAAACGAAAAATCACCATGCAAGATAGACATTTGTGTTGGCCCCCTATGTTTTTCCTTAGCCTTGCAGTGGCTCCCCACTTTTTAAAGTTTAGAATCGCCACTGGTTGCCAACTGGTTTAATATGCCAAATTGAAAATTTTGGTATATTTTCAAAGTGCTTGGCATATAAGCTTTCGATTTGTACATATTTGGCATATTTTTGTCGGAGGATTTATTTGATACTTAACAAGAAATTATATGTTATATTGCAAAGCATGAACAGAGAAATCATAGTGGTGTTAAAGCTATATATATGAAAAGTTTAATGATTTTGCATGGGAGTAAGCTTGCACTTTGGGCAAGCGAAAAGCGAGACTGGAAGAGAGTTAAGAAGTAGGCCTACTGAAAAAACTGAACTTAGTTCTAGGTATGTTTTTAGTCAGCCAGTGCATCCATCCAATGTTTGGAAAGCTGCGTATGAGGGTGGCAGAAGATGTATAGAAAAGTGACTGATAGAGTGCATGGCATACAAAGCAAGATTTTTCTGGTGCTTGTAGGCCTATCCCTTCTGCAAACTGTGCAAAAATGAAAATGCAGTTGCAGGTGTTAGATGGTTGAATTTTCCAGGGTCTAATAAATCTGTCACTGTTGAAGTTAGGAAAGTAGAAATTGAGCTTGTAGCTTCTACATGATGACACTGCTCAACAGCAACTGTTGATCATCAAGTGAAGTCGTAAAAAAGCATGGAAAACCAGCATTAACATTTGAGGTTTTTGTCACAGATAAATTTGGTATATTTTTAGACAAATTTGTTGTATTCGTTGTAAGACGAGTTGGCAACCCTGGTCCCAACAGAGTAGCGCAGTTAGTGGATTATGGATATTTAACTATGTTGCGTCCACGTAGGCCTTAGTCTATATTTGTTAACATTTATAGCCTATTTGAGATATAAGATGCTATTAATTTATAAACATGTGCCATGCACCTGGAGATTAACAAGCATAGACAGAGTTGTAAGTCGGGCCGGGCTTTTCGAGTCGGGCCCGGTTCGGGCTTCAGTTTGTCAAAATATTTCGGGCCGATTTCGAGCCTGCATACAAAAACTTTTTTATAACATTGAGAGTCACGATTTTATTCTTTCGTGACGTACATTTGTTGTGATCACCTCGGTAGCTTCTGTGAGTGAAGTGACTAATTTTTTTTCAGTCAACTCTATTTGCAAACGCAACTGCGTTCTTTTGTTCCCTGCGCGGATTAGTCTTAGCCTACATTTTTTTTGAGAAGGCAAGGAAATTAGGACGCGATGGCGTGGCTTCCAAAAGATCAATCACTTGTGCAATTCATGGCTTGTGTTAAGAAACGATTGCCTACAAACCGGTTTTTCATGCCAATAGCCCTATCCTAGATAGTTTCTTTCATGCCTATAGCGCCATCGGGGATAATTTCGTGATAGTTGCTTTTTTCTTGAGAAACATTACATTCTGCAGTATTATCATTGACCAATGTTGTGAGCAAGTTTTGTTCACAACAAGATTTGACAAAAATTCCAATAAAAAACGACACAGAACAAAAAGCCCATGATACATATGCAGCAAATGACATAAAGGAGAACGTAGTGAGCGTTTCGTATGAGACAAAATGTATGTTAGGCAGCAAGGCAATGACCTTATGATAAACCCGTGATGCGACGAACAGCAGAATGAACAAATGCTGCAAGACGAACTGAAATGTAAACAAGTCTATGCAAGGACTTGGAAAACCGGTTACGAAGCAAGACTAACTGGGAAGCTTAATTAGTGAGCTGAAGGAAGCCGACCAGAGAGCATCAAGAGTAAAAGCACGAAGAACAAAGCACCGGGAGGTACAAGACTGACAGGAAATTACGAAACGGTGACATCAAGCTAACACTAATGAAGTAAGTGGGTGGTTCTAGGTTGCGATGCACACAGCGAATGACAAGACAAATTCAGGAGGTGCACCAACAATTGCGAAACGCGTCAGAACAGTCTAGAACCGAAGCCATCATATTTAAACTAAGAAATTAAACTTCCCGTTGAGAACACCTGGGAATCAAAGGCATAAAGAATAAACTAAACAATGATGCACTTTCCTGGTGGGAGCAATACAAGAAGGAACCCGTTAGCCCAGGGGTGGGCAATTAGCGGCCCGCGGGCCACATGTGGCCCGCCACAGCGTTTTCAGTGGCCCGCGGAAGCATTCAGGAAAAATCATCAAGTCGGAAAGTTCCACGAACTTACCACAGTGAATGTCAGTGTTCAGGCACACTTGAACCGAGACTTGCTTTTATTTCTGCTTGAACAGCATTTGTCAACCTGAGGTCACGAAGTTTTTCAGGGTGCGCAAAGATTTCAATGCAACAATATGTTTAACTTGTTGTTTTTGTCTTAACACAAATCGCAACAATCTGGCCTCACGATGAATTTGCTTTTCGGAGCAGCTTGTTTGTTACGTACACCGTAATTTACCAGTGAAATGTAAAGCATCGGAGTTGCCAATTCAAATATCACAATATGTTGCAAAATATGATTGGCAGTGTATGTATCCGAAGTCGCAACCTGAAGATCAGATTCATCTTTCCGTCGTCAGACCACCGCTGCACAGTCCAATCTGTCAGTTTTATCATCAAACAATCTTGCACGTCTATTGTCGAAATCCGAGGGAAAGTCAACAACCAGCGGTATATTGCTTGTGTCAACTGACGCATGTGGTCGTTCTTGTTCTAAAACAGTTGTAATCTTTGATACTATCAGTTTATTACCGTGAAGTTGTAGCCAGAAGTCGGGTAGAAAGACGTTCTAACTGCAACAGTATTTTGATACTTTCATTTCTATTGTTACCGTGGACACGAAACCTTCGAAGTTCATACAGCATTCAGAGCCAAAGCCTTCCAACACGTCACAAAGAATTTATTCTAGTTTTTAAGTGGTTGACTAAGACAGGGGCGGATCCAGAAGGGACGATCGCCTTACAGTAGCGAAGCCGTTATCAGACATGATTGCCAAATATTACTGAAATCGCCTCCCCCTCCTAACCTTACTGGCTGGATACGACCCTGGTCTAAGACAGCCTACCAACAGTTTATTGTTGTGAAGTTGCAGTCAACATTCAGGAAGAAGCGTATTGCAGTGGTATAAAGGCTCTCAGTGCTAAAATGTATGTGAAACCTTCGAAATTGATACGATATTTAGAGACAAAGCATCCCAACCACGCCACAAAATGTTATAGAATTCTTCCGACGCCATGAAGTGAGTTTGAAATGTCACAGACTTACCTTGCCGGATGTTTCCACCAAGAAAACAGGCATCTTATGAAATCGCACTTGAAATTACCAAGCAAAAAAACTCACACGATTAGAAATGCTTGTGAAACCCTGTTTGTTGAAAACAATAAAACTACTTCTTGGAGAAGCTAGGAACGCAAAAATGAAACAATATCTCTTCCAACAGCACTATTCAGAGGCGCATTTCATATGTTCGGGAAGATGGTAAAGACCAGGTGATAAATCAAAGCGTCTCTAATGTTTTGTTTTTAAGTACATGAGTCAACAGATGTTACTCCATGTGCTCAGTTGCTTGTTTTCGTGAGATATATTCATTCAGGAGACATTAAAGAGGAGCACGTTTTGTGTAAGGAACTGCAAACTACAAGTGCAGATGTTCTGGAGAAGTAAAAACTTTTTTTGATTCTACACAGTTACAGTGGAAATATGTTTGTGGGGTTTGGACTGATAGAGCAGCTCCTGCAATGGTGGGTTCACGTTAAGGCTTTCAATTACATCAAATCTGAAAACCTTAACACCTGTTCTAGAAAGAAAACGTTCTAAACCGCGTTTTTGTGATGAAGGATGAAATAAAGTTATTCTCAGAACTGAAAGCAAACGAGTTCTTGTCTTACATTAGTGACACGATTTGGTTGAAAGTCTTACTTATTTGGATGAATTAAAAAAAAATTGAGTAACTTAAATCTGAAGCTACAAGGAAAGGTTATACTAACATCAGCCGGCTTCGCGACGAATTTGCAAGCATTTTATTCGAAGTTGCAAAACTGGCGTCGGAAAGTAATGCCAGGAAACGTTGCTAAGCTTGGTTAACCGCCAAGTGTTGTTAAAAACTGAAGAACCTGCTGGTAATTTGAAGACATCTATACCACTTTCCATCCCTTGAAATTAAATTCCAATGATATTTCCTAGAGCTCAAGGAGGAAGAAGATGCACTTGTACGAAGTCCGTTCTCTACCTCTCTGGATATAGCC